>Ga0209873_1000106_pt1 | contig 12495 bp, 13 predicted proteins | sample GWRWT2_30Apr14_FD_187186 | JGI IMG/M metagenome (GOLD analysis project Ga0209873, IMG submission 187186) | Sand microcosm microbial communities from a hyporheic zone in Columbia River, Washington, USA - GW-RW T2_30-Apr-14 (SPAdes) (version 2) | ecosystem: Engineered > Artificial ecosystem > Sand...
CTGGAGCGAGGTGCAGCTGCTCACCCAAAAGGCGCTGCTGGCCTCGCTGCTGATTCACCCCGCTTGCATCCTCGCGCTCAGCTTCATCGTGCACCTGCGCGGCCAACTCAGCACCTCGCAGCAAGAAGCCTTCAAAGGCAAAGAGCGCTTCCTGGCCATGCTCTCGCACGAAATCCGCACCCCGCTGCAGGCCATGCTGGGCACCATCGACCTGCTGGCCCTCAAACTGAACGGCAGTGCCGAAACCCGCGCGCTCGACCGCTTGCGCAACAGCGCCACCCAGCTGGACACCCACCTGCGCGACGTCACCGAATTCACCCGCCTGGAAGACCCCGCCCTGCGCATCCAGGCCGACACCTTTGACCTGACCCAGTTGCTCAACGACCTCCGTGACGACTGGATCGAGCGGGCCCAGGCCAAAGGTTTGACGCTGAACATCGACATTGCCCCTGGCGATCAAGCCGCCCTGCAAGCCGTGACCAGCGATGCCACGCGGGTCAGGCAGATCGTGTGCAACCTGATCAGCAACGCCTTGAAGTACACGCTGGTGGGCGGCGTGACCGTGCACGCCAGCCTGTCACGCCAGCCACGGGCGCGCGGCATGACGATCGTGGTGGAAGACTCCGGCGTCGGCATCGCCGCGCAGCACCTGGAAACCATCTTCCAGCCCTATGTGCGGCTGGAAGACGCGCGCGCCCTGCGTGTCGATGGCACGGGTCTGGGCCTGGCCGTGGTCCAGCGCCTGGTGGACCGCCTGGGTGGCCGACTGCACGTGGACAGCCACCCTGACCGCGGCAGCCGCTTCACCGTGGAGCTGCCCATGGCGGACAATGGCTGATCACCACGCATCACCATTGGTCCCAGCCCATGAGCACCACGCCCCACTCCAGCCCCGCCCACACCCTCCCCCTCGGCACGCCTTTGTCACCAGCCGCCACGCGCGTCATGCTGCTGGGCTCGGGCGAGCTGGGCAAAGAGGTGCTGATCGCCCTGCAGCGCCTGGGCGTTGAGACCATCGCGGTCGACCGCTACGAGCACGCTCCCGGCCAGCAAGTGGCCCACCACAGCCGCACGATCACGATGAGCGACGCCGACCAGTTGCGCGCCCTGATCCTGGCCGAGCGCCCCCACCTGGTCGTGCCCGAGATCGAAGCCATCGCCACTTCGGTGCTGGAAGAACTGGAAGCGCAAGGCGTGGTGCGCGTCATCCCTACAGCCCGCGCCGCGCGCCTGACCATGGACCGCGAAGGCATCCGCCGCCTGGCCGCCGAAACCCTATCCCTGCCCACCAGCCCCTATGTGTTTGCCGACTCGCTGGCCGAGCTGCAAGCCGCCATCGACCGCAAGATCGGCTACCCCTGCATCGTCAAACCCGTGATGAGCTCGTCCGGCAAAGGCCAGAGCAAGATCGACGGCCCGGCCGATGTTGAGAAAGCGTGGGACTACGCGATGGCGGGCGGGCGCGTCAGCCACGGCCGCGTCATCGTCGAAGGCTTCATCGATTTCGACTACGAAATCACCCTGCTCACCGTGCGCGCCGTGGACGAGCAAGGCCAGATTTGCACCCATTTTTGCGAGCCCATTGGCCACCTGCAGGTCAGCGGCGACTACGTGGAAAGCTGGCAGCCCCACCCCATGCACCCCGAAGCGCTGGCCAAAGCGCAAGCCATTGCCCAAGCCGTCACCGACGACCTGGGCGGCCAGGGCTTGTTTGGCGTGGAGCTGTTCGTCAAGGGCGCGCAGGTGTGGTTCAGTGAGGTCAGCCCCCGCCCGCACGACACCGGCCTGGTCACCCTGACCACGCAGGTGCAAAGCGAGTTCGAACTGCACGCCCGTGCGATCCTGGGCCTGCCGGTGAACACCGCCTTGCGCACGCCCGGCGCCTCGGCCGTCATCTATGGCGGTGTCAATGCCCAGGCCATGGTGTTCGACGGCGTGGCCGACGCCCTGCGCGTGCCCAACACCGACCTGCGCCTGTTCGGCAAACCCGAAAGCTTCGCTAAACGCCGCATGGGCGTGGCCCTGGCGTTTGATGCTGATGTGGACGTGGCCCGCGCCCGCGCCAAGGAAGCGGCTGGCAAGGTCAAACCCCGGGCGGTTTAAAGGTCGCCCTCCTCCAGCCCGCTCCACAAGGCCGCGTCGAACTGCCCAGCCTGGGTGGCCAACGCCTTGGCGTCCAGGATCTCGATCTCGGCGTAGTGCACCGCGATGATGCGGTCGGCCGCCAAAGACTTCAGCGCCTTGTTGATCGTCTGCCGCGACACACCCAGCATGCGCGCCAGGTACTCCTGTGGCAAACGCAAGCGCTTGCGCAAGGTCGGCTGCACGGCATGCCCATAACTGGTGGCCGCGAACACCAGGCGACGCGCCAATTGCTGCTCGATGGGCATGGACGCGTTGTCCTCCGCCGCCATCAGCATCAGCCTCAATTTGCCGCAGGCCAGCCGGGCAATGTCGCGCCAATACTGAGGATGGGCATCCAGCCAGGGCTCCAGCACCGACTGCGGGATCATCAACACGGTGGAATCGGTGTCCGCCACGGCGTCCTGGCTGCGTGGCTTGCGATCAATCAGCGCGATTTCCCCCACCCACTGGTAGGGCTCCAGGTACAGGGACAGCCGGTGCGTGCCGTCGCGCGGGTTGATCGACCCGACCTTGAGCGCCCCCGCCACCACGCAGCACAGGCCGCCATGGTCTTCACCCTGTGAAAACAAGGTCTCGCCCGCCTTCAGAGACCTCAGGCGACCCCGCTGCAGCAAGCCCTCTTGCAGGTCCTCGGGGCAACTGGCAAACCAGATGTGCGAGCGCAACGCTGCCATCAAGCTGGGTGGAACAGGATCGGTACGGCGGTTCATGAATATCAAGCGTGGCAATTCTGTGGCAGACTCAGGCGCATCCCCCGAATGGGTTAGATGGAATGCGTGCAAACTGTAACGATATTGACAGTCACCGCACCCGCCAGCCCCTAGGATGCACCTCAGTATCTTTCAAAAAAGCCGACCATCATGAGCAACTCTGAAGCCGTACATCCTGGCGCCATCCTGCGCAGTCAATTCATGGCCCGCCACGGTTTGTCCGCCAGCGGACTGGCCATTCGGCTGCACGTGCCGGCGCCCCGCGTGAACGACATCGTGCGCGAGCGCCGCGGCATCAGCCCAGATTCGGCGCTGCGTCTGGCCCGATTCTTCGGCACGCCGGCCCAGTACTGGATGGACCTGCAAACCGCCTACGACCTGAAAGTGGCCTCGCAATTGGCCGGAGAACAGATTCGCCGCGAAGTGCTGCCGGTGGCCGATTCGGTCCGCTCGCTGGACACCGTCGCCGCCTGAAAAAAGCCGTTTGAAGGGTTGCCTCATGAGGCAACCCGGCGGTAACCCGGCCCGGTTAAGCGTTCGCCTAACCCGGGCCCGCCGATGCGGTCACTGAAAAGCGACCTCGGCAAAACTGCGCAGCTTGCGGCTGTGCAACTGCCCCGCGCGGTTGCCACGCAGGCGCTCAATGGCCCGCAGGCCAATGCGCAAGTGCTGATCCACCCGCTCCCGGTAAAACTGATTGGCCATGCCCGGCAGTTTGAGCTCGCCGTGCAGCGGCTTGTCGCTCACGCACAGCAAGGTGCCATAGGGCACGCGGAATCTGAACCCATTGGCCGCAATGGTGGCGCTTTCCATGTCCAGGGCCACCGCGCGGCTCTGGCTGAAGCGCCGCTCCGGCCCACGGTGCGGCAGCAGCTCCCAATTGCGGTTGTCGGTCGACGCCACCGTGCCCGTGCGCATGATGCGCTTGAGCTCGTAGCCATTGAGCTGCGTCACATCGGCCACCGCGCCTTCCAGCGCCAGCTGGATTTCGGCCAGCGGCGGGATCGGCACCCACAGGGGCAGGTCTTCGTCCAGCACGTGGTCTTCGCGCACATAGCCGTGGGCCAGCACGTAGTCGCCCAGTTGCTGTGAGTTGCGCAGGCCGGCGCAGTGGCCCAGCATGATCCAGGCGTGGGGGCGCAGCACTGCGATGTGGTCGGTGATGGTCTTGGCGTTGGCCGGGCCCACGCCGATGTTGACCATGGTGATGCCGCTGCGGTCGGCGCGCATCAGGTGGTAGGCAGGCATTTGGGGCAGGCGCGGCGGCACGGCGCCCTTCAGATCACCCGCCTCGGCCGGCACCCCCACGCGGCGCGTCACCACATTGCCAGGCTCGACAAAGGCGATGCAATCATCGTCATCGCGGGGGTTGGCCGGATCTGGCGCGCGTTGCATCAGCTCGTGGCCCATGCGCACGAACTCGTCGATGTAGAACTGGTAGTTGGTGAACAACACGAAGTTCTGGAAGTGCTCGGGCGAAGTGCCGGTGTAGTGGCGCAGCCGGTGCAGCGAGTAGTCCACGCGGGGTGCCGTGAACAGGGCCAGGGCGCGCGGGCCGCCATGGCTGGTCTCATACGTGCCGTTGGCGATGCCGTCGTCCATCGAGGCCAGGTCAGGCAGGTCGAACTGGTCGCGCAGCAGCAGGCGGCGGTCGGCGGGCAAACTGCCTTCGAGGTGGTCGTTCTCGGCCAGCGAGAAATGCACCGGGATGGGTTCGTTGCTCAGCCCCACCTCCAGTGACACGCCGTGGTTCGTGAGCAGCAGTTCCAGTTGCTCGCGGTAGTAGTCGGCGTACAGGTCCGGGCGCGTCAGCGTGGTCTCGTAGATGCCGGGGCCGGCCACGAAGCCGTAAGACAAGCGGGAGTCGGCGCGCGCCACCGTGTCGGTTTGAATGCGCACGAAAGGGTACTTGGCACGCACATGCTCTTTGAAAGTCTCACCGCCAACGAAGCGTTGCAAGGCATCGCGCAAGTAATTGATCTGCGAATCGTAGAGCTCGTTGATTCGGGCCAAGGCGGCCGGGGCATTGTCATAACTCTGAGTCTGGAACTTCGGGGCGTCCATACCACTCCTGGGCAGCAGTCAATACAAGCCCATTGTGCGCCAGCGAGCGCACCGCCATTGTCGTCAGGGCCCGACACCTTTTTCAGGCGCGCCCACCTTGGCTTCGGTGACAAAGGCGATGCGACTCAAGCCCGCTTGTTGCAGCAAACCGATCAGTTCCGCCACCCGCCCGTAGGACACGGCTTCGTCAGCGCGCAATTGCACCTCGGTGTCCGCGCTTTGCCGCGCGGCTTCCTTGGCCTGGGCCACCAAACCCGCTGCGGACACCACGCTGTCGTTCAGATAAGTTTGGCCGTCGGCCGACAGCGAGATCATCAGGCTGTGCGGCGTGGCATCGGACTGTTTGGCATCGGCCTTGGGCAGGTTCAGCTTCAGGCTGGACGTCATCAAGGGTGCGGTCAGCATGAAGATCACCAGCAGCACCAGCATGACGTCGATCAGCGGTGTCATGTTGATCTCGCTCATGGGCTGGGCGCCCTGGCGTCGTTCAAGTCGGCCGAATGCCATGACGTGCTTGCTCCCTTGGTGTTCAGGCGTCGGGGCCGGCGCCGCGGGCAGGATGGCCCAGCACGGCTTCGCGCAGGTCGTGGGCAAAACCTTCCAGATCGGCTTCACAGGCCGACACGATCTTGCCGAAGATGTTGTAGGCCAGCACGGCCGGGATGGCCACGGCCAGGCCCGCCGCCGTCATGATCAAAGCCTCGCCCACGGGGCCGGCGACCTTGTCCAGGCTGACCGAGCCGTCGTTGCTGATGCCCATCATGGCGTGGTAGATGCCCCAGACGGTGCCCAGCAGGCCCACGAATGGCGACACTGCGCCAACAGAGGCCAGCAGCACCTGCCCGGCTTGCAAGCGCGCGAGCACCTCGTGCAGGCTGTCGCGCAGGCGGCGAGTCAACTGGGCTTCGGGCTGCACCTGGGCTTCCAGGCTGCCGGGCTGCGAAACCACCTGGGCCGCATCCACCAGGGGCAGCAGCACGGCTTCGCGGTCCATCGATTGCAGGGTTTGCCGGGCCGAGGCCAGGTCAGCGGCCCGCCAGAAGGCCGGCACGCCCCGCGTCAGGTCGTTGCGGGCACGGGCCAGCATCCAACCCTTCCAGAAAATGACCACCCAGGCGCCGATCGACATCAGCAGCAAGAGGGCCGCCACCGCCTTGGAAATGATGTCCCCCTGTGCCCACAGATGAGACAAACCCGTCATGGCGCGAGTTCCAGGACGTCGTTCATGCCGAACAGGCCATGGGGCTGGTTCGCCAAAAAGCGCACCGCACGCAAACTGCCCTGCGCGTAGGTGGAGCGGCTGGACGATTTGTGCGTGATCTCGATGCGCTCGCCAATGCCGGCGAACAGCACGGTGTGGTCACCCACGATGTCGCCGCCGCGCACGGTGGCAAAGCCAATGGTGCTGGGATCGCGCTCGCCGGTCACGCCTTCACGGCCATAGACGGCGCAGGATTTCAGGTCGCGCCCGATGGCCTCGGCCACCACTTCGCCCATCTTCAAGGCGGTGCCGCTGGGGGCATCGACCTTGTGGCGGTGGTGGGCCTCGATGATCTCGATGTCGTAGCCCTCTTTGAGGGCCTTGGCGGCCTGGGCCAGCAGCTTGAGCACCACGTTGACGCCCACGCTCATGTTGGGCGCCATGACGATGGCGATGTCACGCGCCACATCGCGGATTTCATCAAGCTGGGCCGGTGTGAAACCGGTGGTGCCGATGACGGCCTTGACACCCAGTTCGCGGCAGACCTTGAGGTGCGCCAGCGTGCCTTCGGGGCGGGTGAAGTCGATCAGGAAGCGCGCGTCTTTCAGGCCAGTGCGCAAATCGGCGGTGATGTCGATGCCGCTGCGCTGGCCGGAAAACGCCAGCGCGTCGATGCCGATGGCCGGGCTGCTGGCGATGTCCAGGGCGCCACCCAGGGCGCAATCATCGGCGGCTTGCACCGCCTCGATCAACATGCGGCCCATGCGGCCTGAGGCGCCTGCGATGGCGATCTTGTGGATGGCTTGGTTGGTGCTCATATTTTTTTACGGCCCGATTTTCAACGGCCGGATTCCAGTGGCGGGTACTCGCGCACCGCGCCTTGCGGGGTCTTGCGAACCTCGTCGGTCTTGACCGGCACCGGCAAGGCGGCCACCTCGGCCTCCGTCAGGTTGGCCGGTGGCTTTTTGAGCTGGGTGGGCTTGTCGATCGAGGCCACGAACTCGTGCTCGCTGGGCAGGGTATCGGCATCGAACCGCTCCACCACGTCACCCTTGAAGAAGACAGTGACGCGGCGCTGCTGGTCGGGCACGCCTTGGCGGTGGATGGTGAAGACGTAGTCCCAGCGATCGGCGTGGAAGGGGTCGGCCAGCAGCGGCGAGCCGAGAATTTCGCGCACCTGGGTGCGGCCCAGTCCGGGCTGGATCTGCGCCATGACCTCTTGCGTGACCACATTGCCCTGCACCACGTCGATGTGGTAGGGCTGGATCACGCCAAACAGGGTTTCGGGCGAGCTCAGGCGCGTGCCGCAGGCTGACAGTGCCAGCAAGGTCAGCGCGGCCACGGGGGCCAGCACGGATCGGTTCAAAAGGGATCGGCAAGTCACGGAAATCAACATGGCATCAACGCCCTTGGAAAGGAGCCAGACAGTGTGCATCACAAACGCTCAACCCGCCCGGCCGGCGCCGCAAGGCACCAGCAACATTGGCCCCACATTGGCCTGGTTTGGATTGAATCGATATCATTAGCGATTCTAGCGGTGGCCAAAAGCGCCCCCGCCGATTGCCGGAGCCCGCACCATGACCACCCACGCCGAAGAACTCAAAAGCAGCGGACTCAAAGCCACGTTGCCCCGCATCAAGATTTTGGAGGTGTTCCAGCAATCGCCCCAACGCCACTTGGCTGCGGAAGACGTTTTCAAGGTGCTGCTGAACGAAGGCTCGGACATCGGCCTGGCCACGGTTTACCGCGTGCTGATGCAGTTCGAGCAGGCCGGCATCCTGTCGCGCAACCATTTCGAAACCGGCAAGGCCGTGTTCGAACTGAACGAAGGCAAGCACCATGACCACCTGGTGTGTGTGGTCTGCGGTCGCGTGGAAGAATTTTTCGACGCCGAGATTGAGCTGCGTCAGCAGGAAATCGCCAAGGAGCGCGGCTACGTGCTGCAGGACCACGCCTTGTCACTGTACGTGGTGTGCAACCGCGACGGCTGCGCCGGCAGCAAGAGTAACCTGCCACGCGCTGGCCACCACGCCTGATCGGCTGAAGCAGCGGTGCGATCAGCCTGGGCCGCTGCTGCGGTCCAGTGCGCGTTGGTGGCGCTCGATGAATTCCTTGTAGGTGTCGATGCCGCGCAGCTGCAACACGGTGTTGCGCACAGCAGCCTCGACCAGCACGGCCAAATTTCGGCCGGCATCCACCGCGATCACCGCCTTGCGAATCGGAACGGCCATGATCTCCTCGAACAGAGGCTCATAAGGCAGGCGTTCGAATTCGCGCTCCATGGTCTCTTTGCGGACCAGGTGGACGATGAGCTTGAGGCGCATCTTGCGGCGCACCGCCGTCTCGCCAAAGATGGACTTGATGTCCAGCAGGCCGATGCCGCGCACTTCCAGCAGGTTTTGCAGCAGCTCAGGGCAGCGTCCTTCGATGGCGGTGCGCGAAACGCGGTACAGGTCGACCGCGTCATCGGCCACCAAGCCGTGGCCTCGTGAGATCAATTCCAGGCCCAACTCGCTTTTGCCCAGGCCGGATTCACCGGTCAGCAGCACGCCCAAGCCCAGGATGTCCATGAACACGCCGTGGCGCGTGAGGCGCTCGGCGAAATGCTGCGTGAGGTAGGAGCGCAGCACGTCGATCACGTGACCGGCGGGCTCGGAGGTCACGAACAGGGGAATACCGGCACGGCCGCACATGGCCACCAGGCGGTCAGACGGGGCTTGCGCGTCGGCCACCACCACCACGGGCGGCTCCAGGGTCACAATGCGCTGGATGCGGCGCTCCTGGTCTTCAGGGGTGGAGCTGTTGAAGTAAGCCGCTTCGCGCCTGCCCACGATCTGCACCCGGTAGGGGTGGATGTAGTTCAGGTAGCCCACCAGGTCGGCTGCGGACTGCGCGGCCTTGACGGCTTCTTCGTCAAAACGGCGTTCGGGGTGAGCGTGGCCCGCGATCCATTCCCAGTGGAGGGCGGTGCGGTTGGCTTCAAACAGCGCTTCGGCGCTGATCACGGCAAGGTCTTTGGCACTCATCCGGTGTTCAGGCCACCGATTTGAGCGGCTGCCAACGCTCGATCAACTCGTGCACCTTGGCGGCGTCGCCTTCAGTCTTGAGCCGCTCGCGCAGTTCGCGGTCAGACAGCAGTTCGGCGATTTCGGACAGGATCTCGAGGTGGCGCTGCGTGGCTGCCTCGGGCACCAACAGGAAGATCAGCAGGTTGACGGATTCGTCGTCGGGCGCGTCAAAGGGGATGGGCTGTTTGAGCCGGATGACGGCCGCCAGGGGGTTTTTCAGGCCCTTGATGCGCCCATGAGGAATCGCCACGCCGTGCCCCAAGCCGGTGGAGCCCAGGCGCTCGCGCGCAAACAGGTTGTCCGTCACGGTGGCGCGCGCGATGGCGTGATGATTTTCGAACAAGAGGCCCGCGTGCTCGAACACACGCTTCTTGCTGCTGGCGTCCAGATCCACGACCACTTGGCTGGCAGGAAGGATGGCGGAAAGTCGATTCATCTTGATACAAGCGGGGGCGACGGTTGGAACCTTGACCCCCACCCCCGGGACGGATGAGGGGCGGATTATAGGAACCGAAGACTACTGATCGGGTGTCGCGACACCCACTGATTCAGGGGATTCTGCACCGATTGCTGCAGCGCAGCAAGCGCGAAGGTCAACAATTTGACTCTACGACTGCACCATTTTGCACATCCCATGAAAAACGGCCCCGAAGGGCCGTTAACTTGGTGCATGCCTGCACGGGCGTCCCACCATCAGGTGGCACCAAGCTGGATGCTGGAGTTGGGGGTGAAGCTCATTGAATGGCGGCGTCCCAATTGGTGGCGCCTTCATGACGCTTGAATGAGGTGTGGTGGTGGTCCTGCACACGGTCCTTGTGGCGGCAGACCTGACGATCAAGCTTGTCCATCAACTGGTCGATGGCGGCATACAGGTCTTCGTGGGCGGTCTCGACAAAAATGTCCTTTCCCTTGACGTGCAAATTGACTTCGGCCTTCTGCCTTCGATCCTTTTCCTTTTGCTTTTCAACACTGAGTAGAACGGTAACGTCCACCACTTGGTCAAAATGTCGGGTTACTCGCTCTAACTTGGTGAGAACGTACTCACGCAAAGCGGCGGTAACTTCCAGGTGGTGCCCACTGATCGTCAAATTCATACTGCATCCTTTCGAGCGCAGAAGGGTTGAGGACATCCGGCTGGCTGCAGCCCCGAAGGCTTGAAAAAACGGCCAACCAGAAGTTCAGTTTGCGCCTGACACGGCCAGATGACAAGCCCATGACATCAGTGTTTACATTGAGAAACCCAGCTCTGTGAAGAAACCCCGCAAAGCAGTTGAATCGCGCTGAACAGCGCCTGATTCGCACTCAAATGACAGGGGTTTGTACCGCCTTGTGCAGGCGCAATTGGCCCACCCACCAGACCATGACGATGGTAGAAGCCAGGGCCAGCCAGCCGGTGCGGCCGTAGCCCTGCACCAGACCGTCGGGCGTGCGCGAAATGAGCGCCCCGCCCAGCCAGGCAGCCAGGCCCATGGCGCCCGATTGCAGGGCGCCATTGACGCTCATGAAGGCGCCTCGCATGGCCGGTGGCGGTGCGGCCGTCAACAAGGCCATGCCCGGCACCATGCGGCCCGAGACGAAAATGAAGAACGCCGTGGTGACCACGATCAGCACGGCCACGGGTGCCGCCGGCATGTGCGTCAGGATCAGCATGGGCACCACCGCCACCACGCTGATCACCCGGAACACCAGCACCTTGCCATGGCGATCAGCCAACTGGCCCCACAGGCGGGCGGTGAACAGGGTGGCCACGCCACCGACCAGGTAGATCAGCGGCACCTGTTCCGGGCTGAGGCCCAGGTTGGTGGTGGTGTAGATGGTGATGTAGGGAATGATGCTGAAGCTGCCCAGCACGAGCAAGGCCGACAGGCCAAATGCGCGCCAGTGATTGACGTCGGCCAGCACGCGCCGCAACTGGTTGAACGAGGAGCCGGCCGCCGCGCCCGCCAAGTGGCCATGCAGCGAAGGCACCACGCGCCAGGCCACCAACCACACCGGCACGCAAACCAGGGCGATGGCCACAAATGGCCCATGCCAACCAACCCGGCTGGCCAGCCACAGCGAGGCGGGCACGCCCGCCACCGTGGCCAACGAAAACGAGGCCATGACCACGCCCATGGCCCGACCGCGTCGCTCGAACGCGATCGCGTCGCCCACGATGGTCTGGACCAGGGCCCCCAGCACCCCACCAAAGACGCCGGCGGCAATGCGTGCGCTCATCAGGCTGCCATAGGTGGGCGCCAGTCCGCAGGCGAGCGTTGCCACGGCAAAACCGGCGTAGAGCGTCAGCAAGGCCCGCTTGCGCTCGAAGCGATCGATCACCAAAGAGGCCAGCAGGCCCGACACCCCAGCCGCCAGGGAATAAGCCGACACCAGCAGGCCAAACTGCGCATCGCTCAAGGCGAACAAGTGGGTGAGCTGCGGCCCCAAGGGCATCATGACCATGAAGTCGACGATGTGGGTGAACTGGACGGCGGACAGGCTCCACAAGAGCCAGCGTTCTTTTTGAAGGGTGAGTGGTGACAAAGACGACATAGCTCGTCAGTCTGCCTGCATTTGCAAGGCCAGGCTGGGCCGAGGCTTTGCACGCGAGACAATAGGCAGATGAGTTCAACTTCCAAGCTCCCGTCCGTGCAAGCCTGGCTGCCCCTGGCCCTGCTGGCCATCGTCGGCCCCACTTTGTTGGCCGCCCACGAGTCGCCCTCCGTCACGTTTTACAACCAGGTGCTGGCCTTGTTTGGATGGGGCCTTTGGACGGCCGCGCTGGCCGGGCCCATCCTGCGTGGGCAGGGCTTGAGGCCCACCCGCCACCAGGGACCGATGTGGGCCTTGTCCGTGATGCTGCTGCTGAACGCGGGCCTGGCCCTGGCGGCACCCTTTGTCAGTGGCTTGCCCCTGGGTCTGGCCATGATGGGCGGCGGCATGGCCTTGTCAGCGTTGCTGGTGTTCGTGGTGGCTTGGCGCGCGGGCTTGAGCGACCAGGGCCACCGCGTCTTCGATGTGTTTTGCGAAGCGCTGGCCTGGGCTGGCGTGGCTGGCATGGTGTTGGCGCTGATCCAGGTTTTCCACCCGGCCTGGGCCGACGGCACCTGGATTGCAGAGCCCACGATGCCCGGCCGCGCGGTGGGCAATCTGCGCCAGCCCAACCATTTCAGCACCTTGCTGGTGTGGTCGTGCTGTGCCGTGGCCTGGTTGGGGGCGCGGGGTCGCTGGCCGCAACCTTTGGCCATCGCGGCCATCGTGCTGATGATCGGCAGCGTGGTGTTCACCGCTTCACGCACGGGCACGATCGCGATGCTGTTTCTGGCCG
>Ga0209873_1000107_pt1 | contig 12495 bp, 9 predicted proteins | sample GWRWT2_30Apr14_FD_187186 | JGI IMG/M metagenome (GOLD analysis project Ga0209873, IMG submission 187186) | Sand microcosm microbial communities from a hyporheic zone in Columbia River, Washington, USA - GW-RW T2_30-Apr-14 (SPAdes) (version 2) | ecosystem: Engineered > Artificial ecosystem > Sand...
GGTTTACGCAGCACTGCGCGCCTGATCTGATCAGGCGCGCAGTGCTGGGAGAGGGTCGGCGCAATAAACTATTTATTTTATGGAAGGTAGTTGGAGCTTGCTATCAATGGCGAGTAACTGATTTTGGAAAAGAGCCTGAATTTGTTCCAGGGCTTCTTCATTTTGTGCTTCAAAACGTGCCGTCAGAGCCGGGGTGGTGTTAGAGGCGCGCACCAAACCCCATGCTTTGGGGAAGTCAACACGAATGCCGTCAAGGGTGTTTATTTTGCCGCTACCGAACTGACCTTTTGCCTGGAGTTCCTGAATTATTTTGAACTTTCTGTCTTCCGGTACAGGAATGAGTATTTCGGGTGTGGCCAGACTTTCGGGTAATGCAGCGAAAATAGTTTCCGGGCTGTCGCCTTCTGTTGAGAGTATTTCAAGCAGACGCGCGCCACAATACAGCGCATCATCAAAACCAAACCAGCGATCATTGAAAAATATATGGCCACTCATTTCGCCAGCCAGCGCGGCATTGATTTCTTTGAGTTTGCTTTTAATAAGCGAATGTCCGGTTTTCCACATCAACGGACGTCCGCCTAAACTGGTAATCAGCTCAGGAAGACGACGGCTGCATTTAACGTCAAAGATAATGTCAGCGCCGGGATTACGCACGAGCAAGTCTTTGGCATAGAGCATCATGAGTCGATCCGGCCAGATCACTTTGCCGGATGGGGTGACTACACCGATACGATCACCATCACCGTCAAACGCCAACCCCAGGTCGGCGTTGTTGTCTATGATCGCTTGTTTTAATGAGGCCAGATTCTTTTCCTGACTCGGGTCGGGGTGATGGTTCGGGAAATTGCCGTCAATGTCGCAAAATAGGGGGATTGTTTTGCATCCCAGTTCGTTAAATAGTTTCAGCGCCAGCGGACCGGTTGCACCATTACCACTGTCGATGACGATGGTCATGGGAGCGGCTAGAATCACATCTTCGGCGATATGTTGAATGTATTGATCATTGATATCCAGGCGACTTTCTTGCCCCTTGCCGCGTCTGATTGATTGGCGTAACAGACGGTTTCTTAGGTTAATAATTTGCCCCTCCGATAAGGTTTCGCCTGCGATCATGATTTTGAGCCCGTTGTAATCAGCGGGATTATGACTGCCGGTGACCATGACGCCTGAACGGCTTTCCTGTGTGTGGCAGGCGAACCATAAAACCGGCGTGGGAATTACGCCCAAATGAATGACATCAATGCCTGTGTCAAGCAAACCTTCAATCAGTGCGCCTGAAAGTTCGGGGCCGGATAAACGACCGTCGTGTCCTACGAAAATACTTCGTTCACCTTTGTCCAGGGCCTCGCTGCCAATTGATTGGCCAAGCAGGCGGACGGTTTCTACTGAAAGTTCCTTGTAGGCAATGCCACGGATGTCATAGGCCCGGAAAATGTGTTCGGGTAAGTGTGGCAATGACAGCTGATCATCAATAGTGGCAGAGGGCAGTTTGTTCGGGGGGAATATCTTGTCCTGCTTGGTGTTTGTTTCGGGTTTTTTTGATTCTTCGGCGAGAGCAGGGCTTTCCTGATCTGGTGTTGTGTTTGTGTCTAATTGAGGCGAGCTGTTTGTCATCTGAGCTTTGTTTGATAAATTCTGACCAATTGAATTGAGCTGCGTGCTTGCGTCTCCTTCATCATCAGCAAAAATGCGCTCTAATGTGTAATTCATTGTTTCCATAAACAGCAAGTTAAATAATGGGTGTCTTGAGTATTGTCCAAACTTGAGTTCTTCAATATGCAATAGCAGAGTCGCCCCATCGGCGCGCAAATGTTTTTCTAAAATGCGCAAAGTCAGGAAGGTGATGCCCAAACCAAATAAAAACAATAAGACGGGTAAAAATAAATAGTCTAATAAGTTGCTGCTCAAAGAAAGCGGAGCTTGGCTGTAGCTTAAAGTCCACTTTGGATTGTGGCTCACTTGTTCACTGTGCAAAGAGCTATTCTTTAGATCAGCATTGCCCTGGCTAAAGATGATTTGGGGTGTGCCTTTGTCAAATTGCTGTACGAGTTGAATTAGAGTGTCTTGTGTCGGGACTGGTGCCAATTGAGTGGTTAGTTCATTAAAATCAAGAAAAACAAACAAAGTACCAATGATTTGCTTGTTTTCTTGTTTGATTGGATAAGCCCAGTTGAGCACGTTTTTGTTTGCTGCAACTTGTACCTCGGGCTGGACGAGGTGCCCTTCTTCGATTTTCTGGATGGAATCAATGGCCGCAAAGGTCAGAGGAGGGAAACTGTCACGGTCAACTTTTGCTGTTCCGTTGGCAATGATAAGGACTTTTAAGTGATAGGGGAGCAGCTTGCCAAAGCGCGTTTCAAGGGTATTAATATGTTCGAAATCCTGCTGAGTCAGTGCTTCTACCAGTTCGGAATCGGACGCTAGGTTTGCGATAGTGTGATCAAGTAGATTTAATGTTTGATTGAGCTGCCTTACGCTAAGTAAGGCGCTGTGTTCAAGCGTGTTTTGTTGTTCCATTTGTTGACGATGGCTGGCATATACACCCAAATAGACAAGAGACGCCGCGCCACTGATCAAAAGCATAATAACTATTGGCAGCACAGCAAAGTGAAATAGGCTTTTTGCTGAATGTTTTTTTTCGGGTGCGTTGTTATCTTTTTTGGTCGGGTTGGATTTTTTTGTACCCACGAATCTTCATCCTATCGTTGTCAACAGTTTGACACTTTACCAGTATAGGTGATTAGCTGCATTTGTAGATGCTATGTTTGACAGGAAATGGTCTTGAGCTAGTGAAGATCAGATTTTCGAGCTGTGCTAGTGTTGTCCTGAGTGTCCAAATCCGCCTTCGCCCCGAGACGTGGCTTTAAACTCGGTAACAATATCCAGACTCGCCTGAACGACCGGCACGATAAGCATTTGAGCAATTCGCTCCCCTGGCTCAATTGTGAAACCCGTCTGACTGCGGTTCCAGCAAGACACAAATAACTGTCCTTGGTAGTCGGAATCGATCAAGCCCACCAGATTACCCAACACAATGCCGTGTTTATGGCCCAATCCAGACCGGGGAAGAATCAGTGCAGCATACTGAGGATCTTCAATATAAATAGCCAAGCCGGTGGGTAGTAAAAGCGTTTCGTCTGGTTTGATCAGGCTTGTTTCTGTAACCATTGCGCGTAAATCAAGGCCCGCTGATCCTTGGGTGGCATAGGCGGGAAGTGGGTATTGTTGTCCCAAACGGGCATCAAGAATTTTAACTTGCAGTTTTTTCATGGCGTTATTTGCTATTCCCGAAATGAAGGTCTGTTTAAGTCTTAAGCAGACGATTAATTTTCGTATTGTGAGTGCGTAGCTGAATTGTAATGGAAAAATTCCGCAGCAATAATCTCAATGAGCTGTTGCGCAATAAGGTCTTTTTTTGCGCGTGGTAAGTGTTGTTGTTGAGTTTTTGACAGCACGGTCACCGCATTCTCCTCAGCATTAAAACCAATGTCGCTACGAGCAACATCGTTGGCAATAATCATGTCGAGATTTTTACGTATCAACTTATCGTTGGCATAGTTGATGACATCGTGAGTTTCAGCAGCAAAACCAACCGTAACCGGTTTTTGAGGCAGCGCGGCCACTGCGGCGACAATGTCAGGATTTTTAATGAGCTCCAGTGTCAGCGTGGAGCTGGATTTTTTTATTTTCTGATCCAAAATCTGTGCAGGTCGGTAATCGGCTACAGCTGCCGTGGCAATAAATAGATCGGCCTGTTCTGCCTGCGCCAGCGCGGCGGTGTACATGTCTTGCGCTGAGAGCACGTTGATGCGCTGTACGCCATCGGGTGTTGCCAGATGCACCGGACCGGTAATTAACGTTGTGTCTGCGCCGGCCTGGAACGCGGCCGCCGCCAAAGCAAAACCCATTTTCCCCGAGCTGTGATTGCTGATGTAGCGAACAGGGTCCAATGCCTCACGTGTTGGTCCTGCAGTGATAATCACTTTTTTACCTTTTAAAGGCTGGCTGACTTGCGGCTGGGCAGAAAAATGTTGAATGACGGCTGCCAGTATTTGCTCTGGTTCCTGCATCCGTCCAGGACCATTTTCGCCGCAGGCTTGATTTCCGACGTTAGGTTGCAACACACAAAACCCTCTGTGTTGCAAACGGTCGCAATTGTCCTGGGTGGCTGCATTTTGCCACATCCTCTGGTTCATCGCCGGTGCAACGGTGATGGGTGCCGTGGTGACAAGACAAAGTGTAGAAAGTAAATCATTGGCAAAACCATGCGCCAGACGAGCTATAAAATCGGCGCTTGCCGGGGCTATCAGCACCAGATCTGCCCAACGCGCAAGCTCAATGTGCCCCATAGCCGCCTCGGCATGCGGATCAAGCAAATCAAAACTTACCGGGTTGCCCGATAAGGCCTGAAAAGTCAGTGGAGTAACAAATTGCATGGCGGCGGAGGTCATGACAACACGAAGGTCTGCGCCTTGCTCAATAAGCCGACGTGTAAGCTCGGCACTTTTGTAAGCGGCAATCCCTCCGCTGATGCCAAGAAGGATCTTTTTGTGGGCGAGCAATCCCATAAGTTAACTCCAGCGTAGGGGGATTAAGGGTCAGGAACAGCATGCGTTTCTGAGAGAACGTAATTATGTCTCTTTCATTCTTCGAGGCAAATAGTAGCATCTTTGCAAATTTTTAGACCCAAAACCTGGCGCCACCTAATGTGCTTGCGTGAAATAACGCGGAGAAAACTGATTATGCCGATCAATCTATGGCCCGAGCATGAAAGACCCAGAGAAAAACTGGTGAGCAGGGGTAGTTCTGCGCTTTCAGATGCCGAGTTGCTGGCTATTTTTTTTCGTACCGGCATGACAGGAAAAACCGCCGTTGATATGGCGCGTGAAGCACTGCTGCATTTTGGCTCGCTGCGAAAACTGGTAGAAGCGGATGCAGAGGCCTTTTGTGTTATTCCAGGCTTGGGTTTGGCCAAATATGTGCAAATTCAGGCGGCACTTGAACTAGGCCAGCGTTGCCTGAAAGAAACGCTGCAACGCGAAGATGTGCTGTCAAAACCTAGCGATGCGCGCAATTTTTTAATGAGCAAAATGCGCGCGTACCAACATGAAGTGTTTGCCTGCCTGTTTCTGAATAATCAAAATCGGGTGATTGCCTTTGACGAAATGTTTTTTGGCACCATCAATGGCGCGTCCATTTATAGCCGGGAAGTGGTTAAACGTGGTTTAAAGCATAATGCGGCGGCGATTATTTTCGCGCATAATCACCCCTCGGGAGAGGCTGAGCCAAGTGAGGCCGATCAACAAGTCACCCAGCAACTGGTTCGGGCGCTAAGTCTTGTGGATATACGTGTTCTGGATCATATTGTCATCGGTGACGGGCAGTCGGTGTCTTTTGCGGAAAGAGGACTGCTCTAGGGTTGTATGTGATGTATTCTGTTCTTAACACGCGAAATGCCTTGAGCATTGCTAACGATTTTGGTATAAAGCTCACCTTTTGCGAATGACTGCTTAAACCTGTTTAGCACATGATGGGGAGCAGATAGCTTTTTGGAGGCCAAACATGTCTAGAGTCTGTCAGGTGACTGGAAAACGTCCAATGACCGGAAATAATGTATCGCACGCGAAAAACCGAACGCGTCGTCGCTTTGAACCTAATCTTCAGCATCATCGTTTCTGGGTGGCCAGTGAAAACCGCTTTGTGCGCTTGAGAGTGTCGACAAAGGGAATGCGAGTTATTGATAAGTTGGGAATCGACCATGTTTTGGCTGATATTCGCGCCAAAGGTGACAAGATTTAAATCTGCTGAGTTAAATCAGCTAGAATTGACAGGCAGTTAAGCATAGTGAGGCGAACATGAGAGATAAAATCAGATTGGTGTCATCCGCAGAAACGGGTCACTTTTACACTACAACGAAAAACAAACGTACGATGCCGGAAAAACTGGAAATCAAAAAATTTGATCCTGTGGTTCGTAAGCATGTGCTTTATAAAGAAGCAAAAATCAAGTAAGAAAAAATCAACACATAAAAAACCCGCCGCTGGCGGGTTTTTTATGTGTACAACACCGGTGCTGACACCCTTTCAGATCAAAGCCTGTATTATAAAAAATCCACAGGATCAATATCCAGCGACCATCGAACCTTCCTTGCGGTTTTAAGCCGATCAATTTCGGGCAAAGATACTTTCAGTAAATGATGAAGCTGTTTGCGAATCGTGCATTGCAGTAGTAACTGGGCACGAAAGCGCCCTGCGCGTTTTTCCATAGGCGCGGGCGTGGGTCCAAGTAATTCTATAACTGTGTCTTTAGCTTGTTCTCGTTCTCGTGAAAGCAGGGCCAGCACCTGATCAAGGAACTCATAACATAGTTCGCGTTGATGTGCCTCAGCGCGAAAAAGTGCTGCATGCGTATACGGCGGCAACTGGACGTCCTGACGTTCTTTGAGTAACTCTTCACACAGCGCAGAATATCCCTGTTGTAATAATTTCTGCAAAGCAGGATGGTGCGGTTGAACCGACTGGAGCAGAACATGGCCGGGTTTTTCGGCGCGACCGGCGCGACCGGCGACTTGAATGATCAGTTGTGCCATACGTTCCGGGCCACGAAAATCAGCGCTTAAAAAACCACTGTCCGCGTTAATAATGGCTACCAATGTGACGTTGGGGAAATGGTGACCTTTGGCCAGCATTTGAGTGCCCAGCAATAACAAGGGTGTGCCACGACCCACTTCGGCCAGTTTTTCTTTAAAACTGTGCTTGCGTTGCGTGCTGTCTCGATCGACGCGTACCAGCGGAGTATCAGGAAACAGGATATTAAGACCTTCTTCAACACGTTCCGTGCCGGCTCCTAGGGGTTTGAGATCGGTGCTGCTGCATGCTTCACATTGGGTCGGGATGGTTTTAATGTCGTTACAGTGATGACAGTGCAAGTGTGATGGTGATTTGTGCAGGGTGTAACGGGTATTACAACGCTGGCATTCAGCTGTCCAGCCACATTGCTGGCACAATAAAACGGGCGCGAAGCCCCGTCGGTTAATAAACAGCAGGACCTGGTTTTTCAGATCAAGATGAATTTTGATCTGCTCAATTAACTTTGGCGACAAACCAAACTGTAGTTTTTGTTGACGAATATCCAGTAATTGGATGGAGGGCGACTGGCTGTTGTTGCTGCGATGTGTGAGTCGGGTGAGTTGATAGCGACCAAGACGGGCATTGAGAATGCTTTCGAGCGAGGGCGTTGCACTGCCCAGAACAACCGGCATCTGCTCCATCTTTCCTCTAAGTACAGCAAGGTCGCGGGCAGAATAACGCAAACCTTCTTGCTGTTTGTAAGAAAGATCATGCTCTTCATCAACAATAATGATGCCGGGTTTGTGCAGTGGAATAAAAATAGCCGAACGTGTGCCAATAATAATTCGTGCTTCACCCTTGTTTGCCGCCCACCAGCTTTCCAGTCGTTCTGTGTCATTGAGGCTGGAGTGCATCAGCACTATTGGAACCTTGAAGCGGTGCTCAAAACGGGCCACGGTCTGAGGGGTAAGCCCGATTTCTGGCACCAGGATCAGGGCTTGTTTACCCTGTTTGAGAATATGGTGAATGACCTGCAGGTAAATTTCAGTTTTGCCGCTGCCTGTAATGCCGTACAGCAGGGAAACGGAGCCCGGGGAGGAGGCCAGAATTTGCTGGAGGCTTTGATGCTGTTCGTCTGTCAGGGTTAGTTCGGCTTCTTTTAACAGTGAGAGCGGATCAATAGTTGCCACCAGGTTTGCTCGGGACTCTATCAGCTGTTTTTTTTCCAGCGCCCCAAGGATGGTTTGATTAAAGCCCAGTTGTTTGAGTGTGGCGCTCGATAGGCCATTGGCGTGGAGTCGTAATAGTACCAGTGCCTGATGCTGTTTGGGTGAGCGCTGGAGTGATGTTATGTCCAGCAAACGCCCTTTTTCAGTAGTGAACCAGGTTTGTTGTTTGCGTTGTTCCGGTTCGGATTCCTGGCGTAACTTGTTTGGCAATGCGTTGCTGAAAACATCTCCCAGCGGGTGGTGGTAGTAGTGAGCAGTCCATAAGCAAAGAGCAACAAGCTGAGGGGGCAGGGGTGTTTGCACATCAAGGATGCTGTGCGCGCGGCGAAGTTTGTCCTGGGTCAGCTCTGAGTGATTGCTTATGCCAATGATAATGCCTATGACATTACGTGGTCCAAAAGGAACTTTAATCCGCTGGCCGATGCTTGGGATCAGGTTTGTTTGATTTGCCGGGAGCAGATAATCAAAATAGCGTCGCACAGGGTTAAAAAGCGCTACCTGCAAGATAAGAGGCTGTTTTGTGTGTGTTGCCACCATAAAATGTGCGTGTCTGTGATGGATCTTAAGTGAGTGCGATCAGGTCGTGATAATAAAATTGTGTTCAAGTCATTTTCTTTGTGTCTACACTTTGGTACTATCCGCCGTCCATAAAAATGTTGGTTGTTCTTGGTGTCGTGGCAGGGTTTGATTATACCAGTTGTCTGACATCTTTAGAGTCATTGCTTAAAATAGGCACCGTGCCTGACAAAGATTAGGTGGCGGGCCGCGTAACCCATGAGGCACAAAATGAAATCTGATATCCATCCAAAGTATGAAGAAATCACGGCTACCTGCGGCTGCGGTAATGTGATTAAAACAAAATCAACCAAGTGTCGTGATATCCATCTTGATGTTTGTGCCGGTTGCCACCCCTTTTTTACGGGTACGCAAAAAGTGTTAGATACAGGTGGACGTATTGATATGTTTAACAAGCGCTTCGGTGGCTTGCGCAGCACTAAAAAATAAGCATTTCCCGGGACAGGGCATAAATAAAAATGGATTTTAAATGTAAGAAATGGAATTAGTATGATTTTGTGCGCCAGGGAAAGGGCTCTGATCAAACAGGAGCCCTTTTTTTTTACTAAAATTATGTATCAGATGGATTTTCAGTACTTGAGAGCAAGCCCTTGCTAGTATGTCCGTAGGCCTTTGGTCGAACATTCTGCTTTTAAGAGACGTTTTCTGTTAAATTGTCTTTATATTACATGGATATCAATGCTACCAATGCCTGATTCACTACAATCAGTCCAAATTTGCCGGAGCCAGTTCCAATGTCCTTTGATTTGAGAAAAGCAGCGCTGGATTACCACTCAATGCCAAGGGCGGGAAAAATAAGTGTGGAGATAACCAAACCCACCGCCACGCCTCGTGATCTTGCCTTGGCCTACAGTCCTGGTGTGGCTGAGCCTGTCAGAGAAATTGCGCGTGATAATGATTGCGCCTATTTATATACGGCAAAAGGCAATTTGGTGGGTGTTATCAGTGATGGCAGTGCGATTCTCGGATTGGGTAATCTCGGCGCATTGGCCAGTAAGCCGGTCATGGAAGGAAAAGGCGTGTTGTTCAAGTGTTTTGCCGGTATTGATGTGTTTGATCTTGAAATCAACGCCGACAGCACACAGGCGTTTATCGACACGGTGGTGAATGTTTCTCCGACCTTTGGCGGCATTAATCTGGAAGATATAAAAGCACCCGAATGTTTCGAAATAGAAAAAGTTATTCAGGAGCGTTGCTCCATACCCGTATTCCACGATGATCAGCATGGAACCGCAATTATCATCGCGGCGGGTTTGCTTAATGCCCTTGAGTTACAGGGTAAAGAATTGGCGCAGGCTAAAATTGTGTGTGTAGGCGCCGGTGCGGCGGGCGTGGCTTCATGTAAGCTCTTAATGGTCATGGGCGCCAAACTGGAAAACATTTTTATGTTGGACAGTAAGGGTGTGATTCACTCGGCGCGATCCGATTTGAATGAGTACAAGGCGTTTTTTGCTCATGAGACATCGCGTCGTTCTTTGGAAGATGCCATTGTGGGTGCCGATGTTTTTATCGGGCTGTCGGGCCCGGACCTTCTAACGTCGGCCATGTTAAGTGCTATGGCAGATAAACCGGTTGTATTTGCTTTGGCGAATCCTGATCCTGAAATAAAACCCGAACTTGCGCATGCAACCCGTAACGATGTCATCGTGGGAACCGGACGCAGTGATTACCCAAATCAGGTGAATAATGTTTTGGGATTTCCCTTTATTTTCCGCGGCGCGCTTGATGTGCGTGCAAGCATTATTAACGAAGCAATGAAAATTGCAGCTGTCGAAGCGATACGCGCCCTGGCTAAAGAGCCGGTTCCCGCTGAAGTTTGTGCTGCCTATGATGGTGAGCCCTTGACGTTTGGAAGGGACTATATTATTCCAAAACCAATGGATCCGAGGCTCATTACGGTGGTGCCAGCCGCTGTGGCTCGAGCGGCCGTGGACAGCGGGGTGGCGGGTTTGCCGTATCCTGCACATTATCCATTGCATTCGGTGGAAGAGGTCTACCGTCCCGGGAAGTAAAAAAAGGCGCTGTTAAGCGCCTTTTTTATTGTGTCATACGCACTGTTTAAAAAAGTTCGAGCAGTTTATTTGAGTTCTCTTCCTCAGAGGAATCACGCGTAAATCCACTGGACAGCGTCGGTGCATTTTCTTCCAGAAAAAGCTCAAACATCGCGTTATAGTCGTCTGAAGAAGCCGCTTCTCCCGTTTCAGGATTGATGCGCACGGCAACGATACCTTCAGGTTGCGGACGTATGATAGAGGGACGATTTTTTAATGCGTCTGTCATGTATTCAATCCAGATAGGCAAAGCAGCACGACTGCCAAACTCAAGACGACCCAATGTTTGTGGTTCGTCAAATCCCACCCAGACTGAGGTTGCAATTTCGGGCGAATACCCTGAAAACCACGCATCGTATAAGTCATTTGTGGTGCCTGTTTTTCCGGCTATGTCATCACGCTGCATCTTGCTTGCATTGTAGGCGGTGCCCTTTTTGACAACGTCTTGCAAAATGTTATTGATGAGATAGTGAATACGCTCGTCCATAACTTTGGGTGCCAGAGTGCTCGGCAGCTTTTGGGTGAACGTTGATGAGAGGGCTGTCGTTTCTGATTCATTTTGTGGATTTGTGGCATCTGTTAATGAAGAGAGGCAGTTGGCACAAACAGTTGCAGGTTGTGCCTGATAAATGATTTCCCCTTCACTGTTGCTGATTGTTTCAATGAAATAGGGTTCAATTTTGTAGCCACCATTGGAAAGAGTCGCGTAGGCGGTTGCCATTTCCAGTGGCGTGACGCTAGCGCTGCCCAGCGCCAGGGAAAGGGTGTGAGGTAATTCTTTTTTGATAAAACCAAAACGTGAGAGATAGTCAACGGCATAATCGATGCCGATATCTTGCAAAATACGGATAGAAACCAGATTGCGAGATTTATAAAGCGCTTCTCTTAAACGCATAGGGCCAAGAAATTTTCCATCCGAATTTGCAGGCTGCCAGATTTGTTTAACATGGGGATCGTCAATGATGAGTGGTGCGTCATTAATTATGCTGGCAGGGGTGTATCCTTTATTAAGCGCAGCAGCATAAATAAACGGCTTGAGATTGGAACCGGCTTGTCGTTTGGCTTGAGCGGCACGATTGAATTTGCTGATTGCAAAATCGAAACCACCTACGAGAGCGATAACAGCGCCACTCTGGCTGTTAAGAGAAACCAATGCGCCTTGAACTTGGGGAATTTGAGACACTTGCCAGGTGTGGGATTCTTCGTTCGGTGCAATGTAAATGATGTCGCCCGGATGAAACAGTTCCGATGCAGTGGTGGGTCTTGAGCCTTGGCGATTGGCGCTGATATAACTGCGCGCCCAGGAAAAGTGCTCTGGGCCGATTTTTACCAGGCTACCATCGGCACGTAACACTGATGCCCCGGTTTTATTTACATCAATGATCAGAGCCGCTTCGATTTGTTCGGATGAAGGAAATTTGTTTAAAAGAGTTGGGTCTTTGCGTATCGCCTCAATGGAGGCAGAGGCATTCTTGCTGGCGCCTCTGTACCCGTGCCGTTGGTCATAGGCCAGAAGACCGTTTCTTAGCGCCAGATTGGCACTTTGCTGCAGTGTGCTTTGTAGCGTTGTTACAACGGTGTAACCATCACGATAGGCCGCATCACCAAAACGTTTCACCATGTCATCGCGCACCATTTCAGCCATATGGTCGGCACTCACTTCTTTGGTGAGCATGGCAGTATCGTGATGCGTTGTGGTTTCTGCAAAAGTAAGGGCTTCTTGATAATCATCTTCACTGATGATGTTTAATTCAAACATTCGGCTGAGTATCCAATCCCTTCGAATTTTGGCGCGCTCGGGATTGGAAATGGGGTTTGTGGCTGAGGGTGCTTTAGGTAAACCAGCGAGCATGGCTATCTGTGCTAAATTGAGTTCGCCGAGTTCTTTGCCGTAATACACGTGTGCAGCCGCACCAAAGCCGTAAGCGCGCTGTCCCAGATATATCTTGTTGATGTAGAGCGTTAGAATTTCATCTTTTGAAAAACCCTGTTCAATTTTGAGCGCCAATAAAATTTCATTGAACTTGCGCTTGAAACTTCGTTCGCTAGAGAAGAAAAAGTTTTTTGCCA
>Ga0209873_1000108_pt1 | contig 12475 bp, 4 predicted proteins | sample GWRWT2_30Apr14_FD_187186 | JGI IMG/M metagenome (GOLD analysis project Ga0209873, IMG submission 187186) | Sand microcosm microbial communities from a hyporheic zone in Columbia River, Washington, USA - GW-RW T2_30-Apr-14 (SPAdes) (version 2) | ecosystem: Engineered > Artificial ecosystem > Sand...
GCCGAGGCGGCCCATGGCTTTGTGGCTCCGCGTTTTGTGACTTCCCTGGTCACGGTGACGGTGATCATTGGCATAGCGTCCTTGGCGCTCTGAGCCGTCATGCCCCGATCTCCTCTGCTTCTGCTGTTGCCAGAAGCATCGGCAGAGGTGTGCAGCATCCTGTCGTCCTCCCGTGGGCCCATGGCGCCTGCCAACCGCTCTGAGATTTTTGGCGTCAGTCGCTTTGCTGAGCACGGTCGCAGTCTGGCGGCCACGCATCGGGCGCGCAACGCGGCATTGCGCTCCACCGCCTTCTTTCCGCGACTGCGGGACAACATTCGGGTGTTGCGCGAAGCGCACCACTACATCAGCACCCAGGCCCTCACGGGCCATGACGTCAGCCCGGCGGCGGAGTGGCTGCTGGACAATTTCCATTTGATCGAGGCGCAGCTGAAGGAAATCCGGGATGGCTTGCCCCGCCGTTATTTCCGTGATCTGCCCGTGTTGATTGATGAGCCCTTGGCAGGGCTGCCGCGCGTCTATGGTGTGGCCTGGGCCTTTGTGGCTCACAACGACAGTGCTTTCGACGAAGAGCTGCTAACCCACTTTCTGCGCGCTTATCAAGAGGTTCGGGACCTGACCCTGGGCGAGCTGTGGGCCTTGCCCACGACCTTGCGCGTGGTCTTGATCGAGAACCTGCGGCGTCTGGCCGAGAACGTGGCCACCAGCAAGGCAGCCCGTGAAGTGGCCAATCTGTGCTGCGACCGCATCGAAACCTACAGCCCCCATCAACTCGATGCGCTGCTGGCCTTGATGAACGCGCGAGGCGCCGGGCGCGCCTTTCTGACACAAATGGCCCAGCGCCTGCAGGATTCGCAGATCGCTGGCGTCGGACACGAGCGTTACCACGAGTGGCTGAACAAAACCCTGCCCGACCTGGCCGCCGTGCAGATGCAGCAGCCCGTCGAGCGCACGGCCAACAACCTGAGCGTCAGCAATGCCATCAGTGCCTTGCGCGCGATTGGCGATGCGGACTGGACCGACATCGTCGGGCAAACCAGCTCGCTGATGCGCTTGATGATGTCGGCCCCCACTTTCGAGGCCGAGCGTGACGACACCCGCAGCCTGACCTTGCACGACATTGAAGAGCTGGCCCGCCGCAGCGGACGGAGCGAGCTGTCCGTGGCCCACGCGCTGTTGGCGCTGATGCACCGGGCGCAGGCCTCCCCCATGCCGCCGGAGATCGCCGATGATGTGACCGTGGCCAGCCATTGGTTGCAGGGGCCCGGGCGTCCTCAGCTGCTGAGCGCCTTGGGGCTGCAGGAACACGCGGCCATGGCCTGGCGTTTCGCCTGGCGCGCGGGGGCGGTGCCCGCTTACCTGGCAGCCTTGGCCTTGGGCACGGCGGCTTTGGTGGCCTGGGTGGTGAGCCACCATGGGCCGCAGGCCTTGGGCTGGCAGGGACCTGTCTGGCTCGTCGGCCTGGCCGTGGTCCTGATGATCTTCCCGGCCTCCGAGGCCGTGGTGGCCATGGTGAACCGCCTGATCAGCGAGTCGGTGCGACCGGTCCGCTTTCCACGGCTGGCCTTGTGCGACGGGATCCCCTCAGCGCACCGCGTGATGGTCGTGATCCCGGCCATGCTGACCGATGCCGCGTCGGTGAAGGCCTTGACCCACCAACTGTGCCTGCACTACCTGGCCAACCCGGAACCCCATGCACAGTTCGCGCTGCTGACCGATTGGGCCGATGCCGAAGTGGCGAGCCTGCCCACCGATGCGGCCTTGCTGCAAGCGGTGGTGCACCGCCTGGGCGAGTTGAACGAACGTTTTCCAGTGGATGGCCACGAGGCGCCGCGCTTCATCGTGCTGCACCGCGAGCGCCACTTCAGTGAGACCGAGCAGACCTGGATGGGCTGGGAGCGCAAACGGGGCAAGCTGGAGCGTTTGGTGGAGGCTTTGGCCACGGGGCATGCCAGCGCATTCCTGAGCTTGGGGCTGGCGTCCAGCATCGCACCTCACACGCGTTATGTGGTCACCTTGGACAGCGATACCCAACTGCCCCCCGGCCGCTTGCGCGACCTGGTGGGCGTGGCCGCGCACCCGCACAACCGGCCTCGCCTGGACGCACGGGGAACCCGGGTCATCAGTGGGCATGGCATCTTGCAGCCCCGCATCGTGACGCCCCTGCCTGCCCCCCGCGACATGACCCGCTTTCATTGGTTGTTCGCGGGCCAGCTGGGCATTGATCCCTACAGCGCGGCCAGCTCCGAGGTCTATCAGGACGTGTTTGACGAAGGCTCCTTCACCGGCAAAGGGTTGCTGAACGTCCAGGCCGTTCACGCGGTGCTCTCGGGTCGCCTGCCGGAGGGCCGGGTGTTGAGCCACGACTTGCTGGAAGGCTCGCTGGTGCGTTGCGCCGGGGTCACCGACATCACGCTGATTGAAGATGCGCCATTTCACGCCGATGTCGCGGCCTCGCGCTTGCACCGGTGGATTCGGGGCGACTGGCAACTGCTGAGCTTCCTGGTCCGTGGAGGCTGGTTCAGCATCAGCGGCATCAACCGCTGGAAGATGATCGACAACCTGCGCCGCTCCCTGGTCGCCCCCATGTCCTTCGCCTTGCTGGCCCTGGCGCTGGCCTCGGGTGTGATTTCGCCTTGGGCGGTGATCGCCCTGGTGCTGGTCGCGTTTTCGGGTGGGCCGTTGCTCGGCGCTGTGGCGGGCTTGGCCCCAAGCCGCGATGACATCGCCATGGCTCACTTTTACCGGCAGGCTCTGGCGGACGTGGTCCGGTCTTTGGGGGCGGGTCTGTGGCACCTGGCCCAGTTGCTGAATGGGGCCTGGATGGCCGCCGACGCCATTGTGCGCACCCTGTACCGGATGCTGGTCAGCCATCGGCGCCTGCTGGAGTGGACCACGGCCGCGGCCGCACAGGCCTCCACCAGCCATGCGTTGGCGGCCACCATCTGGCGCCATCGAAACGTGACCGCAGCGGCGCTGATCATGGGCACCTTGTGGCTCTTCACTTCGCCACATCGCTGGCTGGCCTTGGGCCTGTGTCTGCTCTGGGCCGCGTCGCCCTTGTGGATCTGGTGGGTGAGTCGGCCCAGTGGGGGCACGGGGCTGCATGTCGTGCCCTCGGCTGATCGACTCTACCTGTCTGGCTTGGCCCGTGACACCTGGCGCCTGTTCGAGCGTTGTGTCGGACCGCAGGACCACCATTTGCCGCCAGACAATCTGCAGACCTTGCCTTATGACATGGTGGCGCACCGGACATCACCGACCAACATCGGCTTGTACCTGCTCAGCACCGCCTGCGCTCGCCAATTTGGCTGGATCGGCACATTGGATCTGCTGGGCAGGCTGGAGGCCACGTTGGGCTCCATGCTTGCAATGCAGCGCCACCGTGGCCACTTCCTGAACTGGTACGACACCGAAACCCTGAGCCCCTTGCTACCCAGCTATGTCTCCACCGTGGACAGCGGCAACCTGAGCGGGCATTTGCTGGCCGTCGCGCAGGCTTGCCTTGAGTTGCGTTCGGCGCCGCTGGATGACCGGGCCGCCAGATTGGCTTTGAAGGCCTCCAAGCAGCGCTTGCAGCCCATGCTGCCCTTGCTGGCCGAGCTGCCGGGCCATCAGGCGCTGATGCAGTTGGTGGCCTTGGTCGATCCTTTGGGCGCTTGTCGTCTGATGCCCGAAGGCGGGCAGTCGATGTTGAGGGAGGCTGACCGGGAACTGGAAGCCCTGCAGATTTTTGCCGAGGCCCGACCTGAGAGTCAAAACCTGCTGTGGTGTCTGGCCGATCACCTGAGCACCTTGCGGTCGGCCTGGCGTGACCAATCGGCGCAGGGCGAGGCACAGCCGGCCCTCGTCGCGCGCCTTGACGAGCTGGCCAAGCAGTTCAAGCGCATCGCCTGGGAACCCGACTACAGCTTCCTGTACCACCGCAAGCGGCACCTCTTCCACATCGGCTACCGCATCGCTGAGCAGCAACTGGACGCCAGCTTCTACGACCTGCTGGCCTCGGAGTCACGCCTGACCAGCCTGCTGGCCATTGCCAAGGGCGATGTGCCGGTCAACCATTGGGCCGCATTGGGTCGGCCCACGTACGCGGCGGGGACGCATGCCGGGCTGCGATCTTGGTCCGGTTCGATGTTCGAGTACCTGATGCCCTCGCTGGTGCTGGATGAGCCGCATGGCAGCTTGTTGCACAGCGCGGGGCACGCGGCGGTGCTGGAGCAGATGGCTTACGCGCACAAGCAGCGCACCCCCTGGGGCATGTCGGAGTCCGCGTATGCGGCCAGCGACCACACCCTGGCTTACCAGTACTCGCCCCAAGGCGTTCCCCGTCTGGCCTTGAGGCGAACGCCGTTGGATGAGCTGGTGATCGCGCCCTATGCCACCGTGCTGGCGGCCGAGCTCGTGCCGCACCAGGCGGTGAGCAATCTGCAACGCATCGAAGTGTTGCGGGGCCGGGGGCAATATGGCTTGATCGAGGCATTGGATTTCTCGCCATCCCGCCAGACCGGCGTAGATCGCGTCTCGCGCGTCAGCACCTTCATGGCCCACCACCAGGGCATGAGCATCGTGTCGCTGGCCAATGTGTTGCTGGACGGTGCGCCGCGCCGATGGGGCATGGCCAATGCGCACATCGAGGCGGTGGCCTCTTTGCTGCACGAGCGAGTGCCGCGTGAGATCTCGACCTTGCACACGCCGCCGGCCAGCACCGTCGCGGATGGCCATCAACGCGAGGCGCTGGGCATGTTGCGCGACGTTGCGCCAGGCGTTGCGGCGGTGGAGCCCACGCACCTCCTGTCCAATGGGCGCTACAGCGTGGCTTTGCGCCCCAACGGCGCGGGGTGGAGCCGCTGGGGTAACGCGGGCATCACGCGTTGGCGAGACGATGTCTTGCGCGATGCCTGCGGCAGCTTCATGTACCTGCGCTGGGACGAGGCGTCCATCCCGGTGTCACTCACGCAGCATCCTGCGCCTGACCCAGGCGCCCATTACCACAGCACTTACCACGCTGAACGCGTCAGCTTCGATGCCATTTGGCCCGAGCTGGAAACGCGTGTCACAGTGTGGGTCAGCCCGGAAGACGACATCGAGTTCCGCCAGGTCGAGATCCGCAATGTGAGCGACCGCGACATCGACCTGGAGTTCATGTCCGCCTTTGACGTGACCTTGGCCGACCCGCGCGCCGACGAGGCTCACCCGGCTTTCTCCAACCTCTTTGTCAGGGCGGAGTGGGTGGCGGCGCAGCAGGCTTTGATGTTCGAGCGCCGGCCCCGCCTGGTCACCGAGAAGGGCCTGTCGGCCGCGCACTTTCTGGCCGATGGCGATGCCGGGCTGATCACCGAAGTGCGCATCCAGACCGACCGCCTGCGCTGGTTGGGCCGCAACCACGATGTGAGCAGCCCACAGGGCTTGTTTGACGCGCCACCCGAGCCGGATCCATCGCGGTCTGGCGAAGGGGTGGTGTTGAACACGGGCCTGGATCCGGTCGCTTGCCTGTCGGTGCGCATGCGCATCCCGGCGCAATCCAAGGCCTGCCTGACCTTGGGAACGGCGGCGTCCGACAACATCGCGACCTTGCGGTCCGTCATGGACAAGTACCGCCAACGCGCCCACATCGAGCGAGCGTCGTTGATGTCGGCCACGCTGGCGGGCATCAAGTTGCGCGACCTTCGGCTCAATGCCGAGACCTTCGCGGCCATCCAGACTTTGACCACGGCGCTGGCCATGGTGGTGACCCGCCCCATCAACCTCAGCGAGGAAGGTCCGGCCAACGCGTGTGACCGAAAGCTGCTGTGGCGCTTCGGCATCTCGGGCGACCGGCCCATCGTGCTGGTGTCGGCCGGTGTGCCGCAAGGGCTGGGTTTGGTTCGATCCTTGGCCCAGGCCCTGCGCCTGTGGACCTGGGGCGCGGTGGTGTGCGATCTGGTGATCATCAATGCCGAGCCCACCTCCTACCTGATGGCGCTTCAGCGCGACATCGGCACCCTGCGCGAGCGCTACGTTGCGGACATCGCCGGCAACCCCGGGCCTTCCGCAGCGTCGGGCTTTTATGTGCTGCGCAGCAACGAGTTGTCGGCGGAAGAGCTGAGCACCTTGCACACCCTGGCCCGCCTGCACCTGAACGCCGATGGGCGCCCCCTGGCCCACCACATCAGCGAGTGGTGCGAGCGGCAAGAGCAGGCCCTGGAAGAGCGCGGTTACCCCCCCCAGGCGACCGTGCCTGTTGGCACCGCACCGGGTGCGCCACCGAGCCCGCCCACCGGCACATTCGACGAGGCCAGTGGCGAGTTTCGCTTCGAGGTCACCCCCAGCCAGCGGCCTGCCCGTCCCTGGATCAATGTGCTGTCCAACCCTGCCTTTGGCGGTCAGATATCGGAGGCGGGCGGCTGCTACACCTGGGCCGTGAACAGCCGTTTGAACCAGGTGACCCCTTGGTCCAACGACCCGGTCGGCGACCCTTCTGGCGAGTGGTTGCTGCTGCAAGACGAGAGGACGCGCGAAGTCTGGAATGTCACGCCAGCTGGTTTGGGGGGCGCGCCGGTGAGCTACCGGGTCAGGCATGGGCAAGGCATCACCAGGATCAGTCATCAGCAGGGCGATCTGAACGTGCAGGTCAGCTGGTGCGTGGATCCCCGGCAGTCCATCAAGCAGCTCAGGCTTACGTTGCTCAACCAGGGCAGCAGGACACTGAACCTGCGCGTCATCAACTTGGTGGAGTGGATCATGGGTGCCAACCGCACCGATCGTCACTCAGTGCGCACCAGCACCCTGACGCAGACCTTGCCCGACCCACGAGGCATCGGGGGCGCGCGGCGCATCACCGCACTCATGGCCACGCAGCGTGAGCACTCGGCCGGCTTTGGTGGCGGCACCGCCTTCCTGGCCATGGTCAGCGAAATCGACGAGGCCGGCGTGTCCGATGACTGGACCTGCGATCGCCGCGAGTGTTTCGACGCGCGCGGCCGCCTGGTCGTGCCCGACTACTTTGGACAAAAGCGCGGCGTGGGCCTCGACCCGTGCGCCGCCTTGTCCGTGCGGCTGTCGCTGGAGCCGGGGACGGAGGTGGAGCAGGTGTTCCTGCTGGGCCATGCCAACAGCCTGGACGAGGCCCGGCACCTGGCGGTCAGCAGCGCCTTTGTGTCGCCCGGCTTGCGCCTGCAGCAAGTGCGCGAAGACTGGAACGAGCGCCTGGGCGCCACCACCGTCAAAACCCCGGACCCCTTGTTCGACGCCATGGTCAACCGCTGGTTGCTCTACCAGACGGTCACCTGCCGACTGTGGTCCAAGGCTGGTTTCTACCAGGCCGGTGGCGCTTTTGGTTTCAGAGACCAGTTGCAAGACTCGCTGGCCCTGGCGGGCTCGGCGCCCGACATGCTGCGCCAGCAAATCCTGCTGGGCGCTTCAAGGCAGTTCCCGGAAGGCGATGTGCAGCATTGGTGGCATGCGCCCACGGGAGCCGGCGTGCGCACGCACTTCTCGGACGACCTGCTGTGGCTGGCCTATGCCAGCGTGCATTACCTGAATACGACCGGCGACGCCAGCCTGCTCGGCGAAGAGATCCCCTTCCTGGAAGGGGCCCCGATCCCCGAAGGCGCCGAGGACGCCTACTACACGCCCACCATCAGCGCACAGACTGCCAGCCTTTACGAGCATTGCGCCCGCGCCATCGACCGCAGCCTGAAGGTCGGTGTGCATGGCTTGCCACTGATGGGCGTGGGCGACTGGAACGATGGCATGAACCGCGTTGGCTCGGAAGGCCGAGGTGAGTCGGTTTGGTTGGCCTGGTTCCTGTGCCGCATCGTGACCGACTTTGCGCCCATCGCCAAAGGGCAGGGCGAGACCGCCCGCGCCCGGCGCTGGGAAGAGGCCCTGTCCGGCTGGAAGAGCGCCCTGCAAGAGCATGGCTGGGACGGCCAGTGGTACCGCCGCGCTTTCTTCGACGACGGCCAAGCCCTTGGCGCCAGCGCCAATGCCGAGTGCCGCATCGACCTGATCGCCCAAGCCTGGGCGGTGCTGTCGCGGGCATCAACGCCCGCCAATGAGCGCATGGCCATGTCGGCGGTGGAAACCCACTTGGTGGATTTGGAAGCCGGCTTGATCAAGCTGCTCGACCCGCCCTTGGCGCACGCCGAACCCAGCGCGGGCTACATCCAGGCTTACCCGCCCGGTGTGCGCGAAAACGGCGGCCAGTACTCGCACGCGGGTGTCTGGGCGCTCATGGCGCAGGCCCAGCGCGGCGATGGCGACGCGGCTTACCGCTATTTCACCTACTTGAGCCCGGCCCACCGCACCGCGCACCCCACTCGCGGCCCAGCCTACGGCATCGAACCCTATGTGATGGCCGGCGACGTCTACACGCAGCCGCCCTATGTGGGGCGCGGTGGGTGGAGCTGGTACACCGGTGCCGCGGCGTGGTTGTACCGCGCCGCCATCGAATCCATCTTTGGCCTGCAGCAACGCGATGGCAGCTTGACCTTCAAACCGTGCTTGCCCTCGCACTGGCAGCATGCGGACATGACGGTGCGTCGCGGCGGCCACACGCTTCACTTCAAGCTGTGCCGACCTGCCGCCACGTTGGAGATGGCCAAGGCCTCTGGCCAAGGAGCCATCGTGCTGCAACCGGGTGAGGTCGTGCGTTGGAACGAACTGGGGCCGGAGGCCTGGTTTCTGATCCCCTTGCTCGATTGAGATGCGGTGATGTCCTACAAACGCGCGCGCCAAACGCCGATGCAGGCCGGTGGTGGCCGATCGTAAATTGAAGCCATGGCATCACCCCAGCAGACGAGGACATCCCCATGAGCACCGACGCCCCCACAACCTCAAAAGCCCCAGGCAACCGACTGGTGCTGGATGAATCCGCGATCAACGCCGCCAAATCCGGCTTGGACAAAGGCGCGGTCACCCCTCACGATGCGCCCTGGCGCGAGGACATCATCAAGCTGCTGAACGATGCGCTGGCCACGGAATTGGTGTGCGTGTTGCGCTACAAGCGCCACCACTTCACCGCCGAGGGCCGCTCCTCGCCCAAGATCGCCGAGGAGTTTCTGGTGCACGCCAATGAGGAAGCGGCCCATGCCGACCGCCTGGCCACCCGCATTGCTCAGCTGGGCGGCGAACCCGATTTCTCGCCCGACCGCCTGACCAAGCGCAGCCATGCGGCGTACGATGAATCGCTGGATTTGACGGCCATGATCCGCGCCAACCTGGTGGCAGAACGCGTGGCCATCGAAACCTACAGCCAGATGATCGACCTGATTGGCGACAAGGATTCCACCACCCGCCGCCTGTTGGAAGACATCCTCAGTGACGAGCAGGAACATGCTGACGAGTTGAAGGACTGGCTGGAAGAGTAAGCCGGCCTCCAGGCCCAGCGGCCTGATGGGGTACAAAGGCGCACCTGCGTCATTTTGTGGTCCCCGATGTCTGTTGCTCCCTCGATCCTCGTCCTGGCCGCGCACCCCGATTTGCGTCACTCGCGGGTCAACCGCGCTTTGATGCAATCGGGGCAGTCGCTGGCGAATGTCACCGTGCGCGATCTGTACGCGCTGTACCCAGACCATGTGATCGACGTGCCCGCCGAGCAAGCGTTGGCCGAGCAGGCCGGCTTGATCGTGTGGCAGCACCCCATCCACTGGTACAGCATGCCGCCGCTGATGAAGCTCTGGCTGGACGATGTGCTGACCCTGGGTTGGGCTTACGGCCATGGCGGCAGCGCATTGCGCGGCAAGGACCTGTGGCTGGTGGCCACCACCGGGGGCACGCAGGAGGCCTACAGCCCCCAAGGCTACAACCGCTATTTTTTCGACGCCTTCTTGCCGCCCTATGAGCAGACGGCCGCCTTGTGTGGCCTGCGCTTCTTGCCGCCGCTGGTTTTGCATGGCGCCCACGCCGTGTCGCGCCAGGAGTTTGAGGCGCACGTCGAGGTCTATCGCGAGCGATTGAGCACTTACCCACAATGGCCCGAGATGGCTGATCTGGACGCGTGCCCGCTGTGCGAAGTGCCCACCCGCGATCGCCCGACCGAGGAAGCCTGAGCATGGAACACAGCAACTGGTTGCTCAGTACCCTGGTCTACCTGTCTGCCGCGATCATCGCGGTGCCCTTGGCCAAGAAGCTCGGCCTGGGCTCGATCATCGGCTACCTGGCGGCGGGCATCGCCATTGGCCCCTTCGGCCTGAAGTTGGTGGCCGACACGGAATCCATCCTGCACTTCGCCGAGTTTGGCGTGGTGCTGATGCTGTTCCTGATCGGTCTGGAGTTGGAGCCGCCACGGTTGTGGGCGCTGCGCCGGCCCATCTTCGGCTGGGGCAGCTTGCAGTTGCTGGGGTGCGCATTGGCTTTGGCCGCAGGGGCCATGGCCTTTGGGGTGTCCTGGCAGATCGCCGTGGTCGCCGGACTGGGTTTGGCCTTGTCGTCCACCGCCGTGGCCTTGCAGGTGATGAACGAGCGCAACATGCTGCCCACCTCGGCCGGGCAGGCGGGTTTTGCCATCTTGCTGTTCCAGGACGTGGCGGCCATTCCCATCCTTGCCTTGATCCCCTTGCTGGGGGCCAGGGCCGAGGCGGCGGGCAATCCATGGCTGGAGGCCTTGCGCGCCTTGGCCGTCATCGTGGGCATCGTGGTGGTGGGGCGCCTGTTGTTGCGCCATGCCCTGCGTTGGATCGCGCGCAGCCAGTCGCAAGAGATCTTCACCGCCGCGTCGCTGGCCTTGGTGGTAGGCATTGCCTCCCTGATGCAGGCCGTGGGTTTGTCGATGGCGTTGGGTGCCTTTCTGGGGGGCGTGCTGCTGGCTGAAAGTGAATACAAGCGCGAGCTGGAAACCGACGTGGAACCCTTCAAGGGCTTGCTGCTGGGCTTGTTCTTCATGGCCGTGGGCATGACGATTGATTTCGGCGCCTTGTCTCAGCACCTGTGGCTGGTCGCAGGCATCCTGCTGGGTTTCCTGGTGGTCAAGGGCGTGGTGCTGTGGGGGCTGGCCAAGCTGGTGGATGTGCCCGTGGGCGAACGGCCGGTGTTCACGCTGCTGCTGGCCCAAGGTGGCGAGTTCGCGTTCGTGGTGTTCCAGCAAGCCGCCGGGGCGCAGGTGTTTTCAGCCGAGGTGTCGTCACTGCTGATCGGCACCGTGGCCTTGTCGATGCTGGTCACACCCGTGCTGCTGGTGGCCGTTGACCGATGGCTGCTGCCCCGCTTTGCGCGGCTTGCATCGCCTTCACCGGATGCAGCGCTGGCCCAGCGCCAGGAAGCGCCCGTCATCATTGCCGGCTTTGGCCGCTACGGACAGGTGGTGGGCCGCCTGATGTACGCCAATGGCTTGAAAGCCACTGTGCTGGACCATGATGCTGAACAAGTCGAAGCGCTGCGCCGTTTTGGGTTTCGGGTGCATTACGGCGATGCGACCCGACTGGACCTGCTGCGCATGGCCGGCGCGGCCTCTGCCAAGGTCCTGGTGGTGGCGATTGACGATGTTGAGCAGAGCCTGAAGCTGGTGGACCTGGCCAACGAGCATTTCCCACACCTGGCCATCGTGGCGCGGGCGCGCAATGTGCAGCACTGGTATGCCTTGCGGGACCGTGGGGTCACCCTGATTGAGCGTGAGACGCTGGACTCGGCCCTCATGAGTGGGCGCAGCGTGCTGGAGTTGATGGGGTGGCATCCGCACCATGCGCGGCAGATGGCCATGCGCTTTCGGCGTCATTCCGTGCAGCAGCTGGACCAATTCTGGCCGCACCACCAGGACCAGAAAGCCCTGGTGGCCATGGCCAAGCAAGGGCGCCAGCAACTGGAGGAGTTGTTCGCACAAGAGCGAGAAGCACCGCAAGGGATGCGGCCTCAGGGTTGGGGCGATGAGCAGCCTTGACAGGGCTGCCCACGCCTTCATCCCCTCATCAGGCGCCTGCGCCGCCTTTCAGGCTGGCGGGCAGGTTCTGCGCGGCACTGAGGTGAGCCCGCAAGGTGGGCAAGGTTGACGAGGCGAACTCGCGAACCTCACTGTCCTTGGCCTCACGGCTGGCCTTTTCGAACAGGTCGATGTCCGTCTTGTGGTCATGCAAGCCCACGATCTGGATGAACTGCCGATCAAATTCCGGACCCGTCACCTTGGTCAAGCGGTCGAGCACCTGCTGCTTGTCCGGCGGCAGGGTGGTGGGCAACACCACATTGCGCCGTTGGGCCAGCAGTTGCAATTTCTGGTTGGCCATGGTGTGGTCGCTCACCAGCATGGCGGCGTAAGACTTCACCGAAGAGTCCGACGCATTGGCCGTGGCCAATTGCGCCAGGGCCAACTCATATTGGCCACCAAGAGCCGCGTCCGACAGGAACTTCTTCTCGGCCGCATTCAATACCGTGGCAGCGGCTGTTGGGGATGCGTTGGTGGGAACGCCTGCCGCCGTGGGCTCGCTGCGCATGGTGTCGTTGGGGTCTCGCATCAGACTGCTGTCGCCGGTGGGGGAGGCGTTTGACGCAGACGGCGCTGAATCAT
>Ga0209873_1000110_pt1 | contig 12466 bp, 9 predicted proteins | sample GWRWT2_30Apr14_FD_187186 | JGI IMG/M metagenome (GOLD analysis project Ga0209873, IMG submission 187186) | Sand microcosm microbial communities from a hyporheic zone in Columbia River, Washington, USA - GW-RW T2_30-Apr-14 (SPAdes) (version 2) | ecosystem: Engineered > Artificial ecosystem > Sand...
TGCTGGCCGCCAGCGCGATCAAGGCCTGGATCAAGCCCGGGATCAGGGCGTCGAGGAACTGGTTGAGCTGGTAGCCGGTTTCCTTGTAAACCTCGGCAGGCATCTCCATCACACCGATCTCATAAGCCTCTTTCAAAGCCTTGAGGTTGTCGGTGCAATCCAGTGGCCCGAGCCAGTTGGTCCAGCGGCTCATGGCGGATCAGGACGCCAGCGGGTCCGCGAAGTCCTTGGGCGCAGCCGGGTCGGCCGGTGCCGCGGGCGCCACCGGTTGCGCGCCGCTGCCGCCACCGCCGGAGTTGATGTTCACCAGGGGCGCGCCCACGATGGCCACGCCGGCCGGGCCCAGCACGATGGAGTTGCCGCCGGCCTTGAGCGTCAGCGTCACGCCCGCCTCCAGGGTGATGTTCATGCCGCCCTTGATGTGCACATCGGTGCCGGCCTTGAAAGACACGCCGGTGCCTGCCTCGCCCGCCAGGTCCTTGGCCGACTTGAGGCTGTACTGGCCGCCCGATTTGATCATCAGGTCGGTGGCCGTTTGCAGGTGCATGTCGCCGCCCACCTTGTGCTTGAAGTCCTTGCCCACCTCCAGCTGGTGGTCGTTGCCGACCTTCTCGGTCAGGTCGTTCTTGATGGTCACGAATTCGTCGTTGCCCACCGAGTGGGACGAGTCGTTCTTGACGTTGCGCAGGAAATCTTTCTCGGCCTGCAGCCAGACGTGCTCGGAGCCCATCTTGTCTTCGAAGCGCAACTCGTTCGAGGTCGAGGTGCTGCCGCCCTTGCTGGACTGGCTCTTGAGCGTGCTGACCGTGGCGTGGTCGGGCAGCTTATAGGGCACCGTCTGTTCGGCGTTGTAGACGCGGCCGGTGATGAGCGGCTGGTCCGGGTCGCCTTCCAGGAAGTCGACCACGACCTCTTGGCCGATGCGGGGGATGTTGATCATTCCCCAGTTTTTGCCCGCCCAGGGCGATGACACGCGCACCCAGCAGGAGCTGTTCTCGTTCTTCTTGCCTTCGCGGTCCCAGTAGAACTGGATCTTCACGCGGCCGTACTCGTCGGTGTGGATCTCGTCGCCGCTGGGGCCGACCACGATGGCCGTTTGCGGGCCAGCCACGCGAACGCGGATGGCGCGATCGGGCGAGCGGAACACCTCGCGGCTGTCCAGCGCGGTGAACTGGCAGTTGAAGTAAGGCGCCGCGCCGCTTTGCCCTTCGTACTCGCCATAGCCCATCTGGATGCGGGTGGAGGTGACGATGTGCTCGCGGTTCTGGTCCTCGCGCGGGAACTCTTTCAGCGTGAAGCGCGAGCCGGTGACCAGGCCGCGCACATTGCCTTCGCCATACACCTGCGCGTGCAGTGACTGAAAGCCTTCCAGCCGCAGATTGGCATAACGCTCGCCATCGGCCTTGACCAGGTGCCGGCCGGGGTAGTCGTAGACCTCGCCGCTGCCGTGCGAGTGCGAGCGCGCCAGCTCGGCGTTGGCCAGCAGGTTGGTCGAGGGCGTGGTGAAGTTGTAGTCGGTCAGCGAGACCTTGCCGGTGCGGATCTCGTGGTTGAACTGCCAGCGCGTGATCGCCTCCAGGTCGATGGCGCCCGACAGCGTCTCGCGGTAGACCATGTCGGCATGGTCGGCGTAGGGCGTGTGGGCGCTGTCCTTGTTGGCCAGCACCAGCGTGTGCTTGCTGTCCTTGTGCTCGAAGTAGTAGTAGATGCCTTCTTCTTCCATCAGGCGGCTGACGAAGTTGAAGTCGCTTTCGCGGTACTGCACGCAATACTCGCGCACCGGGTGGCTGCCGGTCAGCTTGTCCGAGAAGTCGGAGGAGTACTTCTCGAAGATCTGCTTGATGATGTCGGGCACCGACTTGTTCTGGAAGACGCGGCAGTCGTGGGTGCGGGTGAGCAGCCACAACCAGGGGCAGACCACCAGTTGGTATTCGAACAGGCGGCCCACAAAGCCCACTTGGCCAAAGCGCGTGACGATGCCGCTGAACTCGCGCTGGCCGCCATCGGCCAGCTCCAGCTTGACGGTGATGGGCTTGCCCAGCAGGTCATTGACCGCGATGCCTTTGTCGTCAGACAGCGCGCTGATGGTGAACTCGTAAAGCTGGCCCAGCGACTCGGTGGCCGACATGGATCGCATCAGCAGCACGTCGTTGCCCAGCGGCGTGCTGATCTCCATCAGACGGGGGGGTACGGGCATGGTGGGGTCCTGAGGTTAAGGGTGTTGCGCGGTGAAGAGCCAGCCTGGCACGGGCACGCCGCCTTCGTTGCGAAGGTGGATGGCTTCGGCCCCAATGTGCGCGAAGCCCGCCTGGCCGAGCACGTGCTCGACATGGTCCTTGCGGTGGCTGTAGCGGCCGTGGGGATTGAGGTGGTACTGCTCTGCAGCATCGCCACCATCCAGGCTCTCCACGGTGAAGATCAGCCAGCCGCCGGGGACCAGGGCGCGCCGCGCGGCTTGGGACACCGCTTCCAGCTTGCCAAAGTAGCACAGGGTGTCGGCCGACACAATCAGGTCATAGGCTTGGTGCTGTGACTGCAGGAAAGCGGTCAGCTCGGCCTTGATCAGCTCGTCGTACACCTGCCTGGGTTGGGCTTTGGCCAGCATCTGCCCCGACAGGTCAATGCCGACCAGGCGTTGCGCATAGGGCGCGATCAAGGGGCCGCACAGGCCGGTACCGCAGCCTGCGTCCAGCACCCGCCACTGTTTGGCCGGGGTGCCGCCCAGGCGCTTGACCACGTCGGCCACATGCTGGGGCGCGCGGTAGGTGAGCATTTCCAGGTTGGCGTCGAAGCTGTCGGCGAACTCGTCGAAGGTGTTGGCCACGTAGGCGTCGTCGGCGCGTTCGGGCACGTCCTGGCCGGTGCAGGCGGCCAGGTAGTGCTTGGGCACGGGGTTGTCGGGCTCCTCGGCCAGCCATTCGCGGTAGACCTTGGCGGCTTCTTCGAAGCGCCTGAGCGTGTAGTACGCGATGCCCAGCATCTTGCGGGCGTGGTGCTGCTTGGGGTTGAGGATCAGGGCTTCGCAAAAGTGCTGCAAGGATTCTTGCGTGCGGCCCTGCAGCCGCAGCAGGTTGCCCAGGTTGTTGTGGGCCTCGGGGCGCGTGGCATCCAGGGCCAGGGCCTTGGTGTAGGCTACCTCGGCTTCGTCAAAGCGCTCTTGCGCGCGGCGCAGGGCGCCCAGGTTGTTCAGGATGGTGGCGTTGCCGGGCGACATCTCGGCTGCTTGCTCGTAAGCATCGGCGGCCTCGGCCAGGCGTTTTGATTCGAGCAGCACATTGCCCAGGTTGTTGTGCCAATCGGGCACCTTGGGGTCGAGCTCGATCGAGCGGCGGATGTGCTTGACGGCCTGGTCGCTGCGGCCCATCTGGTGGTGCAGCACGCCCAGGAAGTGCACCGCGTTGGCTTGCCGTGGCGTGAGCCTCAGAATGCGTTCATACATTTGCTGGGCCGCGTCCATGTGGCCGTTTTGATGCAATTGCATCGCGATGGGCAAAGCGTCTTTCAAGCTGACGTGCTGAAGCGCTTTTCCAGGCAAACTCGAGTGTCTTTTGGCGGGCATGTCCCATTATGTCGGCAATTATTTCGGAGGTGGGGTCATGACAGGACGATTGGATTTTGGATTCACGTTTGGCACGCCCGCAACGGGCCAGGGCGCCACACCGCGCCGCCAGGGGCCCTTTCGGATCGTGGTGCTGGGTGACTTCAGCGGCCATGGCCTGCGCGGCCAGGTCCACCCTCAGCGCCTGGCGCAACGAGTGCCTCAGCGCGTCGACATCGACAACTTCGAGGCGGTGTTCAAGCGCCTGGCGCCGGCCTTGTCCTTGCCTTGGCTGGGCGCGGTGAATGACCGGCTTGAGCTGGCATTTGGCGAGGTGGACGACTTCCACCCCGATCAACTGGCGGGGCGCTTGCCGGTGGTGAGCGCGGCTGTGCCGGTCACGGTGGCTGCCCCGCCAGCGGCCGCACCGGCTTTGGCCCCGCGCGAGAACGATGCCTCGACCCTGGAGCGCCTGCTGGGCCGCAAGCCCGAGCCTTCGGTCAGCACTGGCCTGGACGCCTTGATCCAGCGCATCGTGGCGCCGTCCCTGGCCCCCGAGGTGCCAGCAGGCCACGCCCAGTCCGTGGCCGCGCAGCAAGCCGCCCAGGCCGATCTGTGGCGCGCGGTGTTGCACCACCCCGCCTTCCAATCGCTGGAAGCCGCCTGGCTGGGCGTGCAGCAACTGGTGCGCAACCTCGACCTGGATGGCGACTTGCAGTTGTACCTGTTGGACGTGAGCCCCGCCGAGTTGCAGGCCGAGGTGGAAGCGGCCCATGGCGATGAAGGCAAGACCAGCCTGGCGCAGGCGCTGCAGCGCTTGGCCGATGCGGACGAAGAAGGTGAGCCCGCCGTGGCGCTGGTGGTGGGCCTGCAGGCGTTCGGGCCTTCGGCGGCTGACCTGAGCCTGCTGGCCGCGTTGGGCGCTTTGGCCCGCCAGGCAGGAGGCACCTTCATGGCCGCGGCCCAGCCGGCCGTGGTGGGGCTGGCCTCCTTGGCAGAGGGCATGGACCCCGCGCAGTGGCCCGGCATGGCCCCTGACGAGCAAGCGCGCTGGGACGCTTTCCGGCGCACCCCGGAGGCCGCTGCCGTGCACCTGGCCTGGCCGCGCATCCTGTTGCGTCTGCCGTATGGCCAGGCCACCGACCCCATCTCGGCCGGGCCTTTTGAAGAAATGGTGCCCGCCTTCGCGCACGAGCAAGCCCTGTGGGGCAATGGCGCGCTGGCTTGCGCGCAACTCATTGGCCAATCCTTCATGGACCGAGGCTGGGACATGCGCGTGGGCGACCTGCGTGATGTGGAAGACCTGCCCGCCTATGTGCTCGAGCGCGATGGCGAGAAGCACCTGCTGCCCTGCGCCGAGGCCAACCTGAGCGAGACCGTGGGCGACCGCCTGCTGGCCTTGGGCCTCATGCCCTTGCTGAGCTACAAACACCGCAACGCGGTGCGCGTCATGAGTTTCCAGGCCATGGGCTGATGCCCGATTCGGTGATGGTGGCCGTGCCGACAATGCCATTGTCGAGTTCTGGCCGGTGGCGGCTCCAGTGGTCTTGGCGGCGCTGGACCACCACCACGCCGAGCAGCGTCGGGGCTTCATCCAGGCGCTCTTGCAGTTCTTTTTGTGATTCGCACAGGTAGCGATTGCAGACGTCCGAGCGCATCTCGCGCGGCAAGGCGCAACCACCGGCCGTGTGGTTGATGCAGGAGCCCACCAGGGTCTTGGGGGCCAGGCGGTCCAGGTAAGCCGACAGGACCTCTTCGGGCTGCCAATGCGGCTGCTGCGCCATGACGCGACGCACGGTGTCGGCCGACAGGTAGGCGGTGTCCCCGCCCCGGGTGCAGCAGCCACCACGGCACAGGGCGCACACCTGGCCGGGCAGTGTTGATCGGGCATCAACGGCCACGGTGTCCACAGGCGGCACTTCATCGCCGGGCAAGAAGGCTTGCGCGATGATTTGGTTCAGGTGATCAAGGTAATGTTGACGGCGGCGCTGTGCCAGTTTGCGCTGGCGCGCAGGCCCGCTGGGCAGTGCCAGCCGAATGAATTGATCCGGCCGATGCCCGGGCAACACGGCCTCGACCGCAGCCCAATGGCCAGCGTTCTCCGCGGACTCGGCCTCGGTCCACGCCTGCAGGCGCTCGTCCTCGGCACGGGCGCGGGCGCGTTGCTCACGCGTGTTCTTGGCCCGCCAATGCAGGTGCCTTTGAAACGCCGCCTCGCCCATCGTGGCGCGCTGGTCCAGCACCATGCGGCAGGGCACCGCGTGGCAGATGGGGTAAGGCCCCGTCGCGCCAGGTGATCGCGTGGTGAGCACGACGGTGCCGCACACCACGCACTCCAGGCGCATGGCGTGGCTCACACCAGTTTGGCGGCCTTGCGCTTGATCGACGCAAAGAAGCCCTTGCTCTGGTGCGTGGCCTTGTTCTGCGACAGCCCTTCCAGCTGGATGCGCGACGAGGCGATGTTCTTGCGCGCGATCTTGAGCATCGGGTCCATCTGGGTCTTCTTGATCTTCTCGACCTTGTCCATCCAGCCGGGCAGGCCGATGTCGGCCACGAAGAAGTTGGCCACCGACGAGGTGTCGGCGCAGGTCAGCAGGTAGCAACCGAGGATGGGGCAGTCCTCGAACACCGTGAGGTCAAGCGTTTCAGGCGTGGCCAGGCGGCGGTTGCCCGCGCGCATGTCCTTGATGGACAGGCCCAGCGAGAACAGCTCCAGGCCCAGGCTGGCGAGGGCATTGGCCAGACCGATGGCGGCCGTGGTGCCGGTGCCCATGTCGGCGAACAGCCCGGCGATCTTGGCGCCGGTGGCCGTGGCCTGCTGGGCCAACTGGATCGAGTGCCTGGCCAGGTCGCGCTGGATCAGGATCTGCACCGCCTCGGCCGCGGCCACCGGGTCGCCCCGCAGGAAGCCCTTCTTGTAGTTGCGGCACTGGTACAGGTTGTAGCCGTCTTCGACCACGGCCTTGCCCGCTTTGGCCAGCTTGCCCCCGCTGACCAGCACCCCAACCACGGGCACGATCTCGGCAATGATGTCGGCCAGCACGGCCGAGGTGATGGCCTCGATCACGTCCTCGATGCCGTCCAGGTCGGCGCACTGCACGATGAATTCCTTCACCGCTTTTTCAACGCCCGGGATGGCCGAGACGCTGCTGGCCGTGGTCTTGGCCGGGCCTGTGAGCTTGTTGGTCGAGGAGCGCGCTTTCTTGGCCGAAGTCAGCAGCTTCTTGGCCACGGCTACCTTGTCGGTGGAGCCGAACTTGAGCTTGGTGCCTTTGAAGGTTTGCGACAGGAGATCGCGGCGGGCATTGGCGATCGCGCCCATGCCGATGTAGTCGGCGCGGGTCAGGGTGGTGGTGGCCATGGGGTGTTACTGCCTTGAAGAGGTGGGGTCAGGGTTGAACGGTGACGGCGCGGTCGGCCAGCTTGACCAGGTAGGTCTTCTTGTTCTCGCTTTTGACCAGCAAGCTTTGGCGGTCGGTGCTCAGGCTCATCTCGGTGATGAAGCGGTCTTGCACGTCTTTCTCTTCCTGGGCGTCGTAGGCGGTTTCGTAGAGCATCAGCGTCCAGAGCTCTTTGCCGCTGGCCACGTCGATGGCCGCGATGACGCCACCGTTCTGTGCAAAGCCGCGTGAGCGGGCGCCGCGCACGACTTCATAGCGGGTGTTGCCCGCCACCACGGGGGCAACATTGGGGACTCGGCGTTTGGGGCTTTCCATGGTCTTCTCCTGGGGGGCGGCTGCTTGTGTGGTGGGGCATGAACAGGCCGACAGGCTCAGCAGCAAGAGCATGCTTGAGAGCGCGGCCGGCCTCGCGGTCATGTCAGCACCTTGGTGATCGTGCCTGGGGTCAAGGCCCCCACCATGTCGGCGGCAAAGTAGGCCCAGCTGTCGGCATTCTTGAGGGCCTGTTCGGCCGTGAAGCTGTCACCCGGCTTGAGGCCGTCATCGTCATAGCGGATGTCGTCGGTCTTGAGCAGCTTGTGCGACAACTCGTGCACCACGGTCAGCGCGCACAGCCACAGCTTGGGAATGCTGCCCAGCGCATTGCGCTTGCCCGTGGTCAGGAACACCTGGAAGATGTAGATGACGGGCATGGCGTCGGCCTCATTGACCGAGGCGTACACGTTGTCCCATTCGCCGCTGGCCCGCAGGTGCGGCCGATCCGAGAAAATCACGCGCGAAGAATTGCAGCTGGCGTGGATCTTCTTGAAGCCATCGGCCAGGGTTTTGGCCGTGGCCGCGATCTCATCGGCCGACGCGCCATCGGCATGGAACCAGCGCTTGATTTTCTCCAGCGTCTTGGCGTTGGGCGTGCCCAATTTGATCTGGACGTCGGCTGACCACTTGCGGGCCAGTTGCAACGAGTCCGACATCATCTTGCGGTTGCCCTTGCCAAACACCTCGGTGTCGGACTGCAACTCGGCCTTCAGGTCGGCTTCGCTCTTGCCCGCCAACTGGTCGTAAGGCCAGGTGACGAAGGCTTTGGGCGGATCGACCACCCAGATGCTTTGGCCGCCTTTTTTCTCGACCATGTGGAAGTGCTGCATGGTCTTGATGAGGGCCGCGCGGTCCTGGTAGCCGGCGCTGCCGGTCTTGCTGGCCTTGGCGATCTCTTCGGCCATGGCGGTTTTGGCCACGGCCTTGCCCTTGCTGGCTTTCTTGAGCTGGTCGCGCAAGTCATCCAGCACCTTGGCCTTGCCGGCGTTGGGGCCGTCGGCTTCCAGCAAGGTCTTGAGGTTGGCCTCGATGGTTTTCCAGCTGTCGTCCAGGGTGGGCGCTTTCAGCAGATCAACCGACTTGTTGTAGACCTCGGTGAAGACGTTCATGGGGCCTCCTGGTGTCAGGGGTTGGCGATGACGTAGGTGTCCAGTGCCTGGGCGAGCGCCGTCAACAGCTTGTTGAACTTTGGGTAGTCGGTGCCGCAAACGCTGGCCAAGCGCTTCATGTTCTCTTTGCTGGTGGGGTAGCCCGAGCCCGTGTCCAGGAACTTGATGACATTGCTGCCTCCCGCGTCCGAGCTGGACTTCTTGTAGCGGAGCACATTGACCTTGCGGCCATCCTTGCCGCCATTCAGATGGGCGTGCCACTGTTGGCCTTCCGCGCCAACGATGGTGAAGCACCAGTTGGTGCCCCCGTAACCATCCGCACCCGCCTCGCTGATCATGCCCGCGCACTTCACGGAGGCCATCGCATCGGTGACGTCGGCGTCACCCCAGTTGTACACGTATCCAGCCATGGTCACTCTCCTGTTTTCGTCGGGTTGAAGTTCAATTGAAATCGTAAGAAAACTCGCCGTTGCTCACGCCAACGTTCACGCCCTTGATCTCCTGGCCTTCCATCATCCGCGTGAGGAACTCGCGCGAGACATCGGGCAGCATCGTGTTGGTCAGGATCGCGTCGATCATGCGGCCGCCCGATTCGCCTTCGGTGCAGCGCGAGACGACCAGCTTGACCACCTCGTCGCTGTAGTTGAAGGGGATCTTGTAGCGGGCTTCCACGCGCTTCTTGATGCGGTTCAGTTGCAGCTTGACGATCTGGCCCAGCATCACATCCGACAGTGGGTAGTAAGGGATGGCGACCAAACGGCCCAGCAGCGCAGGCGGGAAGATTTTGAGCAGCGGCTCGCGCAGCGCCTTGGCCATGCCTTCGGGGTCGGGCATCAGGTCCGGGTCTTTGCACAGGCCGGCGATCAGGTCGGTGCCCGCATTCGTCGTCAGCAAGATCAAGGTGTTCTTGAAGTCGATGAAGCGGCCTTCGCCGTCTTCCATGAAGCCCTTGTCAAACACCTGGAAGAACATCTCGTGCACATCGGGGTGGGCCTTCTCGACCTCATCGAGCAGCACCACGCTGTAAGGCTTGCGGCGCACCGCTTCGGTCAGCACGCCGCCTTCGCCATAGCCCACGTAGCCGGGAGGCGCGCCTTTCAGCGTGCTCACGGTGTGCGCTTCCTGGTACTCGCTCATGTTGATGGTGATGATGTTCTGCTCACCGCCATACAGGGCTTCGGCCAGGGCCAGCGCGGTTTCGGTCTTGCCGACGCCCGAGGTGCCCGCCAGCATGAACACGCCGATGGGCTTGCTGGGGTTGTCCAGGCCGGCGCGCGAGGTTTGAATGCGCTTGGCGATCATGTCCATCGCGTGGTCTTGGCCGATCACGCGTTGGGCCAGCAGCGACGACACCTTCAGGATGGTCTCGATCTCGTTGCGCGCCATGCGGCCCACGGGGATGCCGGTCCAGTCGCCCACCACGGCGGCCACGGCCTGGTAATCCACCGTCGGCAGGATCAAAGGCGTCTCGCCTTGCAGCGCGGTCAGCTTGTCTTGCACTTCCTTCAGTTGGGCCAGCAGGGCGACGCGCTCGGCCTCCACCTGCTCGGCGCTTTGAACGGGCGCTTCAACGGCCGCGACGGCTTCGGCGGCGGCTTCCAGCGGGCTGCCGGTGCCTTCAACCGGGCGGATGCCCGCGCGCAGCTTGGCGCGCAAAGCCAGCAGTTCATCGACCAGGGTGCGCTCGGAATTCCAGCGCTCTTCCAGGCCGGCCAGACGCGTGCGCTCAGCCGCCAGGAACTCGGTGGCATCGCTCTCGCGTTTGCCGATGTCGATGCCAATGGCCTTCTCGCGGCCAATGATGCCCAGCTCGGTTTGCAAAGCTTCGATGCGCTTGCGGCAATCGTCCACTTCGGCGGGCGTGGCGTGCAGGCTCACGGCCACGCGGGCGCAGGCGGTGTCCAGCAGGCTGACGGATTTGTCGGGCAGCTGGCGCGCGGGGATGTAGCGGTGCGACAGCTTGACGGCGGCTTCCAGCGCTTCGTCCAGGATCTGCACCTTGTGGTGTTTCTCCATGGTCGAGGCCACGCCGCGCATCATCAAAATGGCGCGTTCTTCGGTGGGCTCGTCCACCGTCACGGTCTGGAAGCGGCGGGTCAGCGCGGGGTCTTTCTCGATGTACTTTTTGTACTCGGCGAAGGTGGTGGCGCCCACGGTGCGCAAGGTGCCGCGCGCCAAAGCGGGCTTCAGCAGATTGGCGGCATCGCCCGTGCCCGCGGCGCCACCGGCGCCGACCAGCGTGTGGGTCTCGTCCACGAACAGGATGATGGGTTTGGGGCTGGCCTGCACTTCGTCGATCACGGCGCGCAGGCGTTGCTCGAACTCGCCCTTCATGCTGGCACCGGCCTGCAGCAGGCCCACGTCGAGCGAGCGCAGCTCCACGTCCCTCAAGGAGGGCGGCACGTCGCCGCGCGCGATGCGCTGCGCGAAGCCTTCAACCACGGCGGTCTTGCCCACACCGGCCTCGCCGACCAGGATGGGGTTGTTCTGACGGCGGCGCATCAGGATGTCAACCACCTGGCGGATCTCGTCGTCGCGGCCCACGATGGGGTCCATCTTGCCGCTGCGCGCTTGCTCGGTCAGGTCCACCGTGAACTTCTTCAGGGCTTCCTGTTTGCCCATCTGCGCGGGGGCCAAGGCACCACTGGCTTCACCGGGCGCACCGCCCACGCCGGAGCCATCGCTGGCGCTCAGGCCGTCTTCAGGCGAGCCTTCGATGATCTTGGCCAGGTTCTCGCTCAGGTCATCGGGCTTGACCTTCTCGAACTGGCGTGAGATGGCGAACAGGGCGTTGCGCAGGAAGCTGGTCTTGAGCATGCCCAGCAGCAGATAACCCGTGCGCACGGCGCTGTCGCCGAACATCAGCGAGCCATAGACCCAGCCCCGCTCCACCGCCTGGCTGATGTTGTCCGACAGGTCGGAGATGGACGTGGCACCGCGCGGCAGGCGGTCCAGCGCGGTGGTGATGTCTTTGGCCAGCACCGAGGTGTCCAGGCCGTAATGCTTGATGATGCGGTGCCAGTCGCTGTCGGGGTTCTGCACGATCTGCGCGACCCAGTGCTCCAGTTCGACATAAGGATTGCCCCGCAGCTTGCAGAACACGGTGGCGCCCTCGACGGCTTTGTAGCCGGTGCTGTTGAGTTTGCCGAACAGGGTGACGCGGTTGATTTCTCCCATGGGGGATCCTTTCAGTCTGATCGTTTGTGTTTAAGCGGCGGCGCGCGGGCCTTTGGAAGGTCGTCGCCAGGATTCGGGGTGCAGGGTGAGCGAGTCGGCGTGGCCAGCCTGGCGGCGTTTGCCGACCCAGCTGGTCCAGCCCAGGCGGCCATTCAGGCCAGGGCGCGTGGCGGGCACGTCGGTGCTGCGCAAGTGCAGGCGCACGTCCCAGTCCAGCTCCATGCTGAAGTACTGGCGCACCAGCGCGGTCACGCCGGCCATGGCCGGGCCATCGGGCAAGAAGGCTTCGTACTGGGCCAGGCTGAGCGGGCCAATGTGGATGCGAAACTTGTGCTGCCGGTCCCAGACCTTGCCGCCCAGCACGGCGCCTGATCCAAGCTGCGAGCTGATGCCGCCGCCACGCTCCATGCGCGTGCGTTCGCTGACCGGCAGCGTCATCCAGTGGCCGACAAAGGTCTCAATGCGCACGCGTTGGCGCAGGTAGCCGCTGAGCAGCGATTCCAGCCCTTCGGCATTGCGGACCTGGCGCGACAACTGGCCCGCGAAGTACAGCTTGATGTGATCGGGTGCGGCATCGCGCTGGCGCCAGGTGGGGCCGCCGATGCCGACCAGCGAGCCCACGTAGTCGGCGAAGCGGTCCTGGTTGGGCCGGTCCAGGCTGACGGTGGGTTGGGCTTGCGCCCAGGCGCGGTAAAACAGCAGCAGCAGCCGGTGGTGGAACAGGTCGGCGAAGCGCGAGAAGGTGTGGTCGCCCTTGTGCAGGATGCGTTCGCGCGCGTGCTCGGTCAGGTGCAGTGGCAGCGGGCCATTGGGGCCGAACAGACCAAAGAAGCGCACCTCCAGGCGAGGCATCGCGCCATTCACGCCGTACTTGAAGGAGGACAGGGTGCTGGGCGCAAAGCCCAGGTCGGCCGTCTGGCCCAGGC
>Ga0209873_1000112_pt1 | contig 12432 bp, 9 predicted proteins | sample GWRWT2_30Apr14_FD_187186 | JGI IMG/M metagenome (GOLD analysis project Ga0209873, IMG submission 187186) | Sand microcosm microbial communities from a hyporheic zone in Columbia River, Washington, USA - GW-RW T2_30-Apr-14 (SPAdes) (version 2) | ecosystem: Engineered > Artificial ecosystem > Sand...
CACGCCATCGGCCAGGGCTTCCCAGGTGCGCACTTCCACGCGCTCGCGCCCGCTCAGGGGGATCAGCTTGCCCACGGGCGACAGGGTGTCCACGTACTCGACGATGACGCGCGAGTCGAACACCGCTTCGCCACCTTCCATGACCAGGCAGGGCACCTTGCCCAGGGGGTTGGAGTCGGAAATGCTGGTGCCTTCCGCCCACACATCCTCCACGTCGAATTTGTAGTCGAGTTTTTTCTCGGCCAGCACGATGCGCACCTTGCGGACAAACGGGCTAGTCAGTGAACCGATCAGTTTCATTCTGTGTCGTGATGTGTGGATGCGTGTTGATTTTAACGAAGGCTTGGGCTGCGGGCGCTGTTCGTGCTCATGCTTTAACGGCATCACCCCATCAGAGGGAACCCACCAAGGGTGATTTTGTATAAGACTGTTACATTTGCGGCGGAAAATGAACAACTCTGCTGTACGTTCATCTGCGCGCATGGTCCGCCTGGCCGACCTGCCGCCCCTGCATGTGGCGCCGGCATCACAGGCGGCGCCGTCTCCGGCGAACAGCGCACCTGTCGGCTTGGTTTGGCCACCGCCGATCGGGTCTGACGCGGCCGAGGACCTGATGTCCGAGATGCGTGCCGCGTATGTGGGCGCCATGGCCTCCGCGCCCAGGGCCGCTGCCGTGCCGCCCGCTGAAGTCCCCCGCTTGCCGCGCGGCGCCGTGGTCAAACTGCCGGTGGCATTGAATGCCCGGGCGACCGACTATGCCCGCATCTGGATCGTCAACTTGTTGCTGACTTTGCTGACCCTCGGGCTGTACCTGCCTTGGGCGCGGGTCAGATCGCAACGGTATTTTTTGAGGCGCACCCTGGTGGCCGGCCATGTGCTGGATTACCACGCACCGCCTGCCAGTCACCTGCCCCGTTATGGCCTGGTGCTCGCCCTGGTGGCGGGGGTGGTGGGCGCTTGCCTGGGGTCGCCGCTGGCGGGGTTGCTGGCGTTTTCAATGGCCCTGGCAGTGACCCCTTTGGCCGTGCACACCAGTCTGACGCACCGCATGGCCCACACCAGTTGGGCGGGGCGCCGTTTGAGCTTCAAGGGGCAATTCACGGCGGTCTATGGTGCATTGTTGATGCCTTTGATGGGCGTGTTGGTGGCGGCCTGGTTGACGCTGGCGGGGGCCACCTTTCATCACCCGATGTGGTGGGTGGCCCTGGGCTTTGTCATCGCGCTGTGGGTGCTGGGGGTGCCACTGTTTTTGTGGGCTTACTTCCATTACCGGCAGGGGCGCCTGGAGCTGGGGCCTTTGCGCCTGTGGTGGCAGGCCTCGCCCGTGGCCATGGTGATGCTGTGGGCCCGCACGGCGGCCTGGTCGGTGCTGGTCTCCGGCTTGGTCATGGGGCTGGGCGCGGTGGTGTTGGGGGCGCTGCTGTGGTGGCGAGGACCGGCGCCGGGCGCCTGGTTGCCGAGCATGGTGGCCTTGTTGTCGGCGGCGGTGCTGGCGGCGGTGGTGCCCTATGTGCAGGCCCGTTTGCAGAACCTGGTGTGGAACAAGACCGGCAATCGCTCATTGCGGTTTCGCAGCCGTTTGTCGGTGCAGGATTATGTGCTGCTGCAGCTGCGGCATGCCTTGCTGCTGGTGCTGACCTTGGGCTTTTACTGGCCCTGGGCGGTGGTGGCCTCAAGGCGCATGCGCACCGAGGCCCTGACGGTGTGGGCGCGGGTGGACACCGAGGTGCTGAAGGCGCATTGGACGCCGTTTGCGCAGGCCCAGGCAGGGGCGGCGCCCAAACGCCGCGCGAGCGCCTAAAATCACGGGTTCTCCTGGTGCCTACTTGCAAAAACCCATGAACCTTTCTGCCCTCACAGCCCTGTCGCCCCTGGATGGCCGCTACGCCCCCAAAGTGGCCGCCCTGCGCCCTTTGCTGTCTGAATTCGGCCTGATGCACCGCCGCGTGCAGGTCGAGATTGAATGGTTCATCGCTCTGTCGGACGCCGGCCTGCCCGAGCTCAAGCCCATGAACGAGGCGGCCCGGGGCTACCTGCGTGGCCTGGCGGTGCGCTTCTCCGAAGCCGACGCTCAGGCCATCAAAGACATCGAAAAGACCACCAACCACGATGTGAAAGCGGTGGAGTACTGGATCAAGTCGCGCTTTGGCGGTCACCCCGATCTGGAGAAGGCCAGCGAGTTCGTGCACTTTGCCTGCACGAGTGAGGACATCAACAACACCAGCCATGGCCTGATGCTCAAAGCGGCGCGCGAGCAGGTGTTGCTGCCCACCATCGATGGCTTGATTGACACGCTGCGCAAGCTGTCGGTGAGCCTGGCGGAAACACCCATGTTGAGCCGCACACATGGCCAGACCGCTTCGCCCACCACGGTGGGCAAGGAAGTGGCCAATGTGGTGGCCCGCCTGGTGAACGCACGCGAGCGCATCGCCAGCGTCAAGCTGCTGGCCAAGATGAACGGCGCCGTGGGCAACTACAACGCCCACCTGTCGGCCTACCCCGAGATCGACTGGGAAGGCTTCAGCCAGAAGGTGATCGAAGACCAACTGGGCCTGAGCTTCAATCCCTACACCATCCAGATCGAGCCGCACGACTACATGGCCGAGCTGTTCGACGCGGTCACGCGCACCAACACCATCCTGATCGACTGGTCGCGCGATGTGTGGGGCTACATCAGCCTGGGTTACTTCAAGCAGCGGACCAAGGAAGGCGAGATCGGCTCCAGCACCATGCCGCACAAGGTCAACCCGATTGATTTTGAGAACGCCGAAGGCAACCTGGGCCTGGCCAATGCCATGCTGACGCACCTGAGCCAGAAGCTGCCCATCAGCCGCTGGCAGCGCGACCTGACCGACAGCACCGTGTTGCGCAACATGGGTGTGGCCCTGGGCTATGCCGTGCTGGCCTATGACAGCCTGGCCCGTGGCCTGGGCAAGCTGGAAGTGAACCCGCAAGCCTTGGCCGATGACCTGGACAGCGCCTGGGAAGTGCTGGCCGAGCCCATTCAGACGGTGATGCGCCGCTATGCCTTGCCCAACCCGTATGAACGCCTGAAGGAGCTGACGCGCGGCAAGACCATCACGCGCGAAGCCATCCAGCAGTTCGTGCAGACGCTGGAGATCCCAGAGGCCGACAAGCAACGTTTGCTGGACATGACGCCGGGCAACTACATCGGCAAGGCGATTGAGCTGGCCAAGCGCGTCTGAGCGGTTCAGCGTATGAACTTCACCGACCAGCTCCAGCACGCCCAGCGCCACAACGACTCCATGCTCTGCGTGGGGCTGGACCCGGAGCCTTCGCGCTTCCCGGGGGCGTGGAAAGACCAGCCCGCGCGCATCTATGATTTTTGCGCCGCCATCGTCGATGCCACCAAGGACCTGGTCTGCGCCTTCAAGCCACAGATCGCGTACTTCGCCGCGCACCGTGCCGAGGATCAGCTGGAGCGCCTGATGGCGCACATCAAGCGCGTCGCGCCGCAGGTGCCGATCATCCTGGACGCCAAACGTGGTGACATCGGCAGCACCGCCGAGCAGTACGCCCGCGAGGCTTTCGAGCGCTACCAGGCCGATGCCGTCACTTTGTCGCCCTTCATGGGCTTCGATTCGGTCGAGCCTTACCTGCGCTATCCGGGCAAGGGCGTGATCCTGCTGTGCCGCACCTCCAACCCGGGCGGGTCTGATCTGCAGAACCAGCGCCTGGCCGATGTGCCGGGCCAGCCGCGTTTGTACGAACACCTGGCTGCGTTGGCGCAAGGGCCTTGGAACACCAATGGCCAGGTCGGCCTGGTGGTGGGCGCGACCTTCCCCGAAGAGATCGCCCGCGTGCGCGAACTGGCGCCGACGCTGCCTTTGCTGATCCCTGGTGTGGGCGCGCAAGGCGGTGATGCGGCCGCCACGGTGAAGGCCGGGCGCCGCGTGGCCGCCGATGGCACGGTCACCGGCGCCATCATCGTCAACAGTTCGAGGGCGGTTCTGTACGCTAGCGCGGACGATGACTTCGCCAGCGCGGCGCGGCGTGTGGCGCAGGACACCAGGCAGGCGCTGAACGCCGCACGCTGATGTTCATCTTCAGGCTGTTGCTCAAGAATGCTTTCAGGCATCGCTTGCGCACCGCCTTGACGATGGTGGGGCTGGTGGTGGCCATTGGCGCTTTTGGCCTGCTGCGCACCATCGTCGATGCCTGGTATGCGGGCGTGGATGCCTCCTCCAGCGCGCGCCTGGTCACGCGCAGCTCGATCTCGCTGACCTTTCCGCTGCCCTTGAATTACGCCGACCGCATCAAGGCGGTGGAGGGCGTCAAGGGCGTGTCCTGGGCCAACTGGTTTGGCGGGGTCTACATCGCCGAGCGCAACTTCTTCCCGCAGTTCGCGGTGGACCCTCCCACCTACCTGGCGCTGTACCCCGAGTTCGTGCTCAGCGAAGATGATCGGCAGGCCTTCTTCCGCGATCGACAGGGCTGCATCGTGGGCCGCAAACTGGCGCGCAAATACGGCTGGAAGTTGGGCGACACCATCGCCATGCGCGGCACCATCTACCCGGGCAATTGGCGCTTCACCATCCGTGGCATCTACGATGGCATCGATGCCACGACGGACGAGCAGCAGATGCTCTTCCACTGGAAGCGCCTGGCCGAAAGCATCCGTGCCCGGGCGGGCCGCAATGCGGACTTCGTGGGCGTGTACATCGTGGGCCTGCGCGAGGCGGACCAGGCGCCGGTGGTGGCGCAGCACATCGACGCGCTGTTCAAGAACTCGCTGGCCGAAACCTTGAGCGAGACCGAGAAGGCCTTCCAGCTCAGCTTCGTGTCCATGAGCGAGGCCATCCTGGTGGCGGTGCAGGCGGTCAGCTTCATCATCATCGTGATCATCATGGCGGTGATGGCCAACACCATGACGATGACCGCGCGCGAGCGCCTGGCCGAGTACGCCACGCTGAAGGCGCTGGGTTTCACCCCGGGCTTCATCAGCAAGCTGCTGTTGGGTGAAAGCCTGTTGATCGCCTTGATCGGTGGTGGCATTGGCATGGCGCTGACCTTTCCGCTGGCCAAGGCGTTTGGCGGCGCGGTGGGCAGCTTCTTCCCGGTGTTCCAGGTGTCGAGCGAGACGCTGGTTTTGCAAGGCTTGGCGTGTGTGGTGGTGGGCGGCGTGGCCGCAGCCTGGCCGGCCTGGAAGATGTCCCAGATCGACATCGTGCAGGGCTTGAGTCATGTGGCCTGAGCTGCTGCCGCTGTCGTACATTGCACGCAATCTGTGGGTGCGGCGGGTGACGACCATGTTGACGGCGGGCGGCATGGCCCTGGTGGTCTACGTGTTCGCCACGGTGCTGATGATGGGCGAGGGCATCCGGGCCACGCTGGTGGCCACGGGGCAGCCAGACAACGTGATGGTGCTGCGCAAGGGTGCGGGGGCCGAGATCAACTCCAGCGTGTCGCGCGGGCAGGCGGCCATCATCGAATCGCTGGCGGGCGTGGCGAACAATGCGCAGGGCGGCAAGCTGGTGTCCAAAGAGCCGGTGGTGCTGAACACCTTGCCCAAACGTGGCTCGGGCAAGCCCAGCAACATCACGGTGCGGGGCACCTCGGCCACCGGACTGGCCCTGCGCCCGCAGGTGCGTTTCATCAAGGGCCGCATGTTCCGGCCGGGCACCAGCGAGATCGTGGCGGGGCAGTCGGTGGCCAGGGGCTTCGTGGGGGCGGGCCTGGGCGAGAGCTTGAAGTTTGCGGGCCGAGAGTGGTTGGTGGTGGGCATCTTCGACGCCAGCCGCAGCGGTTTTGATTCCGAGATCTGGGGTGACACCGAGCAGATGATGCAGGCCTTTCGTCGCTCCAACTATTCCAGTGTGATCTTCAAATTGAACGACCCCAGCACGTTCGAGAAGGCCCGCGCCGCTTTGGAAGACGACCCGCGCCTGACCTTGGAGGCCAAGCCCGAGGTCCAGTTCTACGCCGAGCAATCCGAGATGCTGTCCACCTTCATCCGCCTGCTGGGACTGTCGCTGTCGATCATCTTTTCGATCGGCGCCATCGTGGGTGCCATGATCACCATGTTCGCCACCGTGGCCTCGCGCGTGGGCGAGATCGGCACCTTGCGCGCCTTGGGTTTCAGGCGCACTGCGGTGCTCTGGAGTTTCCTGGCCGAGTCTTTGCTGCTGTCGCTGGTGGGCGGCGTGATGGGCCTGGGCGCGGCCTCGTTGATGCAAGCGGTGAGCATTTCCACCGTCAACTTCAAGACCTTCTCAGAGCTGGCGTTTCAGTTCAGACTGACGCCGATGATTGCCGTGCACAGCCTGTTGTTTGCCTTGGCGATGGGGCTGTTGGGCGGTTTCATCCCCGCGTGGCGGGCGGCGCGCCTGAAGATCGTGGATTGTCTGCGCGAGGCTTGACCCAAGGCCCGCGCTTGTTCATAAGGAAACCAACATGCAAGTTTGTACGTTCCAGACCGGCGCCGAGCCGGAGGTGGGCCTGGTCCATGAAGAGTGGATCTTGCCGGTGCAGCGTGCCCTGCCCGATCTGCTGCGGCCACACGATCCGATGCTGGACCTGATCACGCGTTGGGACAGCGTCAAGCCGGCCTTGCAAGCGCTGAAGAACAACCCGTCCGCCGAGAAATTGCGCCGCGAGCATGTGCGCCTGCTGGCCCCCGTGCCGCGCCCTGGCAAGGTGCTGGGCATTGGCCTGAACTACCTCGATCACATCAACGAAAAGATCATCGGCGAGGTGCGCACGGCGCCCGAGCACCAGGTCTGGTTCAGCAAGGCAACCACCGCAGTCAACGGCCCCTTCGATCCCATCGTGTTGCCCCCCGAATCCGTGTCCACCATGACCGACTACGAGGCCGAGCTGGTCGTCGTCATCGGGCGGCGCTGCAAGCGCGTCACACCGGAGCAGGCACCGGCTTTTGTCTTTGGCTATGGCGTGGGCAACGATGTGTCGGTGCGCGATTGGCAAAAGCGCACTTCGCAATGGACTTTGGGCAAGGGCTTCGACACGCACGCGCCTTTCGGCCCCTGGCTCACCACGGCTGACGAGGTGCTCGATCCGCACGCTTTGGGTCTGCGCGGCCTGGTCAATGGCGAGCAGCGCCAAAGCAGCAACACCAGCCTGATGATCTTCAAGATCTGGGACCAGATCTCCGTGCTGAGCCAGGCCATGACGCTGGAGCCCGGCGATGTGATCTACACCGGCACCTGCAGTGGCGTAGGCGCCGGCATGACGCCGCCCCAATTCCTGAAGCCGGGCGACCGTGTGCGCATTGAGATCGATCAGCTTGGTGCCATTGAAGCACTCTGCACCGCCGATGTGGGTTGATGGGGGGATCAGTCTGGCGTGGGGTTCAGCGACGTGAGCACCGCTTGCACGAAGGCGATGACGGTGGGGGCCAGCTCGGTGAGCTGGTGAACTTGATCTTGCTCGATCGCATGCAGGATCAGCTCGTTGATGCCGCCCACCACGGCCATGGCCATCTCGGGCGACAGGGGGCGCTTGCCTGGCTCCTTCGCCCGCGACAGTTCCACCTGCACCTGCAGGAAACCGGCAAAGCGCTGCTGGATCTGGCGCCGCGTGGCCAGGCCGGCGGGCCCGATGCCCAGGAGTTCGATGAAGAGCGTTCGGATCAGCGCCGGCTGCGCCTGCAGACTGGCCAGGTAGGCGCGGGTGACGTGGCCCAGTTGCTCGACCCAGTCGGCGCTTGGGTCGAAGCCCTCGGCGATGAGGCCCAAGGTGCGCTGGCTCAGGGTCTCGCACAGCGCGACCAGGCATGCGTCCTTGCTGTTGAACTGCTCGTAGAAGGTCCGTTTGGAGACATGTGCCTGCGCCACCACGTCCGCGATCGTCGTGTCGGCGTAGGACTGGTGGGCCAGTGCGGCGGCCAGGGCGTCGATGAGGCGCGCGCGGTGGTCAACCGGGTCGGGCGAGGATGAGGGGTGCATTGTCGCCCATGGTACTTGACAGTACCGCTGAGCGTTTGTTAAGGTTCGCGGCGAATTGGTACCAATCAGTACCAATTGGTGAAAAACAGTTTTCATAACGATGATTCAACCGGTTTGTACCGAGGAGACCCCCACCATGCAGTCCATCTTCAAGCGTTGGCACCACCCTGTGTTGCTTGCCGCTGCCGTCCTGGCGTTCGGGCCCCGCGTCCAGGCCGCTGCGCCTGCGCCTTACGTTGTGGTCAACGCCAGCTTTGCCTGCCAGACGGCCACCTGCGACGCTGAGTTGTGGCTGCCCAAGGGCGTGAACAAGCCGCCCGTCATCCTCATGGCCCATGGCTTTGGCGCCTTGAAGGATTGGGGCCTGCAGCCTTACGCTGAACGTTTCGTGAAGGCCGGGTTTGCCGTGGTGCGTTTTGACTACCGAGGCTTTGGCAAAAGCGGCGGGCAGCCGCGACGGGTGGTCGATGGGCAGGAGCACGTCAAGGACTGGTTGTCCGCGATCGACGCCTTGCGCCTGCGTGGCGATGTCGATGGCAGCAGGATCGGCCTGTGGGGCTCGTCCTTCAGCGGTGGCCAGGTCTTGGTGGTGGCGTCGCAAAGCCGGGGCGTCGTCAAGGCGGTCAGCGCCCAGGTGCCTTTCGTCAATGGTCTGCAAAGCGCCTTGACCTATCCCTTGAAGTACCAGCCCCGGGCCGCCTGGGACGGCCTGCGCGACTTGTTGCGCAGTGATCAGCAAGAGCCCATCTACATCCCCATCGTGGCCAAGGATGGCTTCGCGGCCTTGGTCTGCCCGGAGTGCGTGGAAGGCTATGGAAAGCTGGTGGCCCCAGGCCAGGAGAACACCGAGAACAAGGTGGCGGCTCGAATCCTGATGACCTTGCCCTGGTTCAAGCCAGCGTCGAGCGCGCCCAACATCAGTGCACCAGTGTTGGTGATCGCGGCTGAGAAGGATGGCCTGATTCCGGTGCAGGGGGTGCGCGACATGGTCAAGGAATTGCCGCATGGCGAGTACCTGGAGCTGAAAGGGGCGGATCACTTTTCGCCTTATACCCAGCCGCTGTTCGAGCAGGTGGTCAGCCGGCAGACAGCGTTCTTCCTGAAGAACCTGGGCAAGTAACACCCGCAGGCTGAGGCGCCGTATGATGTTCGGTTGCCCAGCCTTGCACCGCGTCCGATGTCCTCCCGTTCTGATTTGCCCGTCCGCCCCAATGTTCCGCTGATCCAGGTGCGGGGGGCGCGCACCCACAACCTCAAGAACATCGACCTGGACATCCCCCGGCACCAGCTGGTGGTGATCACCGGCTTGTCGGGCTCGGGCAAATCCAGCCTGGCGTTTGACACCCTGTACGCCGAAGGCCAGCGCCGCTATGTGGAAAGCCTGAGCGCCTACGCCCGCCAGTTCCTGCAACTGATGGACAAGCCCGATGTGGACGTGATCGAGGGCCTGTCGCCCGCCATCAGCATCGAGCAAAAAGCCACCAGCCACAACCCGCGGTCCACCGTGGGCACGGTGACCGAGATCCACGACTACCTGCGCCTGCTGTATGCCCGCGCCGGCACGCCCTTCTGCCCGGACCACGACCTGCCCCTGCGCGCTCAAAGCGTCAGCCAGATGGTGGACGCCGTGCTGGCCATGCCCGAAGACACGAAGCTGATGATCCTGGCGCCGGTCATGCGCGACCGCAAAGGCGAGCACACAGATCTGTTTGCGCAGATGCAGTCCGAAGGCTATGTGCGCTTCCGCATCGACGGCAAGGTGATCGAAGCCGCCGACCTGCCCGAGCTGAAGAAGAACGAGAAGCACGACGTGGATGTGGTGGTCGACCGCCTGAAGGTGCGGCCTGACATGACGCAGCGCCTGGCCGAAAGCTTCGAGGCCGCGATGCGCCTGGCCGATGGCCGCGCGATCGCGCACGAGATGGACACCGGCACCGAGCACGTGTACTCGTCCAAGTTCGCCTGCCCCGTGTGCAGCTACTCGCTGTCCGAGCTGGAGCCACGCCTGTTCTCGTTCAACTCGCCGGTGGGCGCCTGCCCCACGTGCGACGGCCTGGGGCACGTCATCGCCTTTGATCCTGTGCGCGTGGTGGCCTTCCCCAGCCTGAGCTTGGGCAGCGGTGCCATCAAGGGTTGGGATCGCCGCAACCCCTACACCTACTCGATGATCGAGACGCTGGGCAAGCACTACAAGGTCGACATCGATCAGCCGTTTGAAGAGCTGCCCGCCAACGTGCAGCAAGTGCTGCTTTACGGCTCGGGCGACGAAGAGATCGAGTTCGTCTACGAGGCCGATGGCACGGCGGGCAAGAAGCGCCGCGTCAAGCGCAGCCACCCCTTCGAAGGCATCCTGCGCAACTTCGAGCGCCGCTTCAAAGAGACCGATTCATCGGCCGTGCGCGAAGAACTCTCGCGCTACCAGCAGCCCAAGGCCTGCCCCGATTGCCACGGCACGCGCTTGCGCCGCGAAGCCCGCCACGTCTTCCTGCACGATGCCAAAAGCAATGACAAGCGCGCCATTTATGAAGTGGCCCACGCCACGCTGGCCGAAGCGCAACGCTACTTCGAAGGCTTGAAGCTGATCGGATCCAAGGCCGAGATTGCTGACAAGGTGGTCACCGAAATCCGCTCGCGCCTGCGCTTCTTGAATGACGTGGGCTTGACCTACCTGAGCTTGGACCGCAGCTCCGACACCCTCAGCGGCGGCGAGGCCCAGCGCATCCGCCTGGCCAGCCAGATCGGCTCCGGCCTGACCGGCGTGATGTACGTGCTGGACGAGCCCAGCATCGGGCTGCACCAGCGCGACAACGACCGACTGATCGGCACCTTGCGGCACCTGCGCAATCTGGGCAACAGCGTCATCGTGGTCGAGCACGACGAGGACATGATCCGCGCTGCCGACTACGTGATCGACATGGGCCCGGGCGCGGGCGTGCATGGCGGCCACGTCATCACCCAAGGCACGGCGGCCGAAGTGGCCCAGCACCCCGACAGCCTGACCGGGCAATACCTGGCGCGAGCCTTGCGCATCGCCGTGCCGCCCAAGCGCTTGCCTTTCACCGATGAGACCCCGCGCCTGCGCGTGGTCAATGCTCGCGGCCACAACCTTCAGGGCGTGACGGTCGAGATCCCCGTGGGCTTGTTCACCTGTGTGACCGGCGTGTCGGGCTCCGGCAAAAGCACCCTGGTCAACGAGACCTTGTACGCGAGTGTGGCCCGCAAGCTGTACCACAGCCACCTGGAGCCCGCCGCGCACGATGAGATCCAAGGCCTGGAGCTGTTCGACAAGGTCATCAACGTCGATCAGTCGCCCATCGGCCGCACGCCGCGCAGCAACCCCGCCACCTACACGGGCCTGTTCACGCCGATCCGCGAGCTGATGGCCGATGTGCCTTCGGCGCGAGAGCGCGGTTATGGTGCGGGCCGCTTCTCCTTCAACGTGGCCGGCGGCCGCTGCGAAGCCTGCCAGGGCGATGGCGTGCTCAAGGTGGAGATGCACTTCCTGCCCGATGTCTACGTGCCTTGCGACGTTTGCCACGGCAAGCGCTACAACCGCGAAACGCTGGAGATTCTGTACAAGGGCAAGAACATCCACCAGGTGCTGGACCTGACGGTCGAGGCCGCGCTGGCGTTCTTCAGCGCCGTGCCCACGCTGGCCCGCAAGCTGCAAACCTTGATGGACGTGGGCCTGGGCTACATCCGCCTGGGCCAAAGCGCCACCACCTTGTCAGGCGGCGAAGCGCAGCGCGTCAAGCTGGCGCTGGAGTTGAGCAAGCGCGACACCGGCCGCACGCTCTACATCCTGGACGAGCCGACCACCGGCCTGCACTTCCATGACATCGCCTTGCTGCTCAAGGTGCTGCACCAGTTGCGCGACGCGGGCAACACCATCGTCGTGATCGAGCACAACCTGGACGTCATCAAGACGGCCGACTGGTTGATCGACATGGGCCCCGAAGGCGGCTCCGGCGGCGGCACCCTGGTGGTGGCGGGCACGCCCGAGACCGTGGCCGAGCACACCGGCAGCCACACCGGCCACTACCTCAAGGCGTTGCTGAACGAAGTCAGCCCATGAAACCCACGTTGTGGGCTGAGCTGTCGAAGTTGTGCAGGTTGGGCAGGATGCTGGCCAGGTCGGTGTTCGTCACGCCCATCCACTTGCCCAGCGTGTAGGCGTACTGGTCCACCGAGGTGGTGGGCAGCAGGGCGCCATTGCCAAGCTGGTCCGGGCTGGCAAACACGCCATTGGCATTGGCCGTGCTGTACTGCGGGAAGGTGCCATACACCTCGCCGCCTTGCACCGCACCACCCATGATCAGGTGGTGGGCACCCCAGCCATGGTCGGTGCCATCGCCATTGTTGGTGAAGCTGCGGCCAAAGTCCGAGGCCGTGAACGTGGTGACCTGTGAGCGCATGTCGCCACCAGGCATTCCGCCCAGAACGCTGTCGAAATAGGCCAGCGCGTGGTCCAGTTGCAGCATCCGCTCGTTGTGCTCGGTGTTCTGCG
>Ga0209873_1000113_pt1 | contig 12432 bp, 8 predicted proteins | sample GWRWT2_30Apr14_FD_187186 | JGI IMG/M metagenome (GOLD analysis project Ga0209873, IMG submission 187186) | Sand microcosm microbial communities from a hyporheic zone in Columbia River, Washington, USA - GW-RW T2_30-Apr-14 (SPAdes) (version 2) | ecosystem: Engineered > Artificial ecosystem > Sand...
GATCAGCGGGGGTCTCAGCGTGAATATGTCCGTTTTTCAAGCATCCGAATGTGCATAGGACGCGTAGGGTTTCCAGATGAGAATCACCCTGTCCTTCATCACCGCCGTGTCACTGCTGGGATCGCACGCCACAGGCCGGGCTGACAACGACCTCGCGCGCGGACAAGCCTTGCACGAGTCGAAGTGCCTGAAATGCCACTCGGTCAGCACCAATGAGGTCGGCCCTCGGCATCAGAACGTGGTGGGCCGCCGGGCCGGATCGGTGCCCGATTTTGTTTATTCCACCGCGCTCAAGCAGTCCAAGGTGGTGTGGACCGAAGAGATGCTGGACCGCTGGCTGAGCAATCCCGAAGCGCTCATACCAGGCCAGGAGATGGACGTGCGGGTTCGCTCAGCCGAAGAACGCCGCTTGCTGATCGCCTACCTCTGAAATCGCAATCAACCTCAACTTCACCGCCCTCCCGCCGAAAACCCTGACGAGAGCGGTGGACACGCCGTCCCGTGTCCTGAAAAACGAGGTGTTAAGGCATGGCTTCTGTGGGCGACACGTTGCTGAAGGGTCAACACACGGTGGAGGTGGGCACGCTGGACGAGGTGCTGTACCGAAACGAACGCACGCTGGTCACCCGCCGTCCACGGCACGGGAACGAGGCTGCCGTGGTGTTCAAGCAGGCCATCGGGACCGAAGCGGTTCGCCGCCTGCGCCATGAAATCAACATCCTCCAAAGGCTGAGTCACGTCGATGGCGTGGTGCGGATCGCCCCAACCGCCAGCCGCACCGACACCCTGACCCTGCAGGACGAGGGCGGCGTGCCTTTGTCCGAACTGATGAAGACCCGCCGCCTGTCCTTGCCGGAGACCGTGGACTTGGCCTGCGCACTGAGCCGCGTGCTGGCCGGCGTGCACCGTGCGGGCGTGGTGCACAAGGACATCAACCCGTCGAACATCCTGGTGACGGAGCCACAACGCCAGCCCACGCTCATCGACTTCAACATCGCCAGCAGTGCGGCGGAAGAGCGCCCGGGCTTCACCCACCAAAGCCACATCGCGGGCACCTTGTCGTACATGTCGCCGGAGCAGACGGGCCGCACAGGCCGCTCGGTGGACCAGCGCGCCGACCTGTACTCACTGGGCGTGACCCTGTACGAGCTGACCACCGGACGCAAACCCTTCACCAGCGAAGACCTGCTGGAGCTGGTGCACGCCCACCTGGTGAGCGTGCCGGCGGCGCCCGCCACCTTGGCGCCCGACATGCCACGCGCACTGTCGGACATCGTCATGCGGCTGCTGGAAAAAGAGCCCGATCGCCGCTACCAAAGTGCCGACGGCCTGGCGCACGACCTGCAGCGCGTGCGCGAAAGCCTGGCGCCAGGCGCCCTGGCCAAGCCTTTCGCGCTGGGTCGGCACGACTTTGCCTCGCGCCTGTCGCCCCCCTCTCGCCTGATTGGCCGGGGCGCCGAAATCCTCGCCTTGCGTGATTCGATCGACCAGGCCATCGAAGGCCGGTGCCCCTGCCTGCTGGTGGCCGGCGCCCCCGGCGTGGGCAAGACCGCCTTGATCAACGAGTTGCGCCCGCTGGTGACGGCGCGCCGGGGTTGGTTCGTCTCCGGCAAGTTCGACCAGTACCGGCAGGACGCGCCGACCGCCGCGCTGGAAGCCCTGCGCGGCCTGGGTCGCCTGCTGCTGGCCGAGCCCGAGGAGCGCCTGGTCCAGCACCGCGAGCGCATCATCAAGGGCCTGGGCGCCAACGTCGGCTTTGGCCCGGCCTTGCTGCCGGAGTTCGTGCTGCTGCTGGGCAAACACCCGCGCATCGAGGTGGCCGACCCGCGCGAGGCCGAGGCCCGCATGATCCAGGCTACCGTGGACCTGCTGGCCAGCATCGCCAGTCCGGAGCGGCCCGTGGTGATGGTGCATGACGACGTGCAGTGGGCCCCAGCGATTTCGCAGAGGTTCCTCGACGCCGTCATCACGGCCAACACCCGCATCCCCGGCCTGCTGGTGGTGGGCGCCTACCGTTCCAACGAAGTCGACGCGGCCCATCCCCTGAGCGTGCTGATGGCACGCTGGCATCAGTTGGGCATGGCCCCGCCCAAAATCGCGCTGAGCAACCTGCCACCGGCCGACATCAGCGCCCTGGTCGCCGAAATGCTGCGCCTGCCCGGCACCGAAGCGGGTGCCCTGGCCACCGCCCTGGAAGAACGCACCGACGGCAATCCTTACGACACAGTGGAGCTGATCAACGCCCTGCGCCAGGACGGCTTGCTGACGCCCCGGCAAGGCCTGTGGGACTGGGATGCCTCGGCAATCCGCCGCTACGTGGGCGACTGCGGCGTGGTCGACCTGTTGGGCCGGCGCCTTGACAAGCTGGCAGCGCCGGTGCGCCAGTTGTTGGAGGTCATGGCCTGCCTGGGCGGGGACGTGCCCCCCGACCTCCTGCAGATGGCCTGCGGCCTGGACGCCGAGGCCTTGACCCGGCACATGGCGCCCGCCCTGGAAGAGGGCTTGCTGATCATCGAGCAAGGCAACAAGACCGAACTGCGCTTTCGACACGACCGCGTGCAGCAGGCCGTGTTCGAGCGCATGGACGCCGCGCGCCGCTGCCACCTGCACCTTGAGCTGGCGCGCCGAATGGTGCAGCGCCCCGAGCTGGGCCTGGCCGCTGCCGAGCAATACCTGCCCGCCGTACAGGCCATCACCGACGAGGCCGAATGCCGCAGCGTCATCGGCCTGTTTCAGCACGCAGCAGCCCGCTCGCGGGTGCTGAACTTCGCGGTCACCGAGAAATTCCTGGGGGCCTCCATCCACTTGTTGAAGTCGGTCGCCACGCCCGCAGACAACAGCCTGCTGGCCGTGCTGGAGTGCGAGCAGCACAAGGCCTTGTACGGCATGGGTCGCCTGGAGGAAGGCGACCAGGTCTATGCCTCCATCGTGGCGCGCTGCGCCCATCCCCTGGACTTGGTCGAGCCCGCCGGTGTGCAGATGTACAGCCTGGCCAACCGCAGCCGCTACCCCGAATCGATGAACCTGGGCTTGAGCCTGCTGGGCGAGCTGGGCATGGCCAAACCGGACGACCCGCGCCCCGCGATCGGCGCCGGCTTCCAGCGCCTGGCTCAATGGCACCGGGGCCAGGACAAGTTGGCCGACTTCGAGCGCCCCGTGGTTGACGACCCCCGCGTGCTGGCCTGGGCCAAGATCATCATCAAGACGGCCAACGCTGCCTACTTCTGCGACCTGGGCGCCTTCGCCTGGCTGATCCTGGAGGCGAACCGCCTGTGGATCGAGCATGGTCCTTGCGCACAGCTGATGCCCAGCGCTGGGGCCGTGCCCTTCCTGCTGGTGGGCCTGCCACAGGACTACCGTGGGGCCTACGTGTCCGGCCGCCACATGGTGTCGGTGGGCGAGGCACGCGGCTTTGAACCCGGCACCTCGGTGGCGCACTGCATCCTGTCGATCGCGGCGGGCCACTGGGTCGAACCCATCGAGAACGTCGTCAAGGCCTACCGCCATGCGCGCGAAGCCCTGATGCGCGCCGGCGACTTTCCCTTCGCGTCCTACACCTACCTGGCCGGCGACCTGCTGCTGGACTGCGCCAGCACGCTGGAACCGGCGGCCGCCGAAGTAGACGCCGGCCTGGCCTTCGCCACGCGCACCGGCAATGTGGACTACACGCAGCGCTACCTGCCGCGCCGCCAATTGATCCGAGCCCTGCGCGGCGAAACCAGCACCCCTGGCCGCTTCAGTGACGACAGCTTCGACGAAGCCGTCTATGCGCGCAACCTGGGCGCGCCTGGCACCACCTCGGCCATGTACCACGTCGTGAGCATGATTTCGGCCGCCATCTTTGGCGACATCGCCAGGCTGACCGAGCATGGCACGCAGGCCATGCCCATCCTGGCGCGCACGCCGGGCTACTACATCACCGCCTTGGCCCGCGTGCTGCAGGCCATGGCCTTGGCCGAGCGCGCCCGCGCCTTGCCGCCCGAAGAGCGCGCACCGGTGCTGGAGGAGCTCGACACCACCTGCCTGAACTGGCTGGCCCTGCGCGCCGCGGATGCGCCCGACAACTTCCTGCACCTGCTGCGCTGGGTCGAGGCCGAACGCACCTGGGCTGTGGGCAATGTGTGGGAGGTGGGCGCCGCCTTCGATGCGGCCTTGCAAGAGGCCGCCCTGCACCCGCGCGCCTGGCACCGCGCCCTGATCACCGAACGCGCAGCCCTGTTCCAGCTGGGCCAGGGCATAGAGCACAGCGGCCGCCCCTTGCTGGCCGAGGCCTGCAGCCTGTACGAAGGTTGGGGCGCCACCGGCAAGGTCGCGCAGATGCGCGCCGAGCACGGCTTCCTGCGCAGTGGCAGCACCGGCCTGCGCCGCGCCGAGGGCACCACGCGCAGCACCATTGTGGCCACCGATGTGGTCGACATGATGGCCGTGCTCAGGGTGTCTCAGGCCTTGAGTTCAGAGACCAGCATCTCCAGCCTGACCTCGCGCTTGGCCAAGGTGCTGGGCTCGATGACGGGCGCCACCAACGTGCAGTTGGTGGTGCGTCCCGACATCGCCCAGGGCTGGTTCATGGCGGTCTCGTTGGGCGACGGCGCCAGGCCGGTCAGCGCCGAAGAGGCGAGCGCGAACGGCGAGCTGCCTTTGTCCGTGTTCCGCTATGCCGAGCGCACGCGTGAAGTCCTGCTGATCGACGATGCCACGCATGACGACCGCTTTGCCAACGACCCCTGCATCGCCAAGCTCGACCAATGCTCGATGCTGTTGGCCCCCATCCTCAGCCATGGCGAACTGCGCGCCATCCTCGTGCTGGAAAACCGCATGCGCCGGGCCGCTTTCAGCGTCGAGCGGCTCGACTCGGTCACCCTGATCGCCGGCCAGTTGTCGGTGTCGTTGGACAACGCTTTGCTGTATGACTCGCTGGAGCGCAAGGTGGCCGAACGCACCGCGGCGCTCGAAGACGCCAACCGCAAGCTCGAACAGTTGAGCCTGACCGATGCGCTCACTGGCCTGTCGAACCGGCGCCGCTTCAATGAAGCACTGGACGCCGAATGGCTGCGCGCCAAGCGCACCCAATGCCCGCTGGGCCTGGCGATCATCGACATCGACTTCTTCAAGCTCTACAACGACCACTACGGCCACCAAGGCGGGGACGCCTGCCTGCAACTCGTGGCCAAGGTGCTCGCCACCGGCCGGCGCGGCGGCTCCGATCTGGCGGCACGCTATGGCGGCGAGGAGTTCGTGCTGCTGCTGCCGAACACTGACCAGGAAGGCTGCTACAGGGTGGCCGAGCGCGTGCGCGCAGACCTTGAAACCCTGATGGCACCCCACCTGAAGTCAAGCCTGGGCATCGTCACCATCAGCGTGGGCGTGGCCTCGGTCATTCCGCAGGGCGATGCCAAGCCCTTCCAGTTCATTGAACTGGCCGACGCGGCCATGTACGAGGCCAAGCGCGCCGGCCGCAACAGGGTGGTGCGGGCGCTGACGAATTGACCCCGCCTTGAAGCGGTCAGCCCGCAGAGGCCTGGGCGTTCATCGCCTGGCGCTGACGTTCATGCTGACGCCGCTTGATCTCCAGGAAGGTGCTGCCCTCCATCTCGTGCAATTGGCGGGGGTACTGCTCCATGGAGGCCAGGAAGCGCGTCAGACGGCGATCGAAGCGTTGGTCGGCCGGCACATCCAGCGCTTGCAGGCAGGCGTCGATGGCCAGGTAATAGCGCATGGCATTGCGCTCAACCGCACCGCGCACACCGTCGATGTAAATGGACTGACCACGGTCGTCCTTGCCCGTTTGGCTGAAGCCCACCTTGGACCGGCCCGCTGTGGCCAGGTAAGCTTTGGTGGCCAGGTGGCCCGCGATGCTGGACGCGTAGGAGTAGGACAGGTGGATGAAGCTGCGGTTGCCCCCCAAGGAAACCGCCTCGACCACAAAACGGTAATCGCTGGTGCCCAGCGGCCCTTGCGCCGCGCGCAGTTGCACCTGGAAATAGTCGGGCGCGTCGGACGCCAGTGAATAGTTCAGGTTCAAGGGGTAGGCATCCTCCACCGGCTGTTCGAGCTTTTTACCGATCGCCACCTTGAGCACCGATTGGCCCGCCGGGGGCGACTCGCACTGCTTGGTGTTGGGATGCAGGATCATCACATCGCACCACCGGGCCGGATCGCGCAAGGCTTGCTGCACTTTGGTGAAGGGATACGCCACCACCGCATAGACGTCACCCCTGGTCTGGCCTGAAGACTCGCTGGAATCGATGACCAGCGGGCGCAAAAAGGCACTGTTTTGCAGAGAAGGGCTCAGTTGGCTGAATTTTGCGCGCAGTTCAGGCGCCGAGGAGCCAGCAGCACCCAGGGCGTGAGCCGGCGCCAGCCATGGCAGGGCGGCCAGGACCAGCAGGATCCTGGCCACGTGGTGCTGAAAAAGGGTGATTTTGGTCATGGTGTGCTCCTTGCACCCATGTGGTGGCAATCCGCTTGCCTGCAAGACTGCGAAGCCAAAGGCAAGCCAAGCTTTACGCTATGACGATCTCGCCACCGCCCGGAATGCCGGCCAGCATGCCGCGACCCATCAATCGGGATGGGCGTGATTTTGACCCGCGCCGTGCGCCGCTCTCCTTTCGCGTTGGTCGCTTCGCCCCAGACGTAGGCTGGCAGGCACGTAGACCGTGACATTCGGAATGCCCGTGGTGTGGAAGGCCGTTGAAACGTCTCCCCAAGGCACGTGCACGAGCTGGCCATGTCGACGGACTCGGCCTCCTTGAGGCGCGCTTTCCAACGTGGTTTTCATCGTGCCCGGTGAAAAGCTGACCGTGGTGTCAAAATCAAAACTCAGCTGCACGGCATCGGGCAGCACCTCCTTCAGCAGCACCACGCCTGAAGCGTTTGCCTGAACGCTGGATCGCACGCCAGCGTGTGCCGGTGGCCGCTGGGCGAAAAAAGCCCCACAGGGCTAGTCCGCCCCAAAACCAAATCGCTGGGTACCGCTGTCGGTTGCTCTGGCTCTCACGGCCACCGTGCAAGGACGGCTGAGGCCATGTGCCCACTGCCGATAGATCAGGCGCGCAGTGCGCCGCAACGAGGGAAGCTTGTCTGGCAGACTGGCAAGAATCTCCTGGCACTGCTGTACAGCCGGCCCCTTTGCGCCTTCAAATTCGTCCAAAGAATTGCAGCACCACTCGCGCACGATGTCCTCGGTAACTTCAAAATGGCACTGGAAAGCCAGGTGCTTGCCAATGGCAAACCCCTTGTTCAGGCAGTGCTCTCCGAACAAAATGCGCTGAGCACCCTGCGGAATGCCAAAGGTCTCGTAGTGCCAATTGAAGGCAATGACCTCCGATGCCGCAAACAAGCGTCGGGCAGGTGGTGTCACGCGCAAGCGGCTCCAGCCGATGTTGGGGCATGCATTGCGGCAAACCTTGGCGCCGAGTACCTTGGCCATCATCTGCCCACCGAAGCAGTGACCTAGCACCGGAATATCCAAGGCCATGGCTTGGCGCACCAAGGCATGCTCCTGGTCGATCCAGTCGAGCTTTTCATTCACGCTGTGCGGGCTCCCCAGCAAAACCAGCCCGCTGAAATCACGTGCGGAGGAAGGAATGTCATCGCCCTCCTCCGGCGTGAAGATCACCGAGGGAACTCCTGCCTCGTTCAGGTAGTCCAGCAAAACGCCGGGGCGCTGAGTGCGGTCATGCTGCATCAATGCGACTGGTCTCATACACGTGACCCGCAGTTGACGGGCCGTTGTTGCGATGACACCCAATTTAGGCCGTGCAACGCTAAGGTCGCATAGAGATTGCAGGCCGAGCCATTAAATCGGCATCAATGACAAGCAAGCGGCAAAGCATTGACGCAACGCAAGGTAAGCGCCCTCCACCCAAGGCAGGCTGCGCTCAGCGTCATTGAGCGCGTCTTAACGCAATCTTTATGCGCAGGATAAAAACCTTACCGCCATCTTGATGCGTTTGTTTCTACGATTCAGCCATCTCATCAAGGAGAGCTTTCATGGACTTCGTTTTTCTAGCGCTCACCGCTGCATTCTGGCTCGTGCTGGCCGGCATGGCAGTGGGTTGCGCCAAGCTTGGAGGGCCCGCCAAATGACCTGGCTCTACATCCTGGGTGGCGTGGTGTCGGTGGGCCTGCTGGTCTACCTGTTGGCCGCATTGCTGCAACCGGAGAAGTTTTCATGAACACGCAAGCCTGGTTACTCCTGGCGGCCTTCAGCACCGTGCTGTTGCTGTTGGCCCTGCCCACGGGGCGCTACATCGCCAATGTGATGGAAGGCAAGCTTCGTTTCACGGGACGGGTTGAAAATGGCTTGTTCCGCCTTTGCGGCATCAAGGCCGACACCGAGATGGGCTGGTTGCCATATGCGCTGGCCATCCTGTTGTTCAACGCTCTTGGCGTGCTCGCGGTCTATGCATTGCAGCGCCTGCAGGTGTGGCTGCCGCTGAACCCGCAGGCCATGGGCAATGTCTCGCCTGATTCGTCGTTCAACACCGCAGTGAGCTTTGTGACCAACACCAATTGGCAGGGCTACAGCGGTGAACAGACCATGGGCTACCTGACCCAGATGCTGGGCCTGGCCGTGCAGAACTTCCTGTCGGCGGCCACCGGCATCGTGGTCGTCATCGCATTGATCCGCGGCTTTGCGCGCCACTCCGCCAAGAGTATCGGCAATGCCTGGGTTGATTTGACGCGCGTCACGCTGTGGATCCTGGTGCCCATCTCGTTTTTGTACGGCGTGTTCCTGGTGCAGCAGGGCGTGGTGCAAAACTTTGACGCCTACAAGGATGTGCAGACCTTGGAGGTCGTCAAGTTTCAAACACCCGCGCCTGGGCCAGATGGTCAGCCACTGAAGGACGCCCAGGGGGCACCAGTGATGCAGGACCAGAGCACAGACAAGCAAACGCTCGCCATGGGGCCGGTGGCTTCGCAAGAGGCCATCAAGATGCTGGGCACCAATGGCGGAGGCTTCTTCAACGCCAATTCGGCACACCCTTTCGAGAACCCAACCGCGTTGACGAACTTCGTGCAGATGCTGTCGATCTTCCTGATCCCGGCAGCGCTGTGCTTCACGTTCGGCCACCTGGTTCAGGACAGACGTCAGGGGTGGGCGGTCCTGGTCGCGATGTCACTGTTGTTCGTGGCGGGCGCCATCGGGGCCATGAGCTTTGAACAGCAAGGCAACCCACGGATTGCAGCGCTGGGCGTTGACCAAAATGCCAGCCTGACCCAGTCGGGCGGCAACATGGAAGGCAAGGAGACTCGTTTTGGCATCGCCAACTCGGCGCTGTTTGCCACCATCACGACCGATGCGTCTTGCGGCGCGGTCAACGCCATGCACGACTCCTTCACCCCGCTGGGTGGCATGGTGCCTTTGGTGAACATGCAACTGGGTGAGGTCGTCTTTGGGGGTGTTGGCACCGGGCTCTACGGCATGTTGGTGTTCGCCATCCTGGCCGTGTTCATCGCCGGTTTGATGATTGGGCGCACGCCCGAATACCTGGGCAAGAAGATCGAGGCCCACGAGATGAAGATGAGCTCCATCGCCATCCTCGTCACGCCGCTGCTGGTCTTGCTGGGCACGGCCGTGGCCGTGATGAGCGATGCCGGACGCGCTGGCATCGCCAACCCGGGCGCGCATGGGTTCTCGGAGATCCTGTACGCCTTGACATCGGCAGGCAACAACAACGGCAGCGCATTCGCCGGGCTGTCGGCCAACACGCCGTTCTACAACGTGCTGCTGGCCGTGGCCATGTGGTTTGGCCGCTTCGGGGTGATCGTGCCGGTGCTGGCCATGGCCGGCTCGCTGGCGGCCAAGAAGCGCATCGCCGCCACCAGCGGCACGATGCCGACGCATGGCCCGCTCTTTGTGGTGCTGCTGGTTGGCACGGTGTTGCTGGTCGGCCTGCTGAACTATGTCCCCGCCCTGGCTTTGGGTCCTGTGATTGAGCACTTGGTGCTCTGGAAGTGAGTGAAACATGACTCGCCAAACCTTTACCCTCTTTGACGCCGCACTGCTCAAGCCAGCCGTCGCGGACGCCTTCAAAAAGCTGGATCCCCGTGTCCAATGGCGCAACCCGGTGATGTTCGTCGTCTACGTCGGCAGCATCATCACCTCGGGGCTCTTCTTTCAGGCCTTGGGTGGCCAGGGCGAGGCGCCCGCAGGCTTCGTTCTGGCGGTGGCCCTGTGGCTGTGGTTCACGGTGCTGTTCGCCAACTTCGCCGAGGCCATGGCCGAGGGCCGCAGCAAGGCCCAAGCCGCCTCGCTGCGCAGCCTCAAGAAGGAGACCTGGGCCAAGAAATTGGAAGAGCCTCGCCAGGGGGCCCAATGGCACCCGATTGAATCTCAGGACCTCCGCAAGGGCGATACCGTGATGGTGCTGGCAGGCGATGTGGTTCCGGCGGATGGCGAAGTGATCGAAGGCGTGGCCTCGGTGGACGAAAGCGCCATCACGGGCGAGTCCGCCCCGGTGATCCGGGAGTCCGGTGGCGACTTCTCGGCGGTCACCGGTGGCACACGCGTCTTGTCGGACTGGATCATTGTTCGCGTCACTGCCAACCCCGGTGAAACCTTCGTGGACCGCATGATCGCGATGGTGGAAAGTGCCAAGCGCCAGAAGACCCCCAACGAGATCGCGCTGACGATTCTGCTGGTGGCGTTGACCATCGTGTTCCTGGTGGTGACGGTCACCTTGCTGCCTTTCTCATTGTTCAGCGTTCAGGTGGCTGGCGCAGGCGCCCCCATCTCGATCACGGTGTTGATCGCACTGCTGGTGTGCCTGATCCCCACCACCATCGCGGGCTTGCTGTCGGCCATCGGCGTGGCGGGCATGAGCCGGATGATGCAGGCCAATGTGATCGCCACCTCCGGTCGCGCCGTGGAAGCCGCTGGCGATGTGGATGTGCTGCTGCTGGACAAAACCGGCACCATCACTTTGGGCAACCGGCAGGCCTCGGCCTTCTTGCCCGCACCCGGCGTGAAGGCCAATGAACTGGCCGACGCGGCCCAGTTGGCTTCGCTCGCTGACGAGACGCCAGAAGGCCGCAGCATCGTGGTGCTGGCCAAGCAGAAGTTCAACCTGCGCGAACGGGACATCCAGTCACTGAACGCCACCTTTGTGCACTTCTCGGCACAGACCCGCATGAGCGGAGTGGACCTGCCAGATACCGAGCACCAGGCGCCAAAGGTTCGCCAAGTGCGCAAAGGTGCGGCCGAGGCGATTCGCCAGCATGTCGAGGCCTTGGGTGGCACCTTCCCCGCCGCGCTGAATGCCGCCATTGACGAAGTCTCGCGCCGTGGCAGCACGCCGTTGGTCGTGGCCGATGGCCTGAAAGTGCTCGGCATCATCGAACTCAAGGACATCGTCAAGGGCGGCATCAAGGAGCGATTCGCTGAACTGCGCCGCATGGGCATCAAGACGGTGATGGTCACCGGTGACAACCGGCTCACGGCAGCGGCCATTGCTGCGGAAGCCGGCGTCGATGACTTCCTGGCCGAAGCCACGCCCGAGCAGAAGCTGGCGCTGATCCGCGAATACCAGGCCGGTGGCAAGCTGGTGGCCATGACGGGCGACGGCACCAACGATGCCCCCGCTTTGGCCCAGGCCGACGTGGCCGTGGCGATGAACTCGGGCACCCAAGCCGCCAAGGAAGCAGGCAACATGGTGGACCTGGACAGCAACCCCACCAAGCTGATCGAGGTGGTCGAGACCGGCAAGCAGATGCTGATGACGCGCGGCTCGCTCACCACCTTCAGCATCGCCAACGACATCGCCAAGTATTTCGCCATCATCCCGGCGGCTTTCGTCACCACCTACCCGCAGCTGGGCGCGCTGAACGTGATGCACCTGGGCAGCCCTTCATCGGCCATCTTGTCAGCGGTGATCTTCAATGCCCTGATCATCATTTTTCTGATTCCACTGGCGCTCAACGGCGTGCCTTATCGGGCGCTGGGTGCGGCCGCGCTGCTTCGCCGCAATCTGCTGATCTATGGCCTGGGCGGCGTGATCGTGCCCTTCATCGGCATCAAGCTGATCGATCTGTTCATCACCGCCACTGGTTTGGTTTGACCTGGAGCCCCACATGCACAACATGATTCGTCCCGCCGTGAGCCTGTTCGTCGCGCTGACCGTGGTCACCGGCGTGCTCTACCCTCTGGCCGTGACTGGTGTCGCCAAGGCGGTCTTTCCCGAGCAGGCGGCTGGCAGCTTGATCGTCAAGGACGGCAAGACCATCGGCTCCGCGCTGATCGGCCAGAGCTTCACCGATCCCCAATACTTTTGGGGCCGCCCATCGGCCACCAGCCCGATGCCTTACAACGCCAGCGGTTCCGGCGGCTCCAACCAGGGGCCGCTGAATCCCGCCTTGGTGGAGGCCATCAAAGGCCGCATCGACGCCTTGAAGGCGGTCGATCCTGGCAATGCCTTACCCGTCCCGGTT
>Ga0209873_1000114_pt1 | contig 12416 bp, 8 predicted proteins | sample GWRWT2_30Apr14_FD_187186 | JGI IMG/M metagenome (GOLD analysis project Ga0209873, IMG submission 187186) | Sand microcosm microbial communities from a hyporheic zone in Columbia River, Washington, USA - GW-RW T2_30-Apr-14 (SPAdes) (version 2) | ecosystem: Engineered > Artificial ecosystem > Sand...
TTCTTCGACAAATACAAGGCGGTGGTGGAGACTGGTATCCCTCTGGCCGAGGAGTTTCCCATCGAGCAGGCCGGGGTGCTGGCCAGCTGGATCAGCCACCAGGTGGTCAGGATGGGCGATGACAGCATTGCCATCACTTCGCGCAATGTCTCCGAGCGCAAGCAGGCCCAGGAGGCCATCCGCCAAAGCGAGGAGCTGTTGCGTCTGGTCACCGACAACGTGCCCGCCCTGATCGCCTACCTGTCTGGCGATGAGCGCTTCCAGTTCATCAACCGGAGCGGCGCCGAGATGTATGGCCTGCCCGTGCAGGACATCGTCGGCAAGACCGTGCTGGAGGTGGTGGGGCCGCAGAATTACGCGGTCATGCAAGCCCAGATCGCTGCTGTGCGAGCCGGGCAAGCTGTGACCTATGAGCGTGAGTTGAAGCGGGCCGATGGCGTGCGGCACTTGCAGAGCAGCTACTTTCCACGGCTGGACGAGCATGGCGAAGTGCATGTGTGCGTGCTGACACACGACATCACCGCCCGCAAGCAGATGGAAGAGGCCTTGGCGGCAAGCCAGGCGCGCTTGAAAGAAGTGACCGACAACGTGCCGGCGCTGATCTCTTACATCGACGCCGAGCACCGCTTCCGCTTTGCCAATCTGGCCTACCAGGAGTGGCTGGGCGTGGATCCGTCCGGCCTGATCGGGCGCAGTTTGCTGGAGTTGTACGGCGAGGCGGCCTACGCAAGCATTCATCCCTACCTGGAGCGCGCCCTGGCGGGTGAAGTGGTGCTGTACGAGCGCGACCTGCCGTGTCTGAATGGCGTGCGCCAGGTCCAGGTCACCATGAGCCCGCACTGCAACCACGACGGCAGGATCGTGGGCTTGTATGTGCTGATGAACGACATCACTGCGCTCAAGCAGGCCGAGAAGCAATCGGCCCGCAGCGAGGAACGTTTGACCTTGGCCCTGGAGGGATCGCACCTGGCTTTGTTCGACTGGGATCTGAAGCAGCAACGGGTCTTCCACAGCGCCCACTGGTCCAGCATGTTGGGCGGCCCGGCGGAGGAGTCCACCATCAGCATGCCGATCCTGAGCAAGCTGGTGCATCCCGATGACCTGCCCGTGGTGAAGGCCAAGGTCCTGGCCACGCTCAAAGGTAGCGTCCCGTTCTACAGTGCGGAGCACCGTGTTCGCACCAGCACCGGCCAGTGGTTGTGGATCCTGAGCCGAGGCCGGGTGGTGGAGCGGGATGCCCGTGGCCGGGCCATCCGCTTGTCGGGCACCAACGCGGACATCACCGAGCAAAAGGCCTTGGAGGCCCAACTGCAGCGCTTGGCCGAGGTGGACATCCTGACGGGGCTGCCCAACCGGGCGTTGTTCAACGACCGGCTGACCAGCGCCCTGGCACGTGGCCGCCGCCATGGATCGTCCGTGGCCTTGTTGCTGCTGGACGTCGACTACTTCAAGCAGATCAACGACAGCCTGGGGCACGATGCGGGCGATGCCGTGCTGCAGGAGTTTGCGCGCCGGCTGTTGGAAACGGTTCGGCTGAGCGACACTGTGGCGCGCCTGGGTGGTGACGAGTTCACCATCATCCTGGAAGAGCTGCACTCGGCTGGTGAGGCCAAGATGATCGCGGCCAAGGTGGTGGCGGCGATGGCGCGTGATTTTGTCTACGCGGGGCAGTCATTTCGGGTGACGACCAGCGTGGGCGTGGCCTACCTGGGCCAGCCCCAACTTGAAGAGCCGGCCAGACTGATCAAGTTGGCCGACCAGGCCTTGTACGCCGCCAAGGCGGCTGGGCGCAACAACTACCAATTGGCAGAGTTCGCCCTGCCGGCCAAAACTGCCTCAGACTGAACTGCGCCAAGTGGGGCCAGTGCTTGTCATTCGTCAACGCGGCTTGTACTTTTCAGCGATGCGCTTGACCCGGCGTTCGGCGGCGCTGGTCACCAGAAAGCGCTCCAGGGCGTTGGCATCGGCCAGGACCTGGCCGCCTTCGATCCGGCAACTGGCCTGCAACTGGCTCAGCGCAGGCGCCGGCATGGATTTCTGGGCCTTCTTGGCGGTGTCCAGCAACTGGTCAGCTTCAGGCTTGCGCAGACCATCCTGGTAGGCGATGCCGATGATGGCGAAACCGCTTTCCGTCAGCTTGAGCAGTTCGGCTTCCACGCTGCGATCCCCGCCTTTGAGTCGGGCCGCCAGGGGCTCGGCCTGGGTGGTCAAGGCCGCCACGCAGGCGGCACGGTGTTCGTGAGACGGGTTGGGGTCGGCGGCAATGGCTGTGGTGGCCATGATGCTGGTCAACCAGCAAGCCATGGTCTGTCTGGCGCGACAAAAGGTCATCAAAGCTCCGGTGCCGCATCAGGGCGGCGGGTGGGCTTCATTCTGCCACTTTGCGCTGGTGCCCTTGCGCATTTCACGTGTCAATTGATGGCAGGAAGCCAGGGCCAGGTAAGCGCGCTCGTCGGTGTCCAGGGCGCGCTCAATGGCCGGCAACAGGAACAGTCTTTCACGCTCGTTTTGCAAGTTCAAGGTGGCGCACAGCACCCCCAGCGCGGTGTCCAGACCAGCCACGTCCACCCGGTGTGCCATCAGGTCGGACAGCAAGGCCCGGATCTGCTCGTAGTGCGCTGAAAAAGTATCCGGCAAGGAGCCGCCGGTGAAGGTGCGCAACATGGGCAGCACGGTTTTTTCAACGATCGCCATGTGTCCGCTCACGGACAGGTAAAGGTCGTTGGTCAACTGTTGCTTCTTGCGGAAATCCCGGGTAGTTTGTACCTTGGTCACCAGGTCTCTGAGGACGGCGATGTCCTCGGTCAGGACGGGTATCAGGTCGTGGTGCATGCGGGCCTCCCAGGGCATGATTTGTTCAGATGCGTTTGGTTCAGCAATCGACGTGCCTGTCGCACCTTTGAAATGAATTTCAACGTTGACACAGGAATGACGATTGCTCCTGTTGGTTGACGACAGCGCCTGAGGGCGCCCTCATTGGCAACCAGGAGCAAGCCATGTCCACAGATACCACCGACACGCTGGAAGACGGCGACGCCGTGCAGGCAGGCGATCGCTTGCAGCCAGAGACCATGCCTGCGCAACACCTGAACGACCAGCCTGGTCTGGAACTGCAGTTGCAACTGCAGCCGCAATTTTTGGCACCGGGCTACCAAGGCAGCAACAAGCTGGCCGGTAAAACGGCCTTGATCACGGGGGGCGATTCTGGGATCGGGCGCGCCGTGGCGGTGCTGTTCGCGCGCGAGGGCGCCAGCGTGGCCATCATTTACCTGAACGAACATGAAGACGCCCAGGAAACCGCGCGCCTGATCGAGCGGGAAGGGCAGCAGAGCTTGCTGATCGCTGGCGATGTGAAGGACCCCGATTTTTGCGTTCGCGCGGTGGAAGACACGGTGGACACCTTCGGCAAACTGGACGTGTTGGTCAACAACGCCGCCTTTCAGCAGCACACGCATTCGATCGAGTTGCTGAGCGAGGAGCGCTTTGACGAGACCTTGCGCACCAATGTGTATGGCTACTTCCACATGGCCAAAGCGGCGGTGCCGTATTTGCAAGAAGGCGCGGCCATCATCAACACGGGTTCGGTGACAGGCCTCAATGGCAGCGCCGATCTGCTGGACTATTCCACGACCAAGGGGGCCATCCACGCCTTCACCAAATCACTCGCGCAGAACCTGTTGGACAAGGGCATCCGTGTGAATGCCGTGGCGCCAGGCCCGGTGTGGACACCGCTGAATCCCGCTGACCTGCCTGCGGACCAGGTCGAGGATTTTGGCAAGAAAACCCAGATGAAGCGCGCCGCGCAGCCGGAAGAGATTTCGCCCGCCTATGTGTTCCTGGCCTCACCGGTGTGCTCGGGCTACATCACCGGCATTGTGTTGCCCATCACGGGCAGTGTGGGCGCGATTTGAGGTGAGCTCCCGCCCTTGTGAGGGCGGGGCCGGCCTCGGATGACGACCCGTCAAGCGTGGGCTTCTTCTTCGTGCAGTTTCAGTGAAATCACCAGCAGGCCTTGCTCATCGATGCGAGCCTCGACGCTGCGTGAATCGACGGCGTTGAGCAGGTCAATCGATTCCTGAAAGTGGGTGGATGAGGTCCCATCCTCCGAGAAGTTGCATTCACCCGAGATCAGCAGTTGACCGTCGCGGATCTCCACCTCGATGTCGTTCTCGGTGGCGCCCGGTAGCAGGACAGTGACCTGAACGGATTGGCCATCGCGCGACACGTCGATGTCCGGCGTCCAATCACTTTGGGCTTGGGGGACCAGCATGCGTCGCCTTTCAAGCCCGCCCCACATGAAACTGCCAAAGCCAGCATCGAACTGCTCCGTCAAGCGTCGCATTTGCTTCAGCGGCGTCACAAACGCACGCAGCATGGAGTTGATCCAGACGCTGGCTGCGCGGTCCAGGTTCTTCTCCAGGGCTTGGGCAAATTCCCGGTTGACGGCCAGTGGCGAGTCCGGCTGGCCCAGGGCGTAAGCTGGGCCGAGCACGTCGGCCCCCACGTCGGTGTTGGAGCTTGGCTGCTCGTCGTTGCTGTGCTGCAGCCCGGCCGGCGGCTGACCTTGCAGTAGTTTGACAAAGCGGTTCAGGTCGGCTTCGATTTCATGGGTCACATTCTGAACCGTGGTCTGCGTGCCCACCCCGTTGGGGTAGTGCACGTTGACGGTGACGGTGGTGCGGGCATCGTCAATGGGGGTGAAGCGCACGGTGGCGGTACTTCGCACGCCCTTCAGCGTCTGCCAGGAAATGAATTTGTTTTCCTCCTGCTCGGTGATCTCGGTGTCGTGGGTGTTGCCCATGAAATCGGGAAAGTTGGAAAACTGCGACCACACGTTGTAGACATCCTCAACGGGTGCGCTCACTTCGATCGATTGTTCCAGGTGGATGGTCATGTTGGTTTCCTCAGGTTGACGGGGACAACTGCCCTGTGTCTGGGGCAACTGCCATTCCCGAGGTCGCCTGGGCTGTGGCCCGGCGCGAGGCCCCCAGCCGCGTAACTTTTTCGGGAAAACCTGCCGGATGCTCTGCCCTGTCAGGCCAGGGCGAATCTGGCGCGCATCCTTGGCCGTTTTTTTGGTTGAATGGCTGTATGGGTATACAGTCCATGGATGTTTTTGGATTCCGCCCCCGTCCCCCTCGGCCGCCTGCACCGAGCGCGCTTGATGCAGATCTGGCGCTCGGCCGGTTGGCCCTGCCGCGATGCCCTTGAGATTGATCTGCTGTCTGCTCGCCTGGTGTCCTTGCGAGCGACGCCCCAAGGCCATGAAACCCTGCACCTGACCGAGGCCGGCATCCAGTGGCTGGCCCTGGCCCGCCAGCAAAATCGCCGAGCCTTGAGTGCCCACGATCGCTTGGCCGAGAAGGTCGCCTTGCAGTTGATGGCCGCAGGGCGGGTGGTGTGGCGCGAGTTGTCGCTGCGCGCCCGGGTGGAGGGTGAAGCCGATGCGTCGACCATGCCTTGTGACGGGGAGGCATCGCCGGTGGCCCTGTGGCCGCAAGACGAGGCCGCCATCGAGCGCAAGGCCTCCTGGCGCATGGCGCGCCCGGATGTTTTCTCGGTGCGCAATACTTCGGTGAAGGCCTACCTGCAACCGGTGGTCCACGAGGTCAAGGCCAGCCGTGCGGACCTGTTGTCCGACCTTCGGCACGAGGCCAAGCGGCAGTCCTACCAATGGCTGTGCTGCGAGTGCTACTACGTGTTCCCGGCGGGCATCGCCGAACCCGACGAGGTTCCACCGGAGTTTGGCGTTTGGCTGTTGCATGGGGGCATGGAGGATGGCCAGTTTGAGCTCGCTCGTCCGGCACGGCATGTGCCTTGCGATCTGCCTTTCGCGGTGTGGCTGGCACTGGCCAAAGCCACGCCGCTGCGCCTGGAGGCCGATGAACCCGCCCAAGCCAGTTTGGACGAGGCCGGCGATTGAAGTACACGGTGGCAGTCCGGGCGCTGTGCGAGTTCACGGCCAAGCAAGGCGACCTGGACCTGCGCTTCACGCCTTCACCCACGGCGCAAGAGGGCATCGCAGGGCACCTGCTGGTGGCGTCGCGGCGGGGCGCGTCCTACGAGTCTGAGATCACCTTGAGCAGTGAACACCAGCACCTGCTGGTGCGTGGCCGTGCTGATGGCTACGACGCATCACTGAATCGCCTGGAAGAGATCAAGACCTTTCGCGGCCGGCTGGACCGCCAGCCCGACAACCACCGCCACCTGCATTGGGCGCAGCTCATGGTCTATGGCTGGCTGCTGTGCCAGGCGCGCGGCCTGAGCGAGGTGGAGCTGGCCTTGGTCTATTTCGACATCGGATCGCAAGACGAAACCGTGCTGCGCCAGCATTGCACCGCCGCGATGCTGCAACAGCACTTTGAAACGCAATGCGAGCGCTTCCTGGCATGGGCCGATCAGGAACTGGCGCACCGCGCCGCGCGCGATTGGGCGCTCACCGCCTTGCCGTTCCCGCACGCCGAGTTCCGCACCGGCCAGCGCGCTTTGGCCGAGTCCGTCTACAAGGCCAACAGCGCCGGCCGTTGCCTGATGGTGCAAGCGCCCACCGGCATCGGCAAAACCATTGGCACGGTCTTTCCGCTGCTCAAGGCCTGTCCGGGGCAAAAGCTCGACAAGGTCTTCTTCCTGACGGCCAAGACCTCGGGGCGCGGCGTGGCCTTGAACGCGTTGGCGCTGATCAAGCGCAGCGCCCCCGCCTTGCCCTTGCGCGTCATCGAGCTGGTGGCCAAGGACAAGGCCTGCGAGCACCCCGACAAAGCTTGCCATGGCGCCTCATGCCCTTTGGCGCAAGGCTTTTATGATCGGCTGCCCCAGGCCCGCACGGCGGCGGCCGCTGCAGGCACCCTGGACAAAGCCACCTTGCGCACCGTGGCCCTGGCTCACCAGGTCTGCCCCTATTACTTGGGCCAGGAGATGGTGAAATGGAGCGATGCCGTGGTGGGCGACTACAACCACTACTTCGACCTGAACGCCATGCTGCATGGCCAGGCGGTGGGCCAGCCCTGGCGCGTCAGCGTGCTGGTGGACGAGGCGCACAACCTGGTCGAGCGGGCCCGCAAGATGTACACGGCAGCGCTGGACCAGGCCAGTCTGGGCGCGGCGCGACGCTCGGCCCCGGCCCCGCTCAAGAAAGCCCTCGACCGTTTGAACAAGGGCTGGAAGGCGGCGCACCAAGGACAACTGGATGACTACCAGGTGCATGCGCAGCTGCCCGAGGCCTTCATGTTCAAGCTGCAGCAAGCCACCAACGCCATCACCGAACACCTGAGCGAGCACCCGACCCTGGTTGATGAAGCCTTGCAGGCCTTCTACTTCGAGGCCTTGCACTTCACGCGCCTGAGCGAATCCTTTGGCGAGCATTCGCTGTTCGACATCACCCGGCATGGCAAGCAGTCCACCTTGTGCATCCGCAACGTGGTGCCCGCCAGCTTCCTGAGGCCGCGGTTCACCAACGCGCATTCGGTCACCCTGTTCTCGGCCACCTTGCGGCCCCAACAGTTCTATGGCGACTTGCTGGGCTTGCCCGACAACACCGCCTGGATCGATGTGGATTCGCCGTTCAGCCACGAGCAACTGAGAGTGCAGGTGGCGGCCCACATCTCGACCCGTTACCAGCATCGACAAGCATCCTTGGCCCCCGTGGTGGACGTGATGGCCCGGCAGTATGAACAGCAGCCCGGCAACTACCTGGCCTTTTTCAGCAGCTTTGATTACCTGGACGAGGTGGCCGCCTTGTGGGCGGCGCGCATGCCGCAGGTCACCACCTGGAAGCAGTCGCGCCGCATGAGCGAAGGCGACCAGGCGCAGTTCCTGGCGCGGTTCACTGAACAGGGCCAAGGCATGGGCTTCGCGGTGCTGGGCGGCTCGTTCGCCGAGGGCATCGACCTGGCCGGGCAACGGCTGATCGGTGCCTTCATCGCCACCTTGGGCTTGCCCCAGGTCAACCCGGTCAATGAACAGATCCGCCTGCGCATGGCCGATCTGTTTGGCGATGGCTACGCCTACACCTACCTGTACCCCGGATTGCAGAAGGTGGTGCAGGCGGCGGGCCGCGTGATCCGCACGCAGACCGACCGGGGCGTGGTGCACCTCATGGACGACCGCTTTGGCCGACCCGAGGTGCGCGGCTTGCTGCCCGTCTGGTGGCGGCTTGGCTAAGCCCTGGCCAACATTCTGCGGGCCAGGAAGACCGTCACCGGCTGGTACCACGAGCCCGCGATGCGCACCAGCAAATCCATGAACTTCGCGTCGGCACCGATCAATGCTCGGCGCTCGTCGCGCTCGACCGCGCGCAAAATCTGCAAGGCCGCGCTCTCGGCCGAGGTGCCACCCAATGCCTTGTTGAAACGGGCGCGCGCTTCCTCAACATCACCTCCGCAGCGAGAGGTCACGCTCTCGTCAATGCGGGCTGTGTGCGCGATGCTCGTGCGAATGCCACCTGGGTGAATGCACGTGGCGCTGACGCCGCAAGCTTCCAGGTCGAGTTCCTGTCGCAAGGACTCGGTGAAACCTCGCACCGCAAACTTGCTGGCGTTGTAGGGGGCTTGGCTGGGTGCGGCCATCAGCCCCGCAAGGCTGGACACGTTGATCACATGCCCTTCGCCGGCCCTTTTGAGGTGCGGCAGGAAAGCCTGCGTGCCCCACACGACGCCCCAGAAGTTGATGTCCATGATCCAGTGGAAGTCCTTCTCCGACACTGTTTCAACAAATGCGCCAATGGCCACGCCGGCGTTGTTGAAGATCAGGTTGACCTGGCCATGGTCAGCCACGACCTGATCGGCCCAGCCGAACACCGCTTCGCGACTGCTCACGTCCAACCGAGTGGTCGTGACCTTCACGCCAAAGTGGCACGCCAGATTGGCGGTCTCCAGCAGCCCCGCCTCGTTGATGTCGCTCAGCGCCAGATGGCAGCCTCGTCGGGCCAGCTCCAAGGCCAAGGTGCGCCCCATGCCGGACGCCGCACCTGTGATGGCGGCGACCTTGTCCTTCAAAATTTTCATCGGGTCGAACTTCTCTTGCTGCTGAGGTAATCCGCATCATGCGCTCAACCCGGTGATCATCAGCTGCTGTGCGCGATCCGCTTGCCCGATCCTGGTGGCGTGCAGGTGTAGGTCACTTCCTGGCCGGGGATGCCGGCCAGTGAGCGCAAGGCCGCGTCGCTGCGACGCGCACCGTCGGCTGCCACGAAGGCCGCGCCTGCCACGTCGTACAGGTAACCGCGCTTGGCACCAGATTCAATCACCTGGGCCACCAGGTCGCATTCGGTCACGTTGCCACCCAGCTCCTTGGACACGAAGGGTGTGCGGGCGCGCTGGATGAGCAAGTCGATGCGCGGGTACACGGCGGCGGTGTTGTACGACGCCAGCGTGACCTGCTGGCCCACGATCGGCGCCAGGTCACTGTCGATGACGTGCATGTAGTCGGCCACATCACGGCGCATGGCGTCGGGATTGATGAGCGGGAAGCCCGAGTTCAAGGTGGGCTGGAACACGCGCACCGTGAAGAAGTGCGCCAACAGGTCCACCGTGCCATCGTTGATGAAGCCATAGCCACGGACCTGCGGGCCCATGAAGCCCGAACCCGGCGCGGTGGAGAAGGGCACGGCGGGCGTGCCGAATCGGCCCACCTTGGTGTACATGTTGCGCAGGTGCGGGATCTTGAAGATCTGCGAGTTGCCCTCGAAGCTCTGATCGCCACCCGTGCCATACATGCCCTTGGCCGGATCCACGGTGTGGCAGCCATTGCAGTTGTTGTTGGGCGTGATGGACGTGCCGTCGGCCCGCAGGATCTTGAAGCCATCCGAAGGGCGGTCGCCGAAGTAGAAGTCAAAGCCACGCTTCTGGGCCGGGGTCAGCGAGTTGTCCAGGTTGCGGATCGGGTTGGGGGGCAGTTGCACCGCGAGCTGGAAGTCCGCGAAGGTCTGCATCTCTGCCTCGCTCATCGGGGCCGGGTTGCCCAGCAGGCCTTCAAACGCCACCGAGAAGTTCTTGAACGACAGGTTGGTGTCCGTGGCCGAGGTGCCAAAGGCCCCCACGGCGCGGTCGCCACGCCAGTGCATGGCGCCCGCGTTGACCATGCCGCGCAGGGTTTGCGTGGTCATGGGGCCCTTGATGGGGTGGAAGTCCTTCGGGTCGTCGCTGCCGTTGATCTTGTTCTTCACGCCGAAAACAAGCTTGGCGATCGGGAAGGCGAGGTCCGAGGTGAACCTGCCAGGGATCGGGCTTTTCGTGACCAGGCCATCCGGATCACCCAGGTCCCAGGCCAGGTCATCGGCATCACCGAAGGTGTGGCAACTGGCGCAGGAGGCCTCGCCATTGGCCGACGAGCGTTGGGCGTCATACAGGAAGGGGCGGCCGGCGATGATGTTGGCGGGTTCGGGGTTGAGCAAAGGCGCCTGGGCAATCTCGGTGCGCGTGGCCAGGTTCACCACCTTCACGGCGTTGTCGAAGCGGGTCATCACGTACATGCGGCCACGTGCTTCGTCGAGCACCACGCCGCTGGGGCCACCGCCACTCACATTGATGTAGTTGGCACTGGCCGTGCGTGGGTTGAAGGTGTTGGCCTCCAGCTCGGCCGTGTCGAACACGCCGATGCGGCTGGAGCCATAAGCGGCGACGTACAGGGTGCGGCCATCCTTGGTCACGGCCATCTCCAGCGGGCTGGCCAGGCTGTGGTTCTTGGTGGTGGGATCGAAGCCGGGGTTGGTGACCAGCTTGCTGTAGTCGATGTGCTTGTTGAGGTGGCGGGGCAGCACGGTTGAGCCGGAGATCACCGTGACGCGTGCCAGGGCCAGTTTGCCTTGAACGGTTGAGCCACCAAACTTGCCCGAGCCTTCGAACCGGGTCATGTTGTTGGCTTCGGTGTTGCTCACGTACAGCTTGCCGGTGACGGGGTTGGCCACCATGTTGAACAGCACGGTGCCCACGTGGGGAAAGGCCACCTTCTCGGTCAGTGCATTGGCATCGACGGCGAACACGTCCTTGTCGGGCAGGGTGAACTCGACCGCGCTGTTCCAGTTGCGGCCAACCTCGTCCTCCCAGCGCTTGGTGGCGTTGTTGTACTTGACCAGCATCCCCGTCTTGGGGGCGGGTTTGCCTTCGGCATTGGTTTGCGGGCCCAGGCGGCCGCCTGGCATGAGCTTGCCTTTGACAAAGCAGGGCATCTTCAGGTCGAAGCTGTCGCAGACCACTTCTTCATTGAGCGACGAGGTTTCGTTGCCCGACTTGAAGGCGGCCACGTACACCGTGTTGCGGTCCGGGCTGACGGCCAGGGCGCGCGGCGTGTCGGCGAAGAAACTCATGATGCGCAGGGGCACGCCACCCACGGCGTAGCTGCCCACGCTGGCGGGGTTGAACACCCAGACGTCGGCACGGCCAATGCTGGCGGTGGTCAGTTTGGGATCGCCAGCACCCGGCACGCTTTTCAGCGAAGGGTCCGTGCGCTGCTGGCCCCGGTGGGCGGTGGTGATGAAGGCGCGGGCGGGCGAGCCGGCGAAGACGATGTCGCGGGGCTCGTCGCCCACCAGCAGGGTCTGTGTGACCCGGGGAGCACCGTCCAGCTTCACGATGCTGACGCTGTCCGACAGGTGGTTGACCACCCAGACTTCGTTGTTGCTGCGTGCGGCCACGGCCACGGGTTCCAGCCCCACGGGGATGCGGGCGAACAGTTGCAGGCCGTTGCTGGTGATGTTGAAGACATCCAGCGTGTTGTTGGGCGTGTTGACCGCGAACAGGCGCGTGCCGTCGGGCGATTGGGCCAGGGGGCGCACATGGCCGCTTTCGAAAGCCAGGAAGGAGGGCGATGCGGCCTGAGCGCCAGACCACAAGAGCGCGGTCGACAGAACGGAGAACAGGAAGGTCTTGCGCAGCGCTTGGCGAAGGGGGGTGGGCATGGAGAAGTCCTAAAGCTTGTACGGCAAAGCAGCCATGGGGTGCTTTGACTTTAGGCAAGCGCCAAGGGCGGCGTAAGGCGGGAAGCGTGGGGTTGCGGGCGTTTGCCCCTGCCAACCCCCTCATTTGAGTAGGGGGAATTTCCGCCACGTCATATAACGCGGCTCGGGCAATCCCTAGTGTTCTGCTATCCGGCCAGCGGTACCACCTGTTCGCCGACCACGAACACCTCACCTGCGGGTTGCACCGCCGGGTTGATCGCGAAGCCGCCGGTGAACTCGCCAAAGGCAGGCAGGGTGAGCACGCCCTGGTGCAGCCAGAAGATGGGCAAACGCAGGCGGTCGGTGCGGCTTCGCAGATGGACCACGGGGTGAACATGGCCGGCCAGGGTCAGGGTGCCTTGGGCCTGGTCGCCATTTGGCTCAGGCGGGTGGTGGACACCGCGCAAGCAGCCCTGAACGTAGGGCCCGGTGATCGACTGGATGCCGAATGAGGCCTGGACGCGGCCGGCGTGCAGATCATGGT
>Ga0209873_1000115_pt1 | contig 12178 bp, 8 predicted proteins | sample GWRWT2_30Apr14_FD_187186 | JGI IMG/M metagenome (GOLD analysis project Ga0209873, IMG submission 187186) | Sand microcosm microbial communities from a hyporheic zone in Columbia River, Washington, USA - GW-RW T2_30-Apr-14 (SPAdes) (version 2) | ecosystem: Engineered > Artificial ecosystem > Sand...
TCTCGCGCACGGCGTCGACGTCGGTGGTCCCGGCCTCGGTCACCGCGTTCACCCACATGTTGAAGCCGATGTAATGGGCTTCCATCGGGTCGTTCGTCACGCGCTTGTCGTCCTTGATGAAGGCCTTCCAGTCCGCGATGAACTTGGCGTTCTCGGGAGTGTCCGCCGTCATGAAGTAGTTCCAGGCGGCCAAGTGACCAACCAGGGGCTTGGTGTCCACACCGCGCAGTTCTTCTTCACCCACCGAGAAGGCCACCACTGGCACGTCCGACGCCTTCAGGCCCTGGTTGCCCAGTTCCTTGTAGAAAGGCACGTTCGAGTCGCCATTGATGGTCGAGACCACGGCGGTTTTCTTGCCACCAGCCGCGAACTTCTTGATGTTGGCGATGATGGTTTGGTAATCCGAGTGACCGAAGGGGGTGTACTCCTCCATGATGTCCTCGTCTTTCACGCCCTTGGACTTCAGGAAGGCGCGCAGGATTTTGTTCGTGGTGCGGGGGTAGACGTAGTCGGTGCCCAGCAGCACGAAGCGCTTGGCGCTGCCGCCGTCCTTGCTCATCAGGTACTCAACGGCGGGGATGGCTTGCTGGTTGGGCGCGGCGCCCGTGTAGAACACGTTCTTTTCCAGCTCTTCACCTTCGTACTGAACGGGGTAGAACAGCACGCTGTTCAGCTCCTTGAACACTGGCAGCACCGACTTGCGGCTCACCGAAGTCCAGCAGCCAAAGGTCACGGCGACCTTGTCCTGGCTGATCAGTTGCTTGGCCTTCTCAGCGAACAAGGGCCAGTTGGAAGCCGGGTCAACCACCACGGGCTCCAGCTTCTTGCCCAGCAGGCCGCCCTTGGCGTTGATTTCATCGATGGCCATCAGGGCCACGTCTTTCAACACGGTTTCCGAGATGGCCATGGTGCCCGACAGCGAATGCAGAACGCCGACCTTGATCGTGTCGGCGGCATGGGCCAGGGAACCGACGAGCAAGCCGACCACGCCCAAAGCGACGGCCGTCAGCGATTGGGTGGCATTGCGACGAGAAATGTTCATGGATGAAGCTCCTGGTAGACACAAGTGGGGTTGGGGAAATCGGTGAACCCAGTGTGCACAGCCATTTGTTTTCCAGGAATACGCCACATGGCGTATCGGTGGCGTGTTCGTGGCGTGTGAGAGACTTCTCCCATCGTGTCGCAGCAGTTCCCCTTCATCCACAAGAACCGGCAGACCCTGTCGCTGAGCCTGGACTCGCCCCTGATCCAAAGCTGCATGCGGCGCAATGACCCGACCGCGCTGATCCTGGACTACACCCGGGCGATGATGGGATTCCTGCTATTCAACCCGCAGCCCGCATCCATGCTGATGATTGGCTTGGGCGGTGGGTCGGTGCCCAAGTACTGCCACCAGTACCTGCCGGATGTCGACATCACCACGGTCGAGATCAACCCGGATGTGATCGCACTGCGGGACGATTTCCTGATCCCGGCGGACAACGAACGCTTTCGGGTGGTCTGCGCCGATGGCGTGGCTTTCGTGGCCCAAGCCCCGCAGCGCTACGACGTGGTGATGGTCGATGGTTTCACGGGCGAAGGCCAGCCCGAAGCCCTGTGTTCACGTGCTTTTTACATGGCCTGCAAGGCCGTGCTGAACGACGAGGGCATGCTGGTGGTCAACCTGCACGCCGAAATGCCCCGCTGTGGCGCGCTGACCCAGCGCATCGAACGGTGCTTTGGCGGCCACGCGGTGTCGGTGGCCACCGATGATGGCGACAACTGCGTCGTGCTGGCCGGAGCGGGCCCCGCCTTCGCTCAATGCCGCGTCGCTTTTGAAGAACGCTGGGCGGCCTTGTCCGCCATGCATCAGCAAACCCTGGGCGCCTGCTCCAGCCGCATTGAGCGTGGGCTGATCAAACGCTATCCGGCGTAAAAGCACAGCCTCTTGAAACGCCGACAAGATGCGTATATAGTCAACGTATATAGCATCAAAACGCAGCCAGATGACACACAGCACGGTCTTCACCAACAACCGCACCCAGGCCGTTCGCCTGCCTGCGGACGTTCGCTTTCCAGAAGAGGTCAAGAAGGTCGATGTTCGCATACGTGGACATGAGCGCATCATTGCCCCCGAAGGATCCGCCTGGGACAGCTTTTTCCTGCAAGGCCCTCAGGCGACGGATGATTTCATGGCCGAGCGAAGCAGCCAGCACCAGGATGCGCGCGAGTCCTTGTGATGCTCCAGTTCCTGCTTGACACCAACATCGTCATCTACGTCATCAAGCGCCGCCCACCAGAAGCGCTGCTTGTCTTCAACCGCCACCATGGGCGAATGGCGATCTCCAGCATCACCTTGGCAGAGTTGATTCATGGTGCGGAGAAAAGCATGGATCCCCCACGCAACCTGACGGTGGTCGAGGACTTCATCAGCCGCCTGACCGTCCTGCCTTACGGCATGAAGGCGGCACAACACTATGGCCAGATCAGGGCGGCGTTGGAGAAAATTGGGCAACCGATTGGTGTCAATGACTTGCACATTGCTGGTCATGCCCGCAGTGAAGGGCTCACGCTGATCACCAACAACTTGCGCGAGTTCGAGCGTGTGCCTGGCTTGCTGCTGGGCAATTGGGTTTGACCTGACGCAAGGCGCCGATCAAATAAGCCGCCCTTGCGTACTCGCATCCGCCAAGGGCCGCAGCCTGGCGAAATCAAGCAAATCAGCCAAGCGAGCGCTTTTGCTCTGCCATTCCGTCATCACGTCCTCGCCCAGCAACACATAGTGCCAAGGCCTCATGCTTCTGGCATCTTCCGGCAGACCGTTGATGCGCTCACACCACGCCACGGCCGCTTTGAGCTTGCGCTGCACATTTGGATGCAAGGTCTGCTGTTGCGCCTTGGTTTCCACGATGTACACCGCCTGCGCGGTACGCACCATGAAATCTGGTGAATAGAACGCTGGTAAACCATCTTCCTTGACATACCTCAAGCGGGCAAAAACATGCCGGTTTTCACAGACCTTGCAAAAAGCTTCCACGCTGGTATCAGCCTGAGCCCAGTGAATGAAGCGTCGCTCCAACCCACCATTGAGCGCAGGCCAAGACAGCCGCTGGTAAATGCACTTGCTGACTTCAACCGAGTAGCTCTCGCGCATCATCAGTCGGGGCACTTCGGACAGGCGGCGATGAACCACGTCCAACTGCCCAATGGTGTGCTGCTGTTCAGCATCAATCAGGGCCACAGCAAACACCTTCGTGAGGTGATCCACCACCGGCTGCAATAGCAAGATGCGCCAGTTTTCGCCATCCATTGGATTGAAGTCCGCGCCAAAAAGGTACAGCCAGATGTAGTCGTCCAGCCAGCCCGTCAGCTCGGCAGTGTTCACCTGCAAATAGGGCTTGGCCAGGTGAGTCGCGATCTTGTTGCCCTTGGGCAGCGACTCACTGAGCGCCTGGCTGATACGCCTGGTCAAGCGCGCCAGGTACTCGTTATAGCCACCCACGTTCATCACGGCGCCGTCGACGCGGTAGTCACCAAACAGGGTGGCGCTTTGCAAGTCTTGCGAAATGAAGGCATCGCCCTTGCCCAGCATGGCCATCAATTGCGCAGGGTTCATCGCGCTGAATACAGGCAAAGCACCCAGGTCCAGCATGCGGTGATCAAGAACCTGATCGGCTTCACGCAAGATGAATGGCAAGGCGAAATCAAATGCCTCAAAGCCGTCTCGCAACTCAGACGCGATCACATCGCCTGTGCTGGAGATTTCATCACTGCCCTCCGTACTCGAACCCACCAAACCATCCGCCATGAGGTCGTTGTAAAACGACTGAAAAGCCGGGTGTTCAACGATGGACAGCACATCCAGCAAACTGCCAGGCTCCATCCCTTGGTTGATGCGTTCACGGTTCTCTCGTTTGAGGTCGCCGTATTCGGCATCGCGCCACATGAGCCGCAGGCCTCGGCCAATCGTCTGCTCAAGCAGTATTTGAGCTTGGCTGGAACGCAGCGGCACGATCACACAAATGTTGTTGACGTCAAAGCCCTCGCGCAGCATCAGCACACTGACGATCACACGGGGAGTGGCATGGCTGTCTACGCTGAACAGACGTTCGCGCACAGGTGCCCAATCTTTCTCGCCCAGTTCGGCCTTCTTGCCCGAGTCAATCAACATGACCTCGTCTTCCTGCATGCCCTCCTGGTCTTGCAAGAAGGCAGCGACCAAAGGCGATACCGTGGTGTCCTCACACACCACCAGCATCTTGGGGTGGCGCGTGGGATCTATCTTGGCGAAATCGACCTCCAGTTTGCGCAACTTCTGAATGCCTGCGCGCAACATGACACGCTGGCCTTCACTCAAAACAGGATGGCCCTCGTCATCGCGCTCGGCTTTGAACTCCAGCGGTAGCGCACCAATCTCTTTGCGGCGATCCAGCACCAACGATTTGACCAAGCCAGCGCGCATGGCGCTCTTGAGATCGAAGTCCGTGATGATGTGTGGGAAGTACAGCTTGCGCTTGTTCTTGCCGCTGCCCACATCGTTATAGGGTGTGGCCGAGAAGTCCAACTGCACAAAGCGGCTTTTTTTGGATTCGGCGATTCGGCTCAAGCTCTTTTGCCACTCCACCTCGGTGGTTTCGCCCTCGCGCTTGAACTCGTGGATGTGATGGGCTTCGTCGTTGAACACCATCAACTCGGGCAACTTCGCGAGAAACTCCAGCACATTGCCACGCGCATACCTGCGGTCCAGCACATCCAGGCTGTTGCCGGTGGCCCGGCCAGGCATCAAAGGCAACACCGCATTGACGACCTGATGAGCCTCCAGCGGCACGCCTTGAGACAACACGGCTTCTTCCACATCTGGTTCATCAGCGTCTGAGAGCAAATGCCAGTTGGTGATGGCGATCATGCCGTTGCCAGTGGCCTTCAGCCCAATTTCAGTCTTGCTGCACACATTGCCGCGCACAAAGCCGAATACCAACTCTCGGTACGACTCAGGCACAAACAAGTCAGCATATTTGGCCAAGTCTGACGAAGCAAAGTCTCGCGCTCCAGAGACCTGCCCGTCCGCGGCCGCCACCAGCTTGCCGCAAAAAGCATCGAGCAAGCGCTCATAGACGATCAATCCAGGCGCCACCACCATGAACTGGCGGGTGAACCGTGCATCGTCAATGCCTTCGGCCAGCGCACCGGTCTTGTTGAGCAACTGCCAGATCATCAGCGCTTGTAGCACCCAGGTCTTGCCAGTGCCCGTGGCCATCTTCAGGCAGTATTTGGGGTGCGCATGTTTGGACTGCGCAACCTCGGTGAGGCGGTTGCCTGACAGCAGCGCATCAGGCGCGGCCTGCTTGTACAAGTCCAGCAGGCTGGTCGAGGCCAGCACTTCGTGCGCCACGATGGCGTTCAAAATGGCCTGCTTTTGGCCCGAATGAAAGTTTAGCCCCACACGGGCGGCCACCATGTCTTCGCCAAACCACCATTTCAGCAATTCAGCCGTGATGGGTGTCACCAGTTCAAGGATGTCCGCTGCCCCGTGTTCAAGCCCAGCGCACAACTGCAGGGTCTTGGCGGTCAGGCCATGCGACAAGGCCAATGGGTGATCTGGATCCGCCAGCGTGGCGCTCATGCAGACACTCCGACCGTGGACACCACTTCAGCCTCGAAGCCAAATACATCGACCACTCGCACACAAACCTTGCGATCACCAGCCTTGATGGCCACGGGCACCACGGCCTGGGTCACCACGCGCAAAGGATCGCCGTCGTTGGCGGTATTGCCGCGGTAATCTTGCCAAACAGAGCGAAACACCTTGCCGTCGTAGTCCGGGTCAACGGCCCAATATTCGATCAGCGTCAGTGGTTCCTGGTTGATGACTGACTGCAATTTGGTTCGGTTGACATCATCCAGATTGATGGCCTCGGGCGAGAGCAACACATAGTTTTTCAGGCGCACGGTGAGTGTTTCCAGCTCACCCTGGACTTGCCGCTGCACGGGGTAAATGGTCAAATATTGCAATGACGAGAAACGCACTTGTCCGCGCAACTTGTCAAGTCCACCCTTTTTCTTGAGGCGGTCCATCAGATCGGGGGGAATGACCAATACTTCCAGGCGACTGTCGTTCAGCGCTGTGATTGTCTCGCCAATGGATGGGTCGAAGTTCCAGCCCAGCACCACGACACGGTCCCAACCACCCATCAAATTGTCACGCAAAGCGATGGCTTTTTTGAGCGTGGCCGCACCGGTCAGTTTATTGGGGGAGTCGGCCAGCACCAACGTCTTGCTGCGGCTGCCATGGCGGCCGCCACCTATACCGGCGATCTGGCCCAGGTTGCGGGTTGGATTGTCTTCTGGCGGTAATGGCAAAGCGCCATACAGTGATAGCACGATTTGCGACAAATCGCCTATGCGGAAGTCTCGCCCCAGGGTGGCTTTAGCCGCTTCGACTTGATAGTCGCCAATAGCTTGATACAAAAATGGCTTGGCTTCTTGATCGATCAGGCGTTTGCGCATGATCATGCAGGCAGGTTTGCCGAGGTCAGTCGTGATCCAACGGCGGCCTAGTTTTTCAGCTGCAGCCACCGTGGTCCCGGAACCACCATTGAAATCAGCAACCAGCCCACCATGAGGGCTCGAAGTACGGATAATTCTCTCCAACAGCTTTTCAGGTTTCTGCGTGGCATAGTCGATCTTTTCACCTGACCAACCCCGCAACATGCTGATGTCATCCCACCACGAGCCGACTTGAACACCCTTTGACTCGTCAAGATACTTCTTTTGCATTGGAACAGTACCAGGACGACTTTGAAGAACCAAGCCGGCATCGATCAGACCTTGCATACGCTCTTTTGAGTATCGCCAAGGTCGTTTCACACCCATGACTTCATAGACGGGATTTCCTTTTGCCTCCCCTCCCGGGCCAAGCATGTTTTCCAGCTTATAGACGCGACCATCCACATCTTTATGTTTATAGAAATCCGCAATATAGGTTTCGGAAAGCGGCAAGTACTGAGGCAACCAATAACGGCTCTGATTTTTTTGAAAAAATAAAATCACGTCGTGCACACGGGAATAATGCTGACTGCCTTGTGCGGCATCGCCTTTGGCATCGCTACGCTTCCAAACAATTTCATTGACGAAATTTTCGCGCCCAAAAACCTCATCCAAAATCAACTTAACGTAGTGCCCCACATGCCAATCCAAATGCACATAAATCGAACCCGTATCGGCCAATAACTCTCGCATCAAAATCAAACGCGGCGTGATCATTGCCAAATACGATGCAGTGCCATCTGACCAGGTGTCGGAATATGCAAACTGCTCAATCACCGTGGGCCGCTGCTCCAGCTCCACACCGGGCAGTGATACTTTGGTTCGGTAGTCCGCCTTGCTGTCAAACGGAGGGTCAATGTAGATCAAATCCACCTTGCCGCGCAAGCTAGGCATGTGTTCATCACCCGCCAATAGCGCTGCCATGGCCAAGAGGTTGTCACCATAAATCAAGCGGTTGGCCCAAGCCGCCAAAGCACCTGTGCCCAAAGTGGCTTGGGCGTTATCCAAGAGACTTGATTGCCCTGGCGCAAATACCTCCCGCTGCGCTACCCGTGATTGCTGAGTGATCCAGTCTTGCGCCGCACTGTCTTTAGCGGGCAGCACCAATTCTCGGGTCTGCAAGCTGACACGGTGGCGCCCTTCAATGCTTTCCAGGATTTTTTCGGCTTCTTTGCGGCCGTTTGCCACGATCTCGGGCAGCTGTTCCAGCAGGGACTTGGGCATAGGTCAACTTGACTTTCAATAGCGTAACTGAAAGTCTAGTTCATGACGTAACTATTTTGACGTGTCACTCCAACGGGGCAAGCTCACTCTACGTTCCGGGTCATGACAGGTGATCCGTTGCCCCTACAGCTTTCTGACGAAAAACTTGCCTTTGCTCAGCGATTGCGCAGCGCAATGCTGGCGGCCGGTTATGACGACAAGCCCGCCGTTCTTGAGCGGGAGTTCAACACTCGTCATTGGGGCAAGGCCATGACCTTGCATGGTGTTCGCCGCTGGCTCCGGGGCGAAACTTTGCCGACCCAGGAGAAGATGCGCACGCTGTCTGAATGGCTCAAGGTGCCGCTGCAACAATTGCAGTACGGCTCGTCAGAGCGTGTTCATCGGGTTGAGTCTCCCCGATCTTCCTGGGACAGTGGGATCGGCTATCAAGACCGCGAGATCTTTGAGGCTTTCCTAAAATTGCCCGTACCGCAACGAAAAATCGTCCGTGAAGTGATACTGGCGTTCACACAGGCCTGTACAAAATAGTACGGGCGGCAAGCAAAGCGACCGGAAGTCTCAGTTTCCGTCACTTACCCTTAGCCGTCCACCACCAAGGCATCCCCATCCGGCGTGGTGAACAGGACCAGGCCTTTGTCGATGGAAAAGTACCCTATGTCATAAGTGCGGCGCAAACGGCGCTGCGTCTTGCCAAAGGCCAGGTCCACCGCGCCCGACACCCCCGCCCCGATCTCGACGCGCGCGTTGCCGAACAAGGCCATTTGCTTGTCCAGATCGTCCTTGCGCACCAGCAACAAGCCCAGGGCCTGCAGCGCCTGCGCCCAGGTGGAACGCACGCGGTCCAGCACCCCCGTTTTGTCGCCCTGCCGGGTCAGGTGCTGAACCAGCTTGCTGAGGTTTTCTTCTTCCTGGTTCTGCTTGGCAATCAAGCCCAACACTTCCTGGTACTCGGCCTCCAGCACCGGGTTGACGCCCACCAGCACCTGGGTGACGGTGCTGGCCGGATCACCCAACAAGGGCGCGCGGATCAGCATCATGGCGCGGGCCGAACCGCCCACCAGGCGCCCGCGCTGCGGCGACTGCGTGCCCACGATGATCTGGTTGCCCGCTTGCAACTGGCTTTGCAATGCCATGCTGTCGATGGCAATGCCCACACCCGCGTCAACGCTGGAGTTCTCGACGAACCGGGCTGACACCGAATCACCCGCGCGCGCCGTGGCGTGGGCAATGATGCCCCCACCCACCCGGATGCTGCCGCCAGCCTCCAAGTGCCCGCCGTCCACGGTCCCTGTCACGATGATGTCGCCACTGGCCTGCACCTTCATGCCAGTGAGGACGTCGCCTTCGATTTGCACGGTGCCATCGAACGCGATGTTGCCCGAAGCCATGCTGGCGCCACTGAAAAACACCACCTTCTCGACCATGACGCCGTCACCAACACTCACGGGCTGGCCGGTGAATACGGCGCGCAGCAGCCTGGGGTCTTGCGGATCCACCTTGGCACCCGGCAGTTCGGTCGCGAAAGCCACCGCTTGGCCGCGGACCGGCTCCAACACCTCGGCGCGGATGTTGCGCCCCAGGAAGCCCACGGTTTCGGGGATGATTTTCATCAAGGGCTGATCGGCCTCGACCACGGGGATGTCACCCAGCTCGCGGAAGTCGATCAAGCCGTTCTCGCCGACCTTGGGCCGACGATCGCGCGTGACATCGACCAGCATCTCGAAGCGGGCATCTTCGCCATGGCGGGCCGGTTTGCCTTGGGCGGCCACCACACGGCCCCCTTCGGGTGAGGCGCACACTTGCTCCAAGGCCGCTTCGTCAATGCCAAACAGCACACCGGCCTGGGCCAAGGCGGGCACCAGGTCACTCACATTCAACTGGCTGCCACCCCGCGCTGGGGTTACCGTTAGCCAGGCACACATGGCATCGGGCGCGATTTCAAGTTCGAAGCTGGCGTCTCGCCGCTCGGCAACCAACACCTTGAAAGTTTCTTCACTGGCACACCGGCTCACCGCCTGCTGCAGTTCGTCGTCCAGCAAAAACCAGGGAGCGTACCCGGCTTGGGCAATCAAATCCTTTGCCACCTCGACACTCAAGGCGGGGCGGTTGGGCATCGGCCGGTGATGCAACCAGAGTTGCCCTTCGGCCTCGATCAGATCAACACCGGGAAAACCCGACATCTGCAAGCCCTTTCCAATCGGGACAAGGTCCCAGGCCTCAGTACGGTTCAGTGTACCGAGCCTGCTTAAGCTGGCAATAGCGGAAAGACCCTTCTGCGGCCAATTGATCACAACTTGGCCGGAAGCGCGGGCGCCTCAGCGCATTTTCAGCTGCCCCACCCGGCTCATGGCCAGCCCGGCGGCGGCCGTGCGGGTCTCGACCCCCAGCTTGGCAAAGACATGTTCCAGCTGCTTTTTGACGGTGGCCGGGCTGGTGCCCAGGATGTCGCCGATGTCGCGGTTGGTCTTGCCCTTGACCACCCAGTAGAGCACTTCGCCCTCGCGCGCCGTGAGTTTGAGCTCCTGGGTCAGGGCCTCGATGGCGGCCTCGTCCGAGGTCTCGCGCATCACCAGCAGCCAGTTGTCGTCGCCTGTGGGTTCGTGCAGGGCAAAGCTCAGGCGCCGACCGCCTTGCTGCACCAGCCAGGGCTGTGGCGGCTTGCCGGTGGCCATGTCGGCCAGGGCGCTGGGCGTGACCTGGCGCAGCCAGACCACCAACTCGTCGGGGGCCACCGTCTCGGGTGTCTCGAAATACTGCTGCAGGAGCTTGCGCGCCAAAGGCGTCTGCCACATCACCCGGCCATCCGACAGGCGCACCGTCATCGACGCGTGGCCAAAGGCATCCAGGGCGTTGCGGGCCTGGCGCGCCTGCCGGGCGCTGGCCATGTGCGAGACGATGCGGGCCAGCACTTCCCGGGGCCGGATCGGCTTGGTGACGTAGTCCACGCCACCGGCTTCAAAGGCGGCCACCACGTGCTCGGTCTCGGTCAGGCCGGTCATGAAGACGATGGGGATGTGGCTGGTTTCGGGCTGCGCTTTCAGGCGCCGCGCCACCTCGAAGCCATCCATGCCGGGCATCAGGGCGTCCAGCAAGATGATGTCGGGCACGGACTGGCTGGCACGCTGCAGCGCGGCTTCGCCATGCGTGGCGACCAGCACCGTGTAGCCCGCCTCGTCCAGCGCATCGTGCAGCAGGGAGAGGTTGTCCGGCACGTCGTCCACGATGAGCACGACATCGGTACGGCTTCGGTCGAGTCGGTCAAGCATGGGGATCATGGCCGCGATTGTGCATGGAACTGCACCAGCGCCCGCTTGACGGCATCGGCCAGGGCGTCCAGCTGGAACTGCTTGGCCAGGTGTCGCATGTGCTGCACAAACACCTCGCATTGGGGTTCGGCCGCCGCGATCTGGTCCAGCGTTTTGTGCACACCGCGCACATAGCCTGCGTCGATCAACTCTTCCAGGCTTTGCAGGGCTTTGAGCGATGGCAGCACCTGCACGCCTTCGCCCGCCCCTTGCGCGACCATGTCCAGCATGGGTTGCTTGACAGCGGGGCGTTGCGCCTCAATCCACTGCAAGGTCAGGCGCCGCCCCAGCCAATCCAGCAACTCGGCCATGCGCACGGGCTTGACGATGAAATCATCGAAGGTGATGCCCACGTCGTTGTCCATGCCCTTGTCAAAGGCGTTGGCCGACACGATGGCAATCGGTGCGCGGCTCAAACCTTCTTGCTTGATGGTGCGGATCGTGGTCCAGCCATCAATGCCCGGCATGGCCAGGTCCATCAACACGGCATGGGGCTCTTGCGCCTGCGGGCAACTGCGCAGCAAGGACAGGCATTCCACGCCAGAGGCCAGCGGGGTCACGTCAAAACCCAGGGGCTCAAGGATGCGCACCAGCAGGCCTCGGTCGGCCTCTTCGTTGTCCACCACCCAGACGCGGCGGCGGTCGCCCACATAGCCCGTGCGCACGCCCAAGGGCACACTGCGGTCGGCGTGCGTCAAACGCACCTGCGGCAAGAACAGGCGGATGCGGAAAACCGTGCCCTGCCCTTCCACGCTGCTCACCTTCATCTCGCCGCCCATCAGGTCGGTCAGCATCTTGCTGATGGTCAGGCCCAGGCCGGTGCCCGCCACCGCTGAGCCCGCCACCGATGAACCGCGCGCAAACGGCTCGAAAACCCGTTCCAACTCGTCGATCGGGATGCCAGGGCCCGTATCGATCACCTCGACCAAGGCGATTTCGCGCGCATAGCTGACGCGGAACTTCACACTGCCTTGCGAGGTGAACTTCACCGCGTTGCCCAGCACATTGAACAGGATCTGGCGCACCCGGCGCTCGTCGGCCCGCACCACTTCAGGCAGGGCCGCGTCCAGCTCCACGTCAAAGATCAAGCCTTTGCTCAAGGCTTGCGGCTGCAGCATGTTGAT
>Ga0209873_1000116_pt1 | contig 12135 bp, 5 predicted proteins | sample GWRWT2_30Apr14_FD_187186 | JGI IMG/M metagenome (GOLD analysis project Ga0209873, IMG submission 187186) | Sand microcosm microbial communities from a hyporheic zone in Columbia River, Washington, USA - GW-RW T2_30-Apr-14 (SPAdes) (version 2) | ecosystem: Engineered > Artificial ecosystem > Sand...
CAACGCCTGCTCGATGACATGTCGAAAAATATCGATAAGTTTTACGCCCATGACCAAAAGAGTTCAATCGCCAATATCAGTTAAAGCGTGCGAAACAGAGACAAAATTAAGGAACGTTGAACTGATCCTCTCCTAAGCAGATAAAAAATCAAAATCGTATTTGAAAACTAGACAGGAGACTAGAGAGCGTTCCATTCTGTTTCACCCAGTACGTTGTTAACGTAACAGCGGGATTACACCAGATCTGAAGTTTAAACATGATCGCAGGTTAATCGCTCTATTTTAATCCAAAACGCTCGCTCAAATTCTAATCTCCACCGTGGTACAACAGAACGACAATCGACACGGCGCGAACCACATGTAATTTGGCCGCCACCGCACAGTGCTAAGAACTTACGACTGACGTACGTCAATTTAAATCAGTACGGTGGGCACTGTACGTGTTTTGTGTGAAATGTTTGTGTATGAGGGACGCACGAGGAAAAAAAATTGTCAGCTTTGTGCCGAAACTATTCCTTTGACGACTGAACCGATTTGCCAGACTATGATTATCAAAATGGTGAGAAACATGCTGCTGCTACGTTGGCTCTGCAGTGACGTCACAGCTGCAAATGCGGCCGCACTAAGTGAAGAGCGGCCGGATGTAACCTTTGTGAGCAGAAATGAATACGATTATCAGTGCCAAGAACTGACGACAGACGTACGACAATTCTAATGAGTACGGTGTGTACCTGTTTGTGCGAAATGTCGTGTAATAAAAAGACGTTGAAAAACGGGTGTATTGTGTTCTTCTCGTTAATTGTTCAACCAGGCCCCCTCGCAGAACACATATCGTACCAACAGCACACTCAAACAGATACGGGATACGGCGATATAAAACAGATTGAAAAAAATCACAGCTCTGTGTTGAAAGCGTCCAACACTACCAACTGACAATGTTCTGCAAACGGTTTGTTTTCGACGGCAACGTTGCGAGGAAGAAATTGAAGACTTCCAAAGAGATAACGCGATTGGATAATCTCGAGGATCTACCTACCGAGTGCATTTTGGGAATTTTGGAATTTCTCAAGGCCACCGATCTGAACGAGTTCGCATGCTGCAGCACACGTTGTGATCAAGTACGCAATGCTGGCGTGTGGTGCAGGATAACGGATCCCAGAATAACCTACCTCCTTGATACAAGACGAACTGGTGTTGTGACCATCAGGACCAACGGGGCGACGTACGTAAATCTTCTCGATGCCATTATATGTGGAGAATGGAACAACCATCGTCGTTCCGCCAACCGGACTAGACTTGATCTGTATGCATTTGACAAATTGGAACATGGACTCACTCAGATATACAAAATGATTGCACACATTTCGCGTTATGAAACTGTTCGATTGAGTCAAGTGAGAGAGCTCCGTATTATCACGTACGATTACACTCGTGCTCTCGCTTGCGACGAAGCTCGTAACTTTGTTCGATATTTCCTTGCGCACCTCGTTCCCAATGTACGGGAAGTCGAATTTTCGGTATCCCAACAACTTATACCAGTGCAGGCCATTATGGCACGGGAATTTTGCGCCAGTATGCATGATTTGTGCAAGGTGGTTTCTAAACCGTGGTTTCCACGGCCGGAAACTGAATTTCCGGACCATGCAAGGGCCTATCTATTTAAACTTGACGGTGATGATTTCAAGGACGCGGTCTATCTGAACGAGTTGCATCTTGATGGTCATATTCTTCATGACAGTGACAAACTGGAGCGATATTATTTGGAAGGAGACCACCTCTTCCAAGACGAAAACCGGTACTTGTTCAAAAAATGTCGCGCGCTAGAACGCGTCAGTATTATGTATTTGGGCAGGACATATTTAGACCGCGAGAATGACCACGACCTGTTTGGCGAGGACCTGTATGGTGAGGAGTGGATCACGGAACCAATTTCCCAGAATGCAATCATGAAATTCGTCAGGTTCACGCCCACGTTGAGTTGGCTCCGAAGTGAGCTTACTGACGAAAATGTGGCCACACTGCGTCTGGAACGACCGGATATCACGTTTGTGCGCGAAAACCATTTTTTGTAGGTTAACATTCTATATGAGTTGTTTAGAAATATATTTGTCACACCAGATTGAAAGTTAAACATGACCGCGAATAAATTGGTTTAATTGTATGCAAAACGTTCGCACAAATTCCAAGCTGCGCCGTGGCACGACAGGATGATAATCGACACGAAGCGAACTACTGTACATGTAATTCGGGCGCTACTGCACAGTGCCAAGAACCGACGACAGACGTACGGTAATATAAATTTCCTCGGTGTGTTGTTACGTAAAAATGGGTCAATAAAGATCACCACAACAAACGACTTTCAATGTCCGTCAATGGTAAGCTATTGTCATTCTTACCAACGATGGCAGTTTTCAGGTACATGGACAAGCTAAACACGTCTTTGGTTTCATACGCAGAAGTACGAGACGACAGACAGTGCTCGTACACTGGATTGAACAGTAGAATATCACCGGGTCGGAGTGCGACTGACACGCCTTGTTCGGCAAACGTAAAGTAGTTGCACACTTCGGCGTTCGGTTTGTACCGATCAATGTCATCCTGTAAACCATGTTCGGAGACTATCGTCAACAAGGAATAGAAAAAGTCTTCATCGGTGTGGGAGTTGAGGTAGTGGTTTCTGGCGGCGGCCAGACTGGCCCAAATTGTTTCCGTCGTGGCTCCTGCCAACTCACACCAGCCAAGAATAAGGTTTGCAAATCGAAGTCCGCGAAGCTCCGCTGATCGAATGTAACCGTTCGCTACGTGTTGGCAGCGTCTCATCAAGATCTGTAACTTATTTTTGTCAGAATCGCTCAATTTGTTGGGCCACGACTCGACAACGCCAGGTTTACCTCGGTTTGGTTTCAGGCCTACAGTAACATATTTGCCGTCATTTTCTGCACATGGAATGCGCGTCTTTCCTCTTATCTCGGAAGTTGTCTTCGCGTCGTCAAGTTTTTTCAGAGCACCCAATGTTTTCTGGACATTCGACATTGGTTCGATAGCATTACACCGCGGAACTAGAACAAAAATGGTATCACCACTCTCCGATACCATACGAGCACCATTGACAGTGTTGACCACTTTGAGATCACATACCGCTGACAAAGTGGTGCTGTCCGGAACTGGATTGTTGGGAACGATTCGGTTCACAGTGCCACTAAAAAATAACGTGTTCCCCTTCAGGGCTTCCATATCAACCATGTGCTCAGGCGAGGGTGCAATTTGCTCAAGGCTTGCCAACTTCACCTGCTTGCGTCCATCCCGTTTACTCTGTTGCCTCGTTCGAGGCACACCACACACAACTGCTGCTGTGTGGGCTACCCTGGTTCGTTGGCTCGAAGTTGTGTTTCTGGATTCGAATAGATGACGAATGCCAACATGTCGTTTCTTAGCTTTGGCTGTGGACGCGACGACGAATGTAGCGATTACGCCGACAAACGCAAAGCCAATGACACAAATCATTTTAAGTTCGAAAGTGTGATGAAACACAAAAACAATGCAAATGAGCGATGATTTTCAGTTTTGAAACGAAGCAAAGTATGCGCCTGCGCGCGATTAGTGTGGATGAATGTAGTCCAGACCAGTGGTTAAACGTGGAGTGGAAATGAACAATAAATCGCTGAACGTGGCACGCCCATATTAAAGTCAGTACTAATTTAACGACGTTTTTTTTTCTTCTTCGTCTCAAACTCAACACGGGAAATGACCATGCTCTCCGCCGACGACCGGCATATCGCCATCTGTGTTGCTGCTGTCCCTCCCAGGCGACACTGATTTTAGTTATCGACAAAAGGTAAGAGCATGAAACGATTCTATGCAATCGTGCTGGCTGCCACCGGTAGCATAATGAATATTTTCCACATTTTGACGCGTGCTCACACTCTCTCCATCTTTTTGCTCGACACCACGGACGACTACAACAAGAAGCTGCCTTCATCATCTACACCAGCCTACCTTTCACTTTTGAAAGCATTCACGGAGCTGGGCCACCTGGATTCGTCATGATACTGAACGAAGTTGCCGCTTCTTCAAGAGAGTTTCATTCACATACTGAAATGGAGGATCAGTGCACGCCTGAAGGCGACTTTCGAACGGATCTGAAGAGGAAACGAAAGTACATCGAGAGTCGGAAAAAGATCCTAGAATAGTTTGAGGTCGTAATGGAGACAATACAGACGGCTCCCTGCATTTGGAGCACTGAGCGAGACACTGTTGGCCGACGACGGAGCCGATCGGGGGCGAGGGGGGCGCAAAGGAATCTATCTTGCAGGCACGCCAAACACGCTACGTAGAATATGATGCACAGTAATACAATAGTAATCATCCCATTCAACCGTTTCTGTACATAATTGCGCAACGCATCGCGTTCGATCGATTGTCATGGTTTATTTAATCCTAGTTTGTTTCTCACATCATGGAAATCACTTCTGTTAGCCGAATCATCAAATCTGCAAACCATTCATTCAGCTGAACAATGTCAACGGAATGCAAGGAAACGTAGACGGGCTCATGAATCTCCGACTCGGTTTTGTCGAAAGGAGAAACTCGGCGATACCATTCTGGGTCCTTTTTGCTTGTCTGCTTAACTTTCTATGAAATGGAAAAGCGTTCGTTTCACTTTGTACTAAAGAAAGTTGTCTTGATCTTGACGTGGGTCCACAGTCTCTAGGTGATGTGCTGCAGCTCGCCAGCATTGTGTTTTCCAGCGTTTTGTCTTGGCGTTCTTCCCCCGGTCGAGTGCCTATTCTCTTTAGCTCCTCTTTTGTTGAGGTCAGTCACTATCGGGAAACCGATTGACGCGGGTAATAACGGATGAGCATCATAATTTGTGTCTTGGGCATTCATAACACGATTCTTTCGTCTCTTGTGTCTGCTACTCCCAATTTAAAAAAGGCGAGAAGTGACTTTGGAAAGGTACTTGAACATGTGAATGAATGTGAGACAAAAGAAAATTTGTTTCCTCTTGGGGAGGTTCACGCAACGCTGAATGGCGATACACAATTTAAATCCAACGCTCAACGGTTGAAAGTTTCAATTCTGCGAGCTAAATGAACCTCGCGCAGTGCAATCTCAATAATTGACTCTGAATCGCCAACGTGGAGAGTGCACTTAACAGATTCACTCTCGTCCGTTTCACGATTGAGCGCGCATGCGTTCCAAGATTCATGGTGCACTCAATGCAAGCCAGTCAGGAGTAGTTAAACGTGTAGCTTAATAACTGACTCCGAATCGTGGAAAGTACACTTAACAGCTGAACTCTCGTCCGTTTCAAGATTAAGCGCGCATGCGTATCATGATCCATGGGTCACTAGTGCAAACCAGTCACGAGTATTCAACCGCAATAACCGTCAGACCAGTCGTGTCAGGAATGATCCTTTCGTAAAAATTGCTCTACGGACGAACGGACGCCCTGAACACCGCCACACCGCGATCGGTATCTGAGACCGTAACCTATTACAGGAAGCACAGCCGATTACATGTAGCAAACATTTGTTTCCTTAACCAACGATATGTAAAATTCTATTCAGACGAACCGACGCACAGGACACGACCACACCGAGATGCGTATCGAAGATGTACTCTATTACAGAAAGTACAGCCGAGTACAACTAGCACACGTTTATATTCTTAACCAACGATGCCATCTCCTACCTCCCATTCAGAGTACATCGCCCGAATGTTGTGATGGATTAGGAAGGCATCATCCCAAAATGCCTCTCTGAATTCCTCTTCAAGCGGAGCCACCTGCCGCTGGATCCACCTCAGGAACCGGGTTCGAGTTTCGAAATCAAAGTCATGCGGATTGTACAGTTCCGCAATGGTGCTGCAGCCGTATGCATAAAAATGGTACCCAACGTCGAACTCCCGGTCGTCATTTGAGAGAGATTGTTCGACAAAAGCACGCTCCGCCATGTAGGCAGCACAGGCATCATCTTCATAAATCCACGTGCCGCATAATTGGTTTAGCATGAACACGTTTGTCCCGCAATTGCAATACGCTATTCGTTCGGTTTTTTTGTGTCTGCCACTCCCGTTGATAAATTTTGAGAAGTAAATTCGAAAAAGTACTTCAACGTGTGAATGAATGTGAGAGAAAAGAAAATTCGTGTTCAATTAAGGAGGTTAACTCAACGCTCAATCGCAATACATAATTTCCCCAACGCTTATCGGTTGGATGGTTCCAATTCTTTGAGCGAAAACAATTTCGCGTGTCGCACTCTCAATAACTGAGACTGAATCACTAACGGGGAGAGTGCGAATCACAATACATATCTGTGTGTACAAAATCCCTACATACATATATACAGTGCCACGTCAAGATAAGAATCCAACGGAAAGGAACGAAACCAAATAACTCAGCAAGGAGCGTTATATGCACGCTTGCACAGTTGGCGAGTTTTGTAGAGCGTTGAGTCAAAATGTAATTCATTTTTCTGTGTGTGAGATGGTGCTCTTGGATCCAATAACCGTTGACGAGGCGTACACAAAGTTTCAAAATGGATTGAACGACCTCACATACGAACGTGGAACCATTCACATGTCAAAAGCTTGCTTGATATGCGATGCATTACTGGAATGGAATGACACAAAAGTGATTCGAACCACGCGTTTGAAATCACTACAGTCACGTTTCCAGGGCGAAGGACCTGTATTCTTAGCAAGAAACGCAGCAACCATGAAAGCGTATTACACGTATCGAGGTGACGGGTGTGAGTCACGGTGGATGAATAAAATGTACCTGTCACCCCGTGGAGTCTACCGGCAAGATGAAGAAGGATTTCAGTGTTGCAATCAGTGTGTGAAGATCCTCGACACAAAAGTGAAACCAAATAGGATCGCACTGCCCCGCTTCGCGATCGCCAACGGTGCGGTATTTGGAGAGGCGCCACCCGAGCTGACTGATCTAAATGATGCTGAATTGGCGTTGGTGTCACTAGCTCGAACGAATAAGCACGTCTTTGCGTTCTACGGGGGTGCGCACAAATCAATACGGGGATGGCACAACCTCTACGAAAATGATGTTGAAGGAATCGCCCGAACATTGAACGAAGTGTCAGAATACACCGGAGGGAAAAATGTCATACTGTGCATACTGCTCGGCCCATTCACTCCGTTGCAAAAACAATTCGTAAAAAACAAAATGATGGTGACACCAGAGAAAGTCATTCGGGCGTTACGGTGGCTGAAACACAATAACGATCTCTATCGTGATATCACAATCCCCAATAGGGATGATTTAGCCACCCCCCTTATCATCGACGACACTCAAAATGAAGAATCCGTGGACTCTAATATTGAATCACGAATGGAGTACACCGTTGTGTTTCCGGACACAAGCCGGATAACATCACTAAATGGAGGGTGCATGACAAAGGATGAATTGATAGAGCAGGTTTTTAATCAGATGCAGACTACATCAGATACGGCGGTTATATCACGGCCAACACAGAATCGGCTAGTCGACTATCAAGGTGATGCTTTACTTCGTGCGTTCCCGCTCCAATTCCCATACGGACTCGGTTTGCCACCAAAATTGATTTCAAATCGGAAGGATCCAAAACATATTTCCACCTCTCAACTCGTTTATATGCAACACCTTCAAAAGCTAAGTATACGTCATTTCCACCGGAGTGATTTCATACTGGTGCTACACAACATGTACGAGCGCCAGCGAGCTGTCTCCGTATCATACTTGCGTGTCATAAAACAATTGGGAAATGATTCTTTCGCGGAACAAATTGCGGAAATGAGTGTCGCACAATTGCACACCGCCATCAATCGAGCCCACGCTGGCCTACCCGTACTGGATCGACTTTCGAACGAATTTTTAAAATCCATTAACGCCGTTTGTAAATCAATGGGACACACAAACGACGCTGCCAAATCGGCCCGGTTGAACATGCTTGCAGACGCGGTGCGGTTTGGTACCGGTGCTGTGTTTTTGACCGTCACACCTGATGACAGCAACTGCCTCCGAATTAAGATCTATATAGAACACAAGAGCAACAATTCACCTGATCCCTGCTCTGCAAGTGAAGAAGAAGTGGAAGCCGATATTGAGATGAGTGTGAAACTTCGTCAAGACTACCCTGGATTGTGTGCATTTGACTTTCAGCAGATTACAGAACTCATGATCGAACACATCTTGGGATGGGACCGAATAAACCAAGTTTCGCACCCAAACGGAGGCGCATTCGGAGTCTTGGAAGCGTGGAATACCGCTATCGAGGAACAGGGTCGGAAAACGCTGCATTCGCACTGGATTCTGTATGTCAAGGAATGGTCAAGTTTGCTTCACGGTCTGTATTCCAATGATGAGCGGGAACGTATCAAATCAGCAAATGAGCTCCGAACATATGTCGACACCATTCTCTCCACCAAACTGTTTGGTCTCGATAATAACATAGTCCAGAAAGCATACAAGCACAATTGCAACGTACGCAAGCCCCCAATGCCCGATATTTGTTCCGAGCAGGATCTCAGGAATTTGAGATTCAAACACGGCGAATCAAGTTTCAAGGACGACAAGTTTCTTATGTGCGGATTATGTGAGAAGAAATTCTCGTCACAGGAACTGGTGGACAACGTGATAGCAGATTGGTTTGGTAATGAGAGTGCGTTGAGGGCCAGACTGCGTTTGGCGGTAAAAAATCACAGCGGCCCCAAAACCGTTAACCAATCGGCGACGGAACGAGTGATGGCCGAGTTCATGACACACGCATTGACTAATCTACACGCCAGTAGTCACGTCGCAACATGTTTCAAAAAGGGTTCCGAATGTCGCAGCAAACTTCCACAGCGACCGTGTTTGTGCAGTAGGGTACACTTTTACGAGGACGAACCAATCAAATGGTATACCTGGATGGGGAACAGGGAGGAACGTGCACCATTTGTAATAGAAACAGAACGACACTTGTTTGACGTCTTCATGAATCAGTACCACGCCAGGTTGAGTACCATATTGGGATGCAACACGAATGTTCAGTGTGGAATCGGTGGGGGACACGTCATGTACGTTACATACTATGCATCGAAATCAACCCAGGCGGAAGACAAACTAGCATACTGTCGTGTGGCTAAAACGCTCTACAAACGCATTCGACGCACAGAGGACAACACTGCGATTGGCATTGACGTTGATAATCCATTCCAAGAAGGCTACAGGCGATTGTTGTCCGCGGTGTTGAGTCACACGGAATCGACAGTGGTCAGTGGTCCCATGGCTTGGTTCCTAATGCGTAATAAGAGTCGCTTCCTCTTCTCTCACGATCACGCCTATGCGGCATTTGATGGTCTCTTGGGTCGCGAGATTCCCAATCGAATTGTCAATATTGGTGCCAACACATTTCTGCTCAATCGAATCGACGATTACATTTTCCGACCAGAAGAGCTCGAACATTTGAACTGGTATGATTTTGTTGCTAAATACGATGTGAAATACATTAATAAGGCAAACGAAGATGACATAATGCGATTCACAAACAACGGGCACCCACTGTGCAAAGTTAGAGGTGTTGTAAAACGGGCGCACATGGCAACTCCGCTGGTGAGTTATCTGAATTTTCCAAATTCCTCTGATTTCGAAGGCAACATTTTGGATCCTGAAGTATCGCCCAATGCGGCAATGGAAAAGTTTGCAAAGGCCGCGCTGTGTTTATTCATTCCGTTCCGTGACGAAAATGACTTTAACGATCTTACACACGAATGCACCTACACCCGTTCATTACAACAAGCCGTGAACACTAATGCCATGACAGGCGAATCCCTTGTACGATTGCAGAACATCCAGAATTGTCACAACATGATGAAGTCCGGTCGACAGAAAGATATCCTCGAACGTACAACTGTTGCACTACCAGATCCGGAAAGAACCACAGTGCGTGACCACGATGACGAAACTCAGAGGGAACTTGATAATCACATTGAGATGTGTTTGACGGAACTTGTAGCGGACATGGATGAGGACGATGCCCTGCAACAATCCGATGCACCGATGTCACTGAACGATTTTCGAAAGGCTGGTAGGGACAATTGTGGTTACGAAGGCATCACCGCAAACATGGTGGACGAGAGTACGTGTGTCTTCAAAATGCACGTGCCAATTGCGCGCCAAGCTGGCGAGGAAGGAGATGATAGTTCCTGTGACGTCGATTCATCCGAAAATTTACCGCCGAATCGCAGGTCGACCGAGAGCCACATAGAGGTAACGAAGGCACGACTAACGGCCTTGTCAATTGACGTTGTGCGTCGCCATGTTGCATACATAGACGAGATAACTGATCCAGCCAATGGAACTACGAAATCAATACAGAAATGGGCGAAAGAGATCTTCACTGATAAAGAAACTCGAGAGTGTGATCACTCGCAACAACGAGCCTTTGAGGTAATAGTGAGCATGTTTGTATTGACATTTTTTGATGAGGCGATTGACAATGACGGAAGACACGACATTGGAACCGAACCACCTGTACTCCGACCCGGTACACGATCATCATTCAACAAGCTCAGAACAAAATTGGAAAAAATGACGGGAATGAGAAAGCAGAAACAGTTGATCATGTTCATGACGGGTGCCGGTGGAAGCGGTAAAACGAAAGTGATCAACGCTGTTATGGCCTACGCAAAGGGATTCTGTAAGGAACTGAACTACATGTTCGACAAGAGGATGATTGTTGTCACGGCGCTAACTGGTGTGGCAGCCACCCTGATCAACGGTGAAACCACGCACAGCGCAGCCAAGTTGAATTACAAAAACATTACATCCGAGCACATTGATGAATGGCAGAAAGCTCGTTTATTAATCATTGATGAAATATCATTTGCCAGTTCGGACATCCTGATCAAACTGAACACGAAGCTACAGGCTCTGAAAGAAAAGGACGGATCAAAGTACGGAAAAATCCACATAATTTTCACGGGTGACTTTTCCCAATTGGAACCGGTGACGGGGTATCCGTTGTATTACGAAACAAATTTCGCAATGTGGCACGACTGGGTCAATTGTTTCATTGAACTCACAGGACAACATCGATTCAGAACAGATCCTTCTTTTGGTGCCATAATGAAGCGAGTCCACGGAGGGTGTCCAACTGTAGGCGACATTGCCACCCTCAACTCGCGCGTGCTCAACGGCAACCACCCCAATGCGCCAACCACACAAGACTTGCCCTCCGACATGTCCTATGCTGTGTACCGAAACACAGATAAGTCGGCTATAAACAATGGCATCTTTGCAGAACACATAAAGAAAACCCACTCGACAAGCTCCAGTATTTCACCACCACTCCACACGATAGTTATCCGTTCTGATGATTTGACATGGAAATCGAACAACAAGTCATTCGGCCCTACCGCACGGCATTCGATGTGGTCCGGTTGCTCCGATTGTCACATCAAAACTTCAGGGGATCAAGGCAAGTTCGTTGACGCCTTTTTGAAACTGTCAACAAACGTACCGTTAATGTACACTGAAAACCATGATGTCCCCAACGGAATAGCAAACGGAACATTGTGTCGCTTGGTCAAAGTGGTATTACACACTGACACTACCGAAAATGATTTCGGCACAATGAATATTGATGGGTATCATGTACGTACGATTGACGCGACAAAAGTGGATTATCTTTTGTGCAGGGTTGACGGTTCCACAAGAACATTCGAGGTGAAGGCGGACACTGTTTCCTGCAAGATTGATCTACCGATCCAACTGATTCCAGGAGATAGAACCCGTAAAATTGTGCGCGCCAAAATCAATAGGTTTCCCGTTCTCATTAATCACGCGACGACAGGCCACAAGCTACAGGGACAAACCAAATCGAGTCTATGTATAAGCGACTGGCATTACGGCGCCAATTGGCCATATGTGGTTCTATCTCGGGTTACCTCATTGAGCGGACTCTTTCTGCTGAAACCATTACGCGCGGATCACGACTTTTCACACGACGAGCGTTTGACTCAAATGCTCACTCGAATGCGCATGAAAGCACCGTTACTCTACGATGATACTGATTAATAACTGACACTACAACAATTGAACCTATCACGAAAACATTTCAGATGGTGTACGAAATCAAAATAAACACATAAGCAACA
>Ga0209873_1000117_pt1 | contig 12122 bp, 7 predicted proteins | sample GWRWT2_30Apr14_FD_187186 | JGI IMG/M metagenome (GOLD analysis project Ga0209873, IMG submission 187186) | Sand microcosm microbial communities from a hyporheic zone in Columbia River, Washington, USA - GW-RW T2_30-Apr-14 (SPAdes) (version 2) | ecosystem: Engineered > Artificial ecosystem > Sand...
ACTTAATTTTGTCAGCAAATATGAAGGTGATGATGCGAGCAAAGATACCCTCAATAAAGGCGCCGAACTTCGTTATACGCGCGCAACAAAGTCTATTCGTTCGTATGAAGAAGGATTGATTAAACTGGCCAGTACCGTTGTAAAAAATGCTCGGGAAGACGCGCCCATGCAATGTATGGTGCAGTGGTATAAACGATGGGCTTCTGCCGGCGCCTTACAAGATCCTGATGCGAACAGCATTGGCAAAGCGGCCAGGAAATGGGCCTTGGCTACATCAGCCTCTGCATGGATGCGTGTCAAGTTGGCACAACCGGCCTCTTATAGAAAATTGTCCCCAAAAACGATAACAACAATTGAATCCTGGTTTGGTGTATTGGCGCACCAGGTTGTTCTCGATTACAGCCAGCGCAGTATTGAGAAAATAAATAACCATGATTACTGGGCTGCATGGGCAGTTATGGCAACCGCCGTTGTGCTCAACGATAAAACCCTCTTTGCATGGTCAGCGGATGTCTACCGTGTCGCCATGACACAAATTGATGCCGAAGGCTATTTACCCAATGAATTAGCCCGTCAGACCCGTGCATTGACTTATCACAATTTTGCTTTGCAACCTTTAGCCATGTTGCACGTATTTCTGGTTGCCAATCAACACGAGGTTGCTGAGTATCGTAAGGATCGTTTTATTTTGCTTGCTAAACGTGTTTTGCTTGGCATCACAACCCCCGCTTTATTTGCAAAAAAAACGGGGTATCAGCAGGTTGTAGACAATTTACCCTCAAGCAATTCATTGGCGTGGTTAGAACCATTTAATGCTGTTTTTCCCGGTAAAGAAAATACGCTCTGGATGGAAAAATTCAGTCCGCTTGTTTTTAGTCGTATGGGCGGCAATATGACCGATATTTTTTCTAGAAACAGTCTGAAAACAAAAAAAGGAATTTCATCTCCTCTACCTCAACGGATTAGTCAATAATTTTTTTATCGTTCAAAAAGTTATACATTCATTCAGCTAAAGGAGAAGAAAATGATACCTGTAATTTTATCAGGCGGTAACGGTTCACGGCTGTGGCCTCTTTCGCGTAAACAGTATCCGAAACAATTCCTGAAACTGATTGGAGACCAAACGCTGTTTCAGCAAACGATTACACGTGTTATGAACCAGGGCATGCAAAATCCTTTGGTTATATGTAATCACGAGCACCGCTTTATGGTTTCTGAGCAATTACTCGCACTGAATCAGGATACCGATGCCATTTTGCTCGAACCCTTTGGACGTAACACGGCCCCTGCTGTAGCTATTGCGGCAATGAAGTTATTGAACGAGGGGCGTGATGAATTAATGCTGATATTGCCCGCCGATCATGTCATTCTGAATACACAGGCCTTTAATAACGCAATCAACAACGCAGTGCCGGCGGCTGAAAAAGGCGAAATGGTTTTATTCGGCATTACGCCCGACAAACCAGAAACCGGCTATGGCTATATCAAAATCGCAGAAAAGAGTGATCATTTACCAGAAGACGTTTTTCCGGTGGCGCAGTTTGTGGAAAAGCCAAGCTTTGAACGTGCCTGCGAATTTCTTGCTTCCGGCGATTACTGCTGGAATAGCGGTATGTTCATGTTCAAGGCGAGTCGATATCTGGAAGAATTACAACAACACGCTCCCGATATTTTTGACACCTGCGCACTGGCACTGCAACAAAGTACGTTAGACAATGATTATATTCATATTGATAGAGACAGTTTTGAACACTGCCCTGAAGATTCCATTGATTACGCCGTGATGGAAAAAACCGATAGAGCCTGCGTGATCCCGCTCACGGCTGGCTGGAGTGATGTGGGCTCGTGGTCTTCTTTGTGGGACGTACATGACAAGGATGCCTCTGGCAACGTGCTCAAAGGCGATGTTTTAGCCTTCGACAGCAAAAATTGTTTTGTTACCGCCGAAGGAAAACTGATTACCCTGCTGGGCGTCGAGGACCTGGTGATTGTAGAAACCAAAGATGCGGTGATGGTGGCTGCAAAAGACCGCGTGCAGGATGTTAAAAAAATTGTAAACAGCCTTAACGAAGCATCACGTAATGAAGCTCACTCTCACCGGGAAGTTTGTCGTCCCTGGGGCAGTTATGACTCGATTGATACGGGTAACCGGTTTCAGGTGAAACGTATTACCGTCAAACCCGGCGCCAGTCTTTCACTGCAAAAACATCATCATCGTGCAGAACACTGGATTGTGGTCTGTGGTACGGCGCAGGTTACCTGTGACGACAAAATATTTCTGCTGACAGAAAACCAGTCGACCTATATTCCTATCGGCTCGGTGCACCGTCTGACTAATCCTGGCAAAGTAATGCTGGAAATGATTGAGGTCCAATCCGGTGGCTATTTGGGTGAAGATGATATTGTACGGCTGGAAGATGTCTATGGTCGCTCTGAAAAAATGGATGCAGTGACCATGTAAGACGGACGATTCCCGGTAGGCTTGAGAAACACTTCGAGTCTGCCCTGCATGACCAGCTTCTAAAAAATTCAGAATTCACCAATAAAACAAGATAATTTTTCGTTGTTTCATTTGTTTTTATATCGTACAAAAAAGGCCAGGCTTTGTTTGATCACTTCATTACGGATATTGTCTTGCTCCATGAGTAATTGGTGTTTTGCTCCGGGAAACATAGACACACTACAGTGCGCAGCCTGTTGACATACGTCTGCTTCACTCGCGGGATCAACGACAGTTTCATCACCGGCCTGCAATACCAGCAAGGGTGTTTTAATCAACTCAGCACGTGGCATAATCCAGAAACCAATATCCAGCGCTTCCTTGAGCCAACGATGGGTCGGACCGGCAACGATAAGCGCATTGTTTTCTTTCCATTCCTGTTGCGCATAGTCATAACGCGCTTCACTGGTGGTCACCTCATTAAGCACAAAACTTTGTTGCCAATCCTCTGCTGATCGACCCAGCGTATACGATTCACCCTGCCCCACAAATATAAAAATGTTCAGCAGTTGATAGGCCACAGCGGGAAGAATGTTGCCCGTAGAGGCCTGAAACATAGGGCTGGAAGCGACCATCGCCGTGACCGATTCAGGGTGTTCAATGACATAGCGCGTAGCTATTGCCCCTCCCATGGAATGCGCAAGAAAATAGGTATTATCTGCGCCAGTGGTTTTCACAACCGTGTTCATAAACTGTTCAAGATCGCTCACATAATCCTTGAAGTGATTAACGTAACCCTTGCGTGTGTCTGTCAACAGCCGTTCTGATTCGCCTTGCCCCCGGTGATCATAAATAAAAAATCGGTAACCTGATAAACGCAGATCATAGAGTAATTCGGCGTACTTACGCATAAATTCAGTACGTCCAGAAATAATCACTACATTGCCCTTAACCGGGCCGTCTGAAGGTTCAAAAATCCGGTAGTGAATATGGACTTGATCCGGGGTGATCATTACACCCTTCGTGGCACTTTCAAAATAGGGAATAGCCCGTGTTTTGAAGCTGTGCGGCAGACTCGATTCATCCAATGCAAATGCCGGCATTGCTGCGGTAAACACAAAAAAAATCGTCCACAGCAATACGGTTTGAATTTTTAAACGCATCATAATAAACACATAAATTTGGGTAAGATTCAGCGACTTCCTTTTGGCAACCTGTTAGCTTGCTTTAAGCTGTGACCAGGCTCGCTCAAGGCGAATAGTATGAGAACGGTCACTGAACATAAGCACCGCCTTGTCACGCAACCATCGTTTATATACCTGCTCATCGGACAAACGCCAATACTCACTGTGCTCTGTTTGTTCAACCAGGGCTTTCAGCTGCACACGCAGTCCATTCAAAAGCAACTGATTAGTGGGCGATTCAGGGTTTGCATAATCAGCGCTTTGAACTGCATGCAAAAGTAGTAAACACTGTTCTATAAAAGAGGCAGGCCAGTCATAGAGACGGGCTAATCGCAGCAAATAGCACAGGCCTGCCGCCATCACAAAAAATGCTTCAAGCGGTGAAAAGGGTTTTACATGGTCGGCGTAACCATCACCGACAAGCACCGATTGCGCCGCACAAAAACACTGATCCAGGTGCAGCCGTCCCTTTTGCAGTTCCGACATAAAGGGCAAGACCTTGTCTTCTTCGATGCGCACCCCTTTATTTGTGGCTTGAATCACTGCAATTCTAATGCTGGGTCGCTCCAAACTCTGAGTAGTATCACGCGCGGCCACGAGCAAGACCTCCGCTTGCTCTGCACCGGTGACAAATGTTTTGCTGCCGCTGAGTTGAAAGCCCTGCTCAAAAGGCTCTATTCGAGTTTGCATGGCTTTGGGCTTGCTTCCCCCTTGTTCACTGACACAAAAGGCAGCGAGTTGCTCCGGGTTCAGAAAAGGAAATTGTTTTTGCAAAGCAGACTGATACGCGGCTAAAAAGGCAAATGCAAGACGATCAGCCATAAATCCGCCAGCCATGGCCCGGTCAAGAGGCTCGCTCCATGTCTTCAAACGAGGAGGAATCTGTTTTTTCCATTCAACAATGGAGACTTGCTCACTTTGAACAAGCTCAGAGCTGTCTGATTTAAAAAACAAATGCACTAATTCATTATTTAACAAGGGCCTCTCCCACTGAACAACCAACAATTATCTTGCCTATTAAAACTTGTATCCTGTTTTATTTTGTCTTTAATTAATAGACCTATACCCTTAATAGCCATACATTCAGAACCCCGAGACGACAGTGACAATGTATCAAATCAGAAACAAGAACGCTGGAAAAGAAGCCGTTTGGATTGTACCGCCAAAAATATCAATAGGCAGTGCCAATGACAATGCGCTTATCCTTAAAGAGGCCGGCATACAAGCACACCATGCGCAGTTGCAAATTAAAAATGACAAAGTCTATTTATTGCCGATAGACAATGCCAAGGATATTTGGGTAAACGGAAACGCGTTTATTAACGCCATTGAATTGCATGTGGGTGATGTAATCAAACTCCATAACACCGAACTTGAATTGCTTTTACCCGAATACGATAACAATGCCAATGAACTCCCGCGACTGGATTCTAATGTAGATAAATGGTTTCTCGAAACGCTTAATGGCGACAACAAAGGAAAACGACTCAAGTTAAAAAAATCGACCGTTATTGGTCGTCTGGAAAATTGTGATATACAACTCCACGATGAAAAAATGTCGCGACAACATGCACGTCTGGATATCATCGGTGGCGCACTCAAGATCACAGACATGGGCTCTGCCAATGGCTGTTTTATTAATGGCAGCAAAGTAACCAGTTGTTATGCCCGAGCGGAAGACCATCTTAAAGTAGGTGAAAGTGAATTCAGAATAATCGGACCCTTTCTTGATAGTGAAAAAACCACAATTTCCGAATCGCCGCTCAAACAAACAAAAACACATCCGGTAAAAAGTGAAACACCCGTTGAAAAACCCAACGTTGTACCCCTGCGTAAAGAACAAGCCCTTAAACCCAAATTAACTGCAAACGATACAGAAAACAAAAACGTAACAAAGGCCCCGCTCAATACCCAATGGTGGTTAATTACACTAGGTTTAGTGTTGATTGCTGGTTCACTTGTTTACTTATTACTTATGGGCCAGAAATAACAGGACACATCCCAAAACTTAATTGCCATTCGCCTCAAACCAGGCAAGTACTTCTGCGTAATTTCCACAAAACACCACCTTGTTTTGTTTCTGACTCAACTGGTAGTCATACATTTTGTCATAGTAGTGAGTGAGCAGATCGGCAATCCATTGTTCATGAAATAATTTACCTCCGCGCCCATCAGACGATAATGCGTCCTCAGCCAGCGCCGAACGCATCAGATGTTCAATTCTGTCATGTGCACTGCCACCCAAACGTTTTTTTATTTTTTGCAAACTCCCTAATAAATACAGCGCCTGTTTGTTTTCAGCTTCCGGGCCGTGTAACAAGATCCCGTTATTAATTCCACAAACATACTCCTGATAAATTGCATTCACACGCTCGCTAAACTCGGCCCTTAATAACACCACGGGGGCACTGCGAATCTTTGATAATAATTCCAAAGGAACAGCGCAGCGCCCGATAATTCGTCCTTCGTCCTCAAACACAAATGAACGACAGTTTTGATGGTTCTTCTTGAGTACATCCACAGCCAATGCATTTTCAAAGTTAATCTGACTGGGCTGGGCTTCAGCCCGCTGACCAAAACTCGAACCACGGTGTTTTGCATAACCTTCAAGATCAACACCACCACGCAGCTGATTAATGACGGTAGTTTTACCAACACCGGTATAACCACCCAAAACAAAGACTTCACGTTTATTTGTCAGGGTTTCAAATTGCTTGAGCAAAAACGTTCGCATGGCCTTATAACCACCGGGAATCAGCGGAACATCTATGCCCTGTTCTGCCAGCCACTGCTGTGTTGTTCGCGAGCGTAATCCACCACGGAAACAATACAAATGTGCCTCAGGATGTTTTTGCAAATAATAACGCCACTGTTCAATGCGTGCGGATTTTATGTCACCCGAAATAAGTGTATGGCCCAATTCAATAGCGGCCTCCTGTCCAAAGGTTTTGTAACAAGATCCCACCTCGCTACGTTCTTCATCATTAAGTAAAGGCAGATTGGTGGCCATTGGAAAGGCACCACGAACAAATTCCACCGGTGCACGCACATCAAGCAAAGGAAGGTCAGACACAAAAAGGTGGCGGTAATATTCTTCTAACTCTGTATCAATCATCGTCACATCAAACTATAAAAATAAAACGTAGAAACAAAAAAGGCACCCCTGTTACCAGGGATGCCTTCTGCACAAAACGCGCTTGAAAATCAGACGCCGACTTTGGTTTTCTCCATACCCATTACCGCAGCACCCTTGGCACCCAAGGGCGCAGCAACGTCAAAGTCTGCCAGATGACTTTGTATCGCTATTTTAGCGGATGCTTTGGCTTCTGATTTACGATCTATTAACAACAGCATGGCGGGCAACAAGGCAAAATCAAGCACCAAAGCCATCACAATAATGGCCGACATCATGATAGCCATGGTCTGGTTGGGCACAAAACTGGAGAACATCAATACCAATTGCCCTGACACTAACGCAGCAGAGGTGGTGAAAAGCGCAGTACCCGTTGAAGAAAAACAATAAAACACAGATTCATCTGGCGTTTTACCGTATTCTCGCGCCTTCATATATTTGGAGAGGAAGTGAATCGTATCATCCACCACCAACCCCAGCGTAATACTGAAGGTAATCGCCGCTGCCTGGTTAACCTCACCTACAAAATAACCCCAAGCGCCATAGACCATAGCGGCGGGAAATACATTGGGTACCAGACTAATAAGACCATATTTCCATGATCTAAGACCAATGATGATGGTCAAAGTTATTGCCATAAAAGAGAACACCGAACTGCCCAACTGATCCTGCACAATAATACTGCCGATATTGGCGAACATCAGTGAACGGCTACCACCTCCCGTATAAGCGTATTCAGGCGCATTTTTTTCCCACCATGCCTGTGCTTGATGGTTAAGTTCAATCAAACGGTTATTGGTAATAGTGCCCAGATTAATCATCAGTCGCACAGACGAACGATCAGCATCAAGATCCCGGGTTAAATCATTGCCTGCGGGTAAAGACATTTCATACAGCAGCATGTACTGCGATGCCAGCTCTTTAGACTCGGGTATTACTTTAAAAGCCTCATCGTCATTGTGCATGGCTTTATTAAGCATTTTAGCAATTTCAATATAAGAAAAGACATTAACCACGCTTTCCTGTGCACGTAACCATTCAGAGAATTGATCCACTTTAGCCATAAACGCTGGATCATTTGCCCCACCCTCCTGCTTCGACTCCAGTGAAAATATAATGTACTGGAAACCTGACAAGTGTTTATCGGCAAAATCCACCGCCTTTGCAAGAGGTGTCGAGTCATCAAAGTATTCAATAATGTTATCGTTTAATTCATTTCTGGGGATAAACGAGCACGTTATGACAACCGCTATAAGATTAATCCAGACAATCGTTCTGGGATGTTTAATTACCACACGTGCCCATTTTTCCATCAACGCTGTCATTTCAATGGGTTTTTGCGTTGGCTGCATGGGGAAAAACAGCACCAGACCAGGCAGGAAAATAAAGGTATAAATCAAAGCAATCGTAACGCCTATCACCGTAATGTTGCCAAAATCCTGAAAGGCCGGCGATGAATTAAAATTCATACTGATAAAACCAAACATGGTCGTAACACTGGTCAAAATAATTGCTATAAAACCGGTTTCGATACTGCGTTTCATCGCATCAATTTTAGACATGCCCTGCCTGAAATAAACAATGTAAGAAGTAATCAGGTGAACACTGTCAGCAATCGCCAGAATCATAATCATGATAGGTGCCATCAGTGAGGTAGGTGTCAGGTTGAAACCTAACCAACCCGCGATACCCATAGCCAAGGTGTTAGACACGATGATAATTAAAATTGTACCCAGCACCGCCACGGCTGAACGTAAAATAAATCCGAGGGTAACGAAGGTCACTACAATGGTGAGCGGAATCAAAAAGCGCAAATCTTCTTTAACCACAGAAACCATGGACGCTTCCAGTGAAGGCCCGCCCATAAAATGCACTTCCATGCCGGGATTCTGTTTTTCCAGATCGGCCTGAATGCCTTCGAGATAATGAACGGCTTCAGTCACAGCGGGCAGACGATTGACCGGATCAGTAGGCAGAGCAAACGTAACCACCATGGCTGTTACATTTTCAGCTTCAGATACCAGCCCTTTTTTCAGATAGGCGTCTTGATGCGCAAACTGCTGAATGGATCGAATATCGTCTTCAGTCAGTAAATTTGCATCTTCAACCAAGGGTTCAACCGTAAAGGTATCGTCGGCCGATGACGACTTGTTGTAACTGGTTAAGGAATCGACGCGAATGGAATACGGGGTCTGCCAGAGTTTATTAGTTAACTCCTGAACCAGAACCAGCGTTTCTTTGGTAAAAACTTTGTCATTGGCGGGTTTGATAAGAAAAACGACATTATCAGCCTGAAGAAATTTTGATTCGATGGTATCAAGCGTCATCAAATCGCTATTATCTTCACCAAACATATGCCGAAAATCACCATTAAACCCGATTTTTGATATGCCGCTTGCAAAGACAATCATCAAAACGATGCTTGCAAGTGTTATTGGATTCCTTTTCTCTACTAACCAATTTGCAATGGACTTGATCATAAATTATCCCTTTTTTAATACTGATAGAGAGCGCGCTCCAGGCTTTTGAGTTGGCACCCAAAAAACATCCGGTCGTTATAATTTTTCTGTTACGGCCTATAGCATAGGTCTGTCAGATATGCGGCAACACGAATTTAAAGTACAGATGGACCGCCTCTCATACCTGACTGTCCGGCATACTACCGCTTAACAAAGCCATTCACCAGTATTTTTAAACGAATGTTTGAATTAAATTTAACATGCATTCCCCCTGAAATGCGGGTACATTTTATTATCTTTTTTTGGCCATTAATCGGGCAAAGTTATCACATTGAATTTGCCCCTTGGGCATAACACACAAGCTCTCTATTGTTGATTTATTCGTTCGGAGTAATGATGAATTCACACCACTTAGCACATGATCTCTTGTGGCAAGCCATACGCGATGAGGCTGTATTGTTAACAAAAGACGAACCCTTTCTTGCCAGTTTTTTTTATTCCACCATTCTTAATCACGACACTCTGGAGGCCGCTGTCAGTTTTCATCTTTCAAACAAACTCGACAGCCCCACCATGCCGGCAATGGTCATTCGGGAAATTATTCAAAATGCGCTGGCGGCGGACCCTGCTATTTTGGATGCGATCCGTTGTGACATCAAAGCAATAAAAGAGCGTGACCCCGTGTGTCGCAATTTATCGACCCCCTTCCTTTACTTTAAAGGTTTTCATGCCTTGCAAGCCTACCGTATTGCCCACTGGCTTTGGCAGCATGGTCGGGAGTCCCTGGCTCTGTTTTTTCAGAATCAGATTTCTGTGGTATTTGCTGTTGATATTCATCCCGCCGCCAGAATTGGCTGCGGTGTGATGCTGGACCATGCCACCGGCATTGTTATTGGCGAAACGGCCGTTGTTGAGGACAATGTGTCGATCTTGCAAAACGTCACACTGGGCGGTACCGGAAAAGAAGTGGGTGATCGTCACCCCAAAATACGCAAAGGTGTCTTGATTGCGGCGGGCGCCAAAATACTGGGCAATGTGGTAGTGGGTGAAGGCGTTAAAGTGGGCGCAGGCAGTGTGGTACTTAAAGATGTGCCCCCGCATGTAACCGTTGTGGGTGTTCCAGCCAAAATTGTCGGCAAGCCTGGCGTAGAACAACCGGCCCTTTCGATGTGTCAAACGCTTTCTGAAAACGAGGGCGGTCAGTAAAACTTATTGAACAAGATTCGAGGCAGGCTCTTTAAACTGAAGCGTGGCCAAACGGGAGTAAAGCTCACTGGAGGCCATTAATTCATTATGATTACCCATTTCAACCAAACGTCCTCGATCAAATACTGCAATCTGGTCGGTATGGACAACGGTTGATAAGCGATGGGCTATGACAAATGTTGTGCGCCCTTCCATAAGTTTTTCTAGTGCCTTTTGTACTTCGTGTTCGCTTTCAGCATCCAGCGCACTGGTAGCTTCATCCAATAACAATATTTTTGGATTTTTAAGAATCGCCCGTGCAATGGCAATACGCTGCCGTTGCCCGCCTGATAAACGCACGCCCGATTCACCCAGCTGACTGTCATAGCCTTGCGGCAAGCGCTGGATAAATTCCTCGGCATAGGCCGCAGTGGCCGCCGCGATCATTTCTTCTTCTGAGGCCTCGGGTTTGCCATAACAAATGTTTTCTCTGACCGTGCCGGTAAACAAGGTCGGCAATTGCGGCACAATGGCAATATCACGACGCAACTCTTCCAGCGTCAAATCACGGATATTAATGCCATCAATATAAATTCCGCCGTTTTGCGGATCATAAAAACGCAACATAAGATCAAAAAACGTGCTTTTCCCGGCACCCGAAGGCCCCACAATAGCGATGCGCTTTCCGGCGTGTACTTTTAGCGAAAGATCACTTAAAGCAGGATGATCGGGGCGGGATGGATAGATAAAACTCAAGTTTTTTATTTCAACTTCACCCTGATGATTCTGGGGTAAGGACAACGGCGAAACCGGATCAAGCAACAGGGATTCCGTATTAAGCAACTCCACCAGACGATCAGTTGCCCCGCCAGCACGTTGCAACTCACCATAGACTTCAGAAATTGCCCCCAGCGACATGGCGACCAAAATCGCATAAAACACAAAAGCGGCCAGATCGCCGCCGCTGATGGTGCCATTCAAAACGTCTCGCCCACCGACCCAGAGCATGGCGCCAATAGCGCCCAGAACCAGCGTAATAGCAACAGCGATCAAGATAGAACGCACACGAATTCTAATTACAGCCGTATCAAAGGCTTGTTCCGCAAAACCAGAAAAATGCTTTTTTGCCATGTTCTGTTGATTAAAGGCATGAACCGTTTTGATATTTTTTAATGATTCGCCCACATAGGTGCTGACATCAGCCACTTTATCCTGACTCTCGCGCGACAAGGTGCGCACGCGCCGACCCACCAGCAATATTGGGAAAACAATAAAAGGAATCGAAAGCAAGATGATGGCTGAGAGCTTGATATTGGTGATGAGCATAAGCGCCACACCACCAATCATCATAATGATGTTACGCAGGGCAATTGAAATCGACGAACCGAGTACCGATTGCAACAAGGTGGTATCCGTTGTGATGCGTGATTGAATTTCACCGCTCAGGTTGGTCTCAAAAAATCCGGGATGGAGTTCAATAACATGATCAAAAACGGCTTTGCGAATATCGGTAATCACACGCTCGCCAATCCATGAAACCAGATAAAAACGCGTGAACGTGCCAATCGCCAGCGCCAGGGTCAGACCAAAAAAACCAATGATGGTCACGGTTAAATTTTCAATAGACGTGGTTGCCAGACCCTGATCAATCAGCACACGCACACCCTGCCCCATAGAAAGCATAACGGCGGCGGTAAACACCAGCGCAATCAGTGCGATAA
>Ga0209873_1000119_pt1 | contig 11933 bp, 10 predicted proteins | sample GWRWT2_30Apr14_FD_187186 | JGI IMG/M metagenome (GOLD analysis project Ga0209873, IMG submission 187186) | Sand microcosm microbial communities from a hyporheic zone in Columbia River, Washington, USA - GW-RW T2_30-Apr-14 (SPAdes) (version 2) | ecosystem: Engineered > Artificial ecosystem > Sand...
CGGTGCGTGGCGTTCAGAAACTGGCCGGCGTGGTCCTGGGGCCTGTCCTTGTGCACGGGCGGCGGCGTGGCTTCACCTGGTTGAATCACCTCGCGGGCCACCACATCGATCACATTGAGGTCTGGCCGCACAGGGGCCTCGGTGTAGGCCTGTGGCATGCCGGACCGGGCCAGTGCCTCCTGGATCGCCGCCGTGGCCGTCCCGAGGTCGCCTGCCAGGGTCAAGCGAGAGGCCTGGCCCATGAGTTGTTTGAAGAGAGGATTCATGTGCGAGGTGTCCGGTTGGGCAAGGTTCAGCGCAGGCGGTCGGCCAGCACGGCTTTGACGGCCGCGCTGGCGTGCAGGGCACCCATCACCGTCAACGAATCGATGGTGGCCAGGGCCAGCTCGGGGCTGACATCTGGCGCGATGGTGGCCAGGCCCAGCACGCGGATCTGCAAGGTCTGACCGGCGGCCTGCACGGCGCGCAGGTCATCGGCGCTGAAGTGCTGGATGCCCAACACCAGCATTTTCCGAGCCACCACTTGCCGTACCACCTCGGCGTGGGCCGACAACTGGTTGCGGATGGCGGTGCGGATCAGGTCGGTGCGGTTGGCGTAGAAGCCTTCCTGCACGAGCAGGTCGATCTGTCCCAGATCGACCACGCCGACGTTGATGGTGATTTTTTCGTCCAGCGGTTTGCTGGACGTGGCGGAGGGGCTGAGAGGAGGCATGCAACCATCCTATCACCATCCAAGTGGATGGTGCAATGGCCTTGCCTCAACCGAGGCCATTGCCCTCAGAGGCCCAGCCCCAGCGCAGCGGCCGTGTCCCACAACAGGCATTGGTGCTTGCTGTAGATGCCGCCCAGCAGATTGGTGGAGACCTTGCTGGCCTGCAACAGCTGTGTGGCCGTCAGCACGCTGTTGAAGCGCGGCCAGTTCACCGCCTGACCGCCATTGGGGTTGCCGGTGGCGGCGAATCGGGCCCAGTACTGCACCATGGTGTCGGCCAAGGCCAGTTGCGCTGGTGTGGACACGTCACGTGGGTCGGGGCTGGGCGGTGTGGTCAAGATCCTGGTCTGGAACAGGAAGGGCAATTCCGACGCGTGGTACGCGCCCCAGGGCATGAAGGGATCGGGCGTGAGCTGCGGCACGCTGCGCTCCTGGAACTCGTAGGCGTAGGTGGGCGTGAAGCTGGACAAGCCGCGTGCCGACGATTGCGTGCCGCAGGCGAAGGTCGAGTCGGTCACCAGGGCCGAGGTGGCCAGGCCGGGCGAGCCCAGGCGCTTGCTGGAATAGTCGGCGGTGACCAACGAGGCGATGGCCTGGTTGCCGGCCACCTGCAGCACCTGGGCCAGGTACTGCGCTTCCGTCATGGCCGCGCCCAGGCGCAGGTCGTAGGCCAGGGCGATGAACAAGGTGCCTTCATCCTGCGTGTTGCCAATCATCACGGGCACGCGGTTGAACTTGCCTTGCTTGATCAGCTTGGTCGGCAGGTCGGGCAAGACCACGCCGTCCACCGAAGGGGTCAGCACCTGCAGGGATTTCAGGTCGTTGAAGTCGAGCGAGGGCGCGGCCTGGAAGACCTCCTCGGTGGTCTTGCTGCGCAGGCAAGCCAGTTGGCCCGGCCCGCTGGGGCACCCGGCTTTCAAGGCGAAGGCATCGCCGGTGGCCACGGCGGTGGCCCGTGCTGCCGTGCCGAAGGTGCAAGGCCCGCTTTGCAAGATGGCGCGCTGGAACAAACCGGCGGCGCGGGGCGAAACGAGTTGCTGGCACACGCTGCTGCCGCCGGCCGATTGGCCAAAGAGGGTCACGCGGTTTTGGTCACCGCCAAACTGGCCAATGTTGCGCTGCACCCAGCGCAGCGCGGCCTGCTGATCCTGCAGGGCGTGATTGCCAGCTGCGTTCTCCTGGGTCAAGGCGTCGAGCGCCAGCATGCCGAAGATGCCGAGGCGGTAGTTCACTGTCACCACGATGGCGCGGGCCTTGAGGGCCAGTTGGCTGCCGTCGTATTGCGAGCCGGCGCCCGTGAGGTAGGCCCCGCCATGGATCCACACCATCACGGGCAACGGGCTTGTGGCACTGGCCTCGGGCGGGGTGTAGACGTTCAGGTAAAGGCAATCTTCGCTGGAGTCGGGCACGCCGGCTGGCGGCAGGGTCCCGTCCTGCTTGCAGGCATGGGCGGCTTGCGTGGCGGGCCGCACACCGCTCCACGCTGCGGTGGGTTGAGGCGCCTTCCACCGCAGCGGGCCCACCGGGGGGCCGCGAAGGGGATGCCCAGGAACTGGCGGCCGTCGGTGGTCGACAGGCCTTGCACCGTGCCAGCATCGGTCGGGACGGTGGTGGGCGCGGCGGCCAGGGCCGCGTCCACCCACGCGCCGCTGCACACCAGTGCCAGCGTCGCGCTGGTCCGCCAAGCCTTGCTCAGGGAAATGCTCATGTCGTGTCTCCTTTGAATGGGGTGCCCGGATCGGGTCTGGTGCGCATTGTGTGGACTGGGCGCTTTTCCGACTTGTCATTTCTCTTCATGCACTTATCATTTTTCGGCAAGCCAAGCGGTGCTTGGTGAAAGTCCCTGGTCGGTGGAAAACATCTCAGACAACCCGGCGCGCTACGTCGCCTTGATGGTTCGCCACCTCGAATCCCAAGGTGTGGACTGCCGTGGCGCACTCCAGGCTGCTGGCATTGACCGTGCGCGCCTGGACCATTCGCAAGCCTTGCTGTCGGGGGCTCAAATCACGAGCGCGGTGCGCCAGTTGGCCCTGGCCAGCCAGCGCACCGACCTGGGCTTCATCATTGGCGGCCTGATCGGGCCTGGCTTGTTCGGCGATCTCGGCCGGGCGCTCCTGAGCTGCGCCACTCTGCGCGATGCCATCGAGATTTCTGCGCGCTATTTCGCCTTGGTCACGCCACGCTTTTCGATGCGCACGCGCGAGGTGGGTGATCGCCTTGAGATCTGCTGGCAACCCGTTCAGCCCGTGCCTTACGACCTGATGTCTGCCGCTTTCGAGATCATCCTGGTGTCCTTCCACCGGCAGGTTGAAAGGCTGCTGCCGGGCGGCTTGCCGCCTTACGACATCCACTTGTCCATGTCGGCGCCACCCCATGCCGAGCGCTACCGCGAACTCAAACCGGCCCGCTGCCATTTCGGGCAGGGCGGGCTGCCGGCCTTGCGCATCGAAATTGACGCGCAGGTGCTGAACATCCCCATGCCCCTGCTCAATGCCGCCGACCTGGCCGAAGCCGAGCAACGCTTGCAACCGCGCTTGCACATCCAGCCGAAGCAGGAAAGCTGGGTGGCCTGGGTCCGCATGATGCTGAACGAGGCCCTGGATTGCCAACCGACGCAGGAGGAGCTGGCCGGACTGGTCAACCTGTCGACCAGCACGCTGGCCCGTCACCTGCTCAGCGAAGGGTGCAGTTTCCGGGATCTGGCCAATGAGTCTCGGCACGAGCGTGCGTGCCACTGGCTGGGCGAGGATGGGGTCACGGTGTCCGAAATCGCGCGCCGCCTGGGTTACACCAGCGTGGCCAACTTCAGCCGCGCCTTTCGCGCCCGCAGCGGCGTCAGTCCCCGCGCCTTCGCGCTGGGCCCACGCCGCGCCCGGACGTAGGACACCGCTGACAACGCATCGCGGTGAACGCTGCTGGTTATCGGACAAGGCCTGGTGCCTAATGGCCCATTCAAGTTGACCTGGGTTTTGACATTCATGCGCATTGCTGGCGAAGCCGACGAACCACCTCCGACCTCGTTCAAATCAGAACCAGACCGTGTGCTGTTGCACATGCCGGTGGACGTGCGCAGCGCTTCACTGGCCGTCATCGCCGCTTTGCTGGGCCTGTTTGCCCTGCATTGGGCCCGGGCGGTGTTCGTTCCCTTGTTGTTGTCCATCATGTTCACCTATGCCTTGACGCCAGTGGTGGATGCGCTGTGCCGCTGGCGCCTGCCCCGTTCGCTGAGCGCGGCGGTGCTGATGCTGTCGCTGGTGTCCGCCATTGGTGCGGGGGCCTATACCTTGCAGGACGACGTCGACAACATGATCCAGTCGATGCCTGAGGCGGCGCGCACTTTGCGCAAGGCCATTCGCGGCACGCACACTCAGGCCGACAGCAACATGGACAAGGTGCAGAAGGCGGCCAACCAGTTGCAGTTGGCGGCCGAACAGCTGAGCCAGGTGGGTTCCTCCGGTGGCGTCTCGGGCATCACGCGTGTGCGGATCGAAAAGCCCACGTTCAACATCAACGACTACGTGGTGGTGGGCACCCTGGGCATCGTGGAGATGATCGGCCAGTTCACGGCGGTGTGCTTCATCACTTACTTCATGCTGGCCTCGGGCGACATCTTCCGGCGCAAGCTGGCGCGCATCGCCGGGCCGAACTTCGCCAAGCGCAAGATCACGGTGCAGGCCCTCAACGAGATCACGCAGCAGGTGCGGCGCTACCTGGTGGTGCAGATCGTCACCAGCATCGGCGTGGGCCTGGCCACCAGCCTGGCCTTCTGGGCGCTGGGCATGAAGCACGTGGCCGTGTGGGGCATTGCTGCGGCGGTGCTCAACCTGATCCCTTACCTGGGCTCGATCGCCATCTGCGTGCTGTCGGCCATCGTGGCGCTGACGCAATTCGGCTCGATCGACAAAGCCATTCTGGTGGCCAGTGTGTCGGTGCTGTTGCACGTCGTCTCCGGCTACATGATCACACCCTGGCTCACCAGCCGCACCAGCCGCCTGAACACCGTGGTGGTGTTCGTGGGCATGCTGGCCTGGGGTTGGTTGTGGGGCGTGTGGGGCCTGCTGCTGGGCACCCCCATCCTGATGGCCATCAAGGCCGTGTGTGACCGGGTGGACGAGCTCAAGGCGGTGGGCGAGTTGATGGGCGGCGTCGAGACCTCCAAGGACAACGCCGCCATCAACGTGCCCTGAGAGGGCACGGCCCCATCAACCTCGTTCGACTTCGGGCAGGATCGCCAGGGTCTGGGCGGGGCCAAAGATGGTGGCAAAGGCGACATCCTTGGCATCGCGGCCTGTGGCGATCAGCACCAGGTCGCGCGGGTCGGACATGCGGGTCGGGTCAAACAACTCCCAGCGGCCGCCCACATAGGCTTCGAACATGGCGTGAAAGTCCGGCGGCGGCGTGTCGAACATGGCGTAGCCCACCGCCAGGCGCGCCGGGATGTTCAGCGCGCGGCACAGGGTCACGCCCAGGTGGGCAAAGTCGCGGCAAACGCCCGCGTGGCGCAGGAACACATCGCAGGCCGTGGTGGTGCTGTCGCTGGAGCCGGTGCGGTACTCGATGTTCTGGTGGATCCACTCGCAGATGGCCTCGACCCGTGAGCAGCCCGGGGGCACCTTGCCAAACAACTTGACCGCCGCCGAGGCCAGCAGGTCGGATTCGCAATAACGCGTGGGCATCAGGTTGTGCAACACGTTGTCGGGCAACTCGGCAATGGGCAGCTCGGGGGCTTTGCGCCGGCGAGGGGGCCTGGTGACCTGCACCTTGGCCTTGTAGCGCAAGGTCAGCGTGCCGGCCGGGGCTTGCACGCGCAAGAAGCGTTGACCGGCTTGCGGATCCTCGTAGACGCGGTAGTGCGCGCTGGGCGTGATTTTGAGTGATTCGGACTGGATGTGCTGGTCCTGGCCTTCGAGCGCGTGGATCTGGAACACGAAGTCGGTGGTCTGGGCCAATTTGTAGGACAGCTTGCAGTCGATGTTGAACAGGCGTGGTGTGGTGCTCATGATGCTTGGGGGTTAGAGGGGTTGTGGTGGTGTCATGGTTTGGTGATGTCAAACTGCCTGGTCGCGAATGACCAGATCATGCGAGAGGCGTCAGGGCCCTGGGCATCGCTGTAGGCCTGTCGGGCCAGTCCCCCGCTCCAGGCGTGGGCCAGGCCATCGATGGCGCACAAGGTGGCCACCGTCCGGCCGCCCCGCACCTTGAAGTCGGTCACCGTCATGGGGTGGCGTTGGCCCCGGCTGACTTGCCGGCTTTTCTCGACATGGGGGCCCGCCGCTTCGGCCCACAGCCTGGCGGCTGCCTGGCCATTGCTGGCCGCCACGATGGCGTCCCGGTCACCGTGGATGACGAGCAGTGCCGGCCAGTCGGTGGTGGTGGACAAGGCCTGCGTGGCGCCGCGGCCCCGCATCGCGGCCAGCGCCGACACCGTGGATTCGGCCGCGCCTGGCGGCACACCCGAGTGCATGGCCACGGCCTTGAACCGGTCAGGGTAGCGCGTGACCATCAAGGCGGCCATGCTGGCCCCGGCCGACATGCCCGCGATGGCGACGCGGGCAGGGTCCACCGGGTACAGTTGGCTGACCTGCTGCACGGCCGCCATCAGGATGGCCGCTTCGCCATAGGCCGTTTTGGTGCGCGTGCCATACCAGTTCCAGCAGCCCTGGGGGTTGGCTCGGCGGTCTTGCTCTGGGTAGAGCACCAGGAAGCGTTCACGCGCCGCCAGGCGGTTCATGCGGGTGCTGAGCGCGAAGGACTGGGCGTCCTGCCCGCAACCGTGCAGCATCACCAGCAAAGGCAGGCGTTCTTGCCATTGAACGCCGGGTGGTTTGAACAGGTGGTAGCGGCGCGCACCCATCGGTGACAGCGCCACCCCGGGGATCCACTCACCCTGGAGTTTGCTGGAGCGAGGTGCCCTGGCCTTGGGGGTGCGCAGCGACTGCGTCAAAGCCCGGCTGCCCGCCTTGATCGTGCTGCGGGTGATGGCACTGACCGTGCGCTGGAAGGACCGGGTCCAGATGGATTGTGGGGAGCGCCTTGCCATGACCTGACCTGTTGATTTCAAACTGCAGTCTCCCGTCGGAAAGGCCCCGGGCGCACCGGACAGCCGCCCCGGATCTTGTAGGACATTGCCGCGTCTTGCAGTTGGGGCGCCGTGAACGGGCCCCAACTGCCTGACAATTCCCAAGCCTTCCTCCTGGATTTCACGCGGATTCTCAGATGCCCGAAACGACCTCTCATGAAACAGCGCACTTCCAGCGTGTCTTGACGCGGCACCTGACCTTGCCTCTGGCAGTGGGGGCGTTCAGCGCCATGGTGTTCATCGGGCTGATTTTCTTCCTGCTGTCCCAGCTCAACTGGGTGGAGCACACCCAGCGCGTGATTGGCAAGGCCAACGAACTGAAGACCGTGATCGTGGACCAGGAAACGGGGACGCGCGGCTTCCTGATCACCGGCGAGGACAAGTTCCTGGCGCCCTACAACCTGGCCAAACCCAAAATGGCCTCGGAGTTGCTGAACTTGAAGGCACTGGTGCTGGACAACCAACCGCAACTGGACCGGATCAACCGCATCGAGTCGCTGCAAAAACAATGGGACCAGTTTGCCCAACGCATCATCGAGCTGAGGCGGACACAAGGCGACTACCTCAGCATCATCCGGGCCGAAACCGGCAAGCAACTGTTCGACGAAATCCGCCGTGAATTGCGGGACTTCATCGGGGAGGAAAACAAGCTCCTTCAAGAGCGCAATGAAACCGCCCGCAGTACCACCTTCTGGGTGATCGTGTCGTATGTGAGCCTGGTGCTGATCCTGAGCGGCCTCATCGCCTTGAGCGGGCGGCGCCAGATCATGACCCTGTCAGCCAGCTACGGCGATGCACTGCGCCAGCATGTGCTCAGCACCAAAGCCTTGCAGGAGAAGGCCTGGTTCCGCATTGGCCAGACCCAATTGGCCGAGCGCCTGTTGGGGCAGTTGACCTTGCCGGTGTTGAGCCGCCATGTGCTGGAGTTCATGGCCGGCTACCTGGGCGTGGCCGTGGCGGCCCTGTATGTGCGCAACCAGTCTGGCCAGTTGGTGCGGGCCGGGGCTTATGGGTTTGACAAGCACCATGAGCAGGTGGCGCAAAGCTTTGACCTGGACCATGGCCTGGTGGGGCAGGTGGCCATGGATGGCCAGCTCAAGCATGTTCCGCAAGTGCCCGACCACCACTTCAAGGTCATCACTGGCCTGAGCACGGGGGCGCCCACGGACGTGGTCCTGCTGCCCATCAGCAACGATGGGCAGGTCAACGGGGTGATGGAGTTGGGCTTCATGCGGCCCGTGGTCGAGCGCGATCTGGAGCTGTTGCGCATCCTGGCCACCAACGTGGGCGCCTCGGTGGAAGCCGCGCAGTACCGCCAGCGCCTGCAGGATGCCTTGGAAGAAACGCACCAGCTCAACGAAGAGTTGCAGACCCAGCAGGAAGAGCTGCGCACCGCCAATGAAGAGCTGGAAGAGCAGTCCCGTGTGCTGACCGAATCCCAGACCAACCTGGAGCACCAACAGGCGGAGCTGGAGCAGATCAACGTGCAGCTGACCGAGCAGGCCTTGATCGTTGACAAGAAGAACGAAGCCCTCAAGCAGGCCCAGGCGGAGCTGGAGAACCGCGCCGACGAGTTGCAGCGTGCCAGCCGCTACAAGTCCGAGTTCCTGGCCAACATGTCGCACGAATTGCGCACGCCATTGAACAGCTCGCTGATCCTGGCCAAGCTGCTGTGGGACAACAAGGCGGGCAACCTCAACGAAGAGCAGATCAAGTTCGCTAAGACCATCTACGGCGCAGGCAACGACCTGCTCACCCTGATCAACGACATCCTCGACATCTCGAAGGTGGAGGCTGGCAAGCTGGAGCTGACGCCTCAGGCCGTGTCCTTGCACAACCTGGTCGAATCCTTGCGCATGACCTTCGGCCCACTGGCCGATGAGAAGCACCTGGCTTTCGACATCCAGGTGGCTGCTGATGCGCCAGCGTCGATCTTCACCGATCGGCAGCGCGTGGAGCAGATCCTCAAGAACCTGCTGTCCAACGCCATCAAGTTCACCGACCGGGGCAAGATCTCCATGACGGTGCAGGGCCGCGCCGATGGGCGCCTGGCCTTCGCCGTGTCCGACTCGGGCATCGGCATCGCGCCGGAACAGCAAGAGGTCATTTTCGAGGCCTTCCGCCAGGCCGATGGCACCATCAACCGACAGTACGGCGGAACGGGGCTGGGTTTGTCGATCTCGCGCGAGCTGGCGGGCCTGCTGGGTGGGGCCATCTTTGTGGACAGCGAGCCGGGGCGAGGCAGCACCTTCACGCTTGACCTGCCCCAGCAATGGGTGGACCGCGCGGACGACCGGCCTGCCGCGCCTGCGCCCGCCCCGCGCCCGGTGGCCACGACCATGTTTGCACCGCCGACCGCGCCCGTGCTGGCCAGCCCGCCACCACCACCGGCCGACCCCATCCCGGCCTTTGCCGACGACCGCTCGGCCATCGCGCTTGGCGCCCGCCTGGTGCTGGTCATCGAGGACGATCCCCAGTTTGCCGCCATCTTGTTCGACCTGGCCCATGAGATGAACTACCAGTGCCTGGTGGCCCATGGTGCGGCCGAGGGCTTCCAGCTGGCTACGCAGCACCTGCCCCACGCCATCTTGCTGGACATCCGCCTGCCGGACGATTCGGGGCTGACGGTGTTGCAGCAGCTCAAGGACCACCCGCAGACGCGACACATCCCTGTGCACATCGTGGCTGCCGAAGATGTCAAAGAGGTGGCCATGCACATGGGCGCCATCGGCTTTGCCATCAAGCCCACCACGCGTGAAGCGCTCAAGGAGGTCTTCAGCAAGCTGGAAGCCAAAAGCGCCAAGAAGGTCAAGCGCGTGCTGGTGGTGGAAGACGATGCCCGCCAGCGCGACAGCATCGTGCACCTGATCGGCGACGACGACATCGAGATCGCGGCGGTGGAACGCGGTGAGCAGGCCCTGGACCTGCTGCGCAGCACGGTGTTCGACTGCATGGTCATCGACCTGAAGCTGCCCGACATGGATGGCAGCGAGCTGTTGGAGCGCATGACGCGCGAGGACATCTGCTCCTTCCCGCCCGTCATCGTCTACACCGGCCGCAACCTCACGCGCCAGGAAGAGACCGAGCTGAACCGGTACTCGCGCTCCATCATCATCAAGGGCGCGCGCTCACCCGAGCGCCTGCTCGATGAAGTCACGCTGTTCCTACACACGGTGGAATCGCAGCTCTCGGCCGAGCGCCAGACCATGCTGAAAACCGCGCGCAACCGCGACAAGGTGCTGGAAGGCCGCAAGGTGCTGCTGGTCGATGACGACGTGCGCAACATCTTCGCCCTGACCAGCGCGCTGGAGCAACGCGGCTTGCTGGTCGAGGTGGGCCGCAATGGCTTCGAGGCCCTGGCCAAGCTGGAGCAGGTGGACGACATCGACCTGGTGCTGATGGACATCATGATGCCCGGCATGGACGGCCTGGAGGCCACGCGCCGCCTGCGCGCCAACCCGGCGTTTGCCAAGCTGCCCGTCATCGCCATCACGGCCAAGGCCATGAAGGACGACCAGGAGCAATGCCGCCGGGCGGGCATCAACGACTACCTGGCCAAGCCGGTGGAGCTGGAGCGCCTGTTCTCTTTGTTGCGGGTCTGGATGCCCGCGATGGAAAGGCTCTGAGGGCCGAGCCATGCCGCACGTTGACCTTGAATTGCGTTTGCTGATGGAGGCGATTTTCGCCAAGTACAGCCATGACTTCCGCGACTACTCGGGCTCGTCGCAGCGGCGGCGCGTGCTGTACGCCTTGCAACAGCTGGAGTGCGACACGATCTCCACCCTGCAGTCCAAGGTGCTGCACGACCCCACGGCTTTTCAGAAGCTGTTGGACATCCTGACCATCCCGTTCAGCGAGATGTTCCGCGACCCCAGCTACTACCTGGCACTGCGCCAGCATGTCATGCCGGTGTTGCGCACCTACCCGTCGCTGAAGATCTGGATCGCCGGGTGCAGCACCGGTGAAGAGGTCTACTCCATGGCCATCCTTTTGCGTGAAGAAGGCTTGCTGGAGCGCACCATGGTCTACGCCACCGACATCAACCCGGCTTCGCTGGACAAGGCGCGCCAGGGCATCTTCCCGCTCGCCAACGTGCAGGCCTTCACCGCCAACTACCAGGCGTCCGGCGGCACGGCGGCGTTTTCCGATTACTACACGGCGGCTTACAACGCCGTGAAGTTTGACCGCACGCTGGCCGACAACATCACCTTCGCCGACCACAGCCTGGCCACCGACCATGTGTTCTCCGAGATGCACCTGGTGTGCTGTCGCAATGTGCTGATCTACTTCAAGCGCAACCTGCAGGACCGGGCCCTGGGCCTGTTCCACGAATCCTTGTGCCACCGGGGTTTCCTGGGCTTGGGCTCCAAGGAAAGCCTGGACTTCTCATCCTTCGCCGACCGGTTTGACCCTGTGGTCAAGGCCGAGCGCCTGTTCCGCAAGCGTTGACGAGGCGCCCATGACCTTGCACACCAGCACGTCGTTTGACTTTGAATCACGCGCCATCCAGGCCGTGGTGATGGGCGCGTCGGCGGGCGGCGTGGATGCCTTGCTGAAGGTGCTGGTGGGCTTGCCCGCCTCGTTCAACTTGCCCATCATGGTGGTGCTGCACTTGCCTGAAGACAAGCCCAGCCGCTTGCCCGAGATCCTGGCTTACCGGCTGGCGGTGCGCGTGTGCGAGGCGATGGACAAGCAACCCATCAAGCCCGGCACGGTCTACGTGGCGCCCACCGGCTACCACCTGTCGGTGGAGGGCGACCACAGCCTGTCGCTCAGTGGCGAAGACCCGGTCAATTACTCGCGCCCCTCCATTGACGTGCTGATGGTGTCGGCGGCGGACGCTTATGGGCCGAGCCTGGTCGGGATCTTGCTGACCGGGGCCAACCACGATGGCGCCCAGGGCATGGCGCACATCAAGGCGCGTGGCGGCTGGACCGTGGTTCAGAACCCCGAGCAGGCGCAGTCCGGCACCATGCCCCTGGCCGCCATCCGAATGCAGGCGCCTGACCTGATCCTGTCGCTGGGCGACATCCATGCATTGCTGCTCAAACTGGGACGAGAAAAATCATGACCGACGACCGCACCAAGCTGCTGATCGTGGACGACTTGCCAGAGAACCTGCTGGCGCTGAAATCCCTGATC
>Ga0209873_1000121_pt1 | contig 11911 bp, 7 predicted proteins | sample GWRWT2_30Apr14_FD_187186 | JGI IMG/M metagenome (GOLD analysis project Ga0209873, IMG submission 187186) | Sand microcosm microbial communities from a hyporheic zone in Columbia River, Washington, USA - GW-RW T2_30-Apr-14 (SPAdes) (version 2) | ecosystem: Engineered > Artificial ecosystem > Sand...
TGCGCAACGAAGGTTTGCGTATTTTCACCACACTCAATCCGGCACTGCAAGAGCGCGCTGAAAACGCCGTGGTCAACAAGGTCAAAGCCCTGGAAAGCGCCTATAAAATGCCCGCAGGCAGTCTGCAAGGCGCAGTCATGATCACCTCGGCAGACGGAGGTGAGGTGCTGGCATTAATCGGCGGTCGTGATGTGCGTAATCCGGGATTTAATCGCGCATTGGATGCGGCCCGTCCTATTGGCTCATTAATGAAACCTGCTATTTATCTGACCGCGCTTGAGAACTACAGCCGTTACCATCTGGGCAGTTTAATTGACGATTCACCGATACAAATCAAGTCCAATAACAAGCCCTGGTCACCCCAGAATTATGATCACAAGAGTCATGGCCGCGTAACACTGATGGAAGCGCTTGCCCACTCCTACAATCAGGCGGCCACTCGTTTAGGTATGGAAGTCGGCCTGACGAAGGTTCTGGATACAGTGAAACGTTTGGGCGTTGAGCGCGACTTACCCCCCTATCCGGCCATTTTGTTGGGCGGCACGGATCTGACGCTGATTGAAGTGACCACATTTTATCAAACCATTACCTCAGATGGTTTTAACACCCCCTTACGCGCCATTCTCGAAGTATTGGATGCCAAAAACCAGGCTTTGGGTCGTTATCCACTGACCGTAGGACAACGTTTTCAACCACAAGCCATCGCCTTATTAACCGAAGCATTAAAAAGCGTAATGCGAGAGGGAACAGGGCAAGGCGTCTACGCTGTGTTACCAAGAAATATCGATGTCGCCGGCAAAACAGGTACCACCAATGGCATGCGTGACAGCTGGTTTGCCGGTTTCTCAGAAGACTACCTCACCGTTGTCTGGCTCGGACGTGACGATAACGCACCCACACCCCTGACCGGTGCCAGTGGCGCCTTGCGGGTCTGGACGGACATCATGTCACGTATGCCGATACACTCGCTGCAGCCTTATCAGGGCGATGATATTCGCCGGGTCTGGTATGATCCCTATTCTGGTTTACGCACGGGTAATGGCTGTCCTGGCGCGGTGTACATTCCCATGCATATTGCGTCCATTCCCAATCAATCAACAGATTGTCGCGGCAGCCAGAACAGCCCCCTGCTCGATAAAATTCGAACTTGGTTTCATTGAAGACAGTATCCGTTAAGCCCTTAGGATGATTTTGTTTATGTTCCGTTTTGTATTTGTCACCCTGGTTATTTTTTTAACGGCCTGCGCCCAGACGCCACAGTACACGGACAGGTCAACGCGGGAGCACGTGCGGCCACGTCCCACGCCCTACAATACTCCCGCACAGCGCGCACCCCTGCCGCGTCCGGCGCCTTCCGTACGCCCACCACAAAACCAACCGGACTATCAACAGGATTTTGCTAATGACCCGCGCAAAGAAGAAGTGCTCTCCGCCCCCCAGACCATGCTGCTGAATCAAGCCCAAATGCATCTGGCGAAAAACGAAAGCTATCAAGCCGCCTCGCTGCTGGAACGCGCCATTCGCATCAATCCTCAGGCGGTCAAACCCTACCGTCTGCTGGCTGAGTTACGATTACAGCAAGGCAATAAACAAGCGGCCATTGAACTGGCCCGTAAGGGATTGGCTTTAATAGCCAAAAAAGGTGACCCGGTAAGTTACAGCGCAGAGAAAATCCGCCTTGAACGCCTGGTGGCGCAGGCTCAGCGTATGCAGGCATGAAATACAGTGTTCACTACGTTTTTTGCTCAAGCTGCCGACACAAATCCAGCCAGTGTGTAATGCCACTGCTTAGATACTTGTCGCGGTGGGTGATGAAATAAAAACGGCGACTGAAATTGCGATGCGGTATCGCCAAAGGAATCAAACTGCCGCGCTGAAACTCATCCTCCACGGTAACGCGAGACAAACAACCAATCCCCAGATTGGCTGCCACGGCACGTTTGATCGCTTCGGTATGCTCCAGCTCCAGACCTAACTCCATTTCTGCCAGCAAGCCGTGCATGGCACGGTCAAAGGTTTGGCGCGTACCTGAGCCCCGTTCACGTAAAATCCAGGTCGCCGCCAGCAAGTGCTCATCGTGCAATGTTTTAAGTGCCGCAAAAGGATGCTGTGGCGAGCAAAACACAACCAGCTCGTCTTCCAGCCAAGGGATAACCAGCAATTCAGGATGATGATGTTCGCCTTCGATCAAGCCCACATCCAGCTCAAAATTGCGTACTTTGTCTGTTATTATCGCGGTGTTGGCCACATGCAGATGGATTTTAGCCCCGGGCTGTTCTGCCATGTAACGCGCCATAACCCCAACAAGCAAATAGTTACCGATGGTCAAGGTCGCGCCAACATTCAATACAGGTGCGCTTCTTTGCTGTACCAGCAGTTGTTGAAAATCCAGGGCGTGATCAAGGAGCGCCCGGGCCTGGGGACGAAGCGCCCGCCCCAACTCGTTAAGCTGCAGCTTTTTGCCGATACGATCAAAAAACTGCACATTAAATTGTTTTTCAAAGTCTGACAGCGCGCTGCTTGTTGCCGATTGCGACATGGCCAAAGTGTTAGCAGCCTTGCTGATATTCTGGTAGTGTGCCACGGCCAAAAAAACTTCCAACTGTCTGAAACTGTATTTCATATCGGCAATTCCGAATACATATATCAAATTTATTCAATTCACCGATACTAATGCACTGTGTATAGTGTCACAAGTTGATTATGTATTTACCCCCTGTGAGGCCCATTGATGTCCAATTATATTGAAGCAGAAGTCACCCGCATTCATCACTGGAATGACACCCTGTTCAGTTTCCGTATTCGTCGTGATCCAACGTTTCGCTTCAAAAATGGCCATTTCATCATGCTGGGGCTGCGTCTGGAAGGTAAAGCCCTCATGCGCGCCTACAGCATTGCCAGCGCAAACTACGAAGACGAACTGGAGTTCTTCAGCATCAAAGTCGCCGATGGTGCCTTGACCTCAAAATTACAAAACATACAAGTCGGCGACACGGTATTATTAAGCAAAAAGCCCACGGGTACCTTACTGCGCGAAAACCTGATACCAGGACGTCATCTGTATTTGCTCAGCACCGGCACAGGTTTAGCACCCTTTATGAGCATCATCAAAGATCATGAAATCTATGAGCACTTTGACAAAGTTATTCTGGTTCATGGCTGCCGTAATATCTCGGAATTAGCCTATGAACAATTGATTACCCAGGAATTGCCCAACGATGAATTTTTAGGCGAAGACGTGCGCAACAAGCTGATTTATTACCCCACCGTAACCCGCGAGCCTTTCAGAAACCAGGGCCGCATCACCGACTTGATGGCCAGTGGGAAGCTGTTTACGGATATCAGTTTGCCTGCATTTGATGTAGAGCATGATCGTTTTATGATTTGCGGCAGCCCGTCCATGTTAAAAGACTGCTGTGAAATTTTAAAACAACAGGGCTTCAGCGAAGCACGGCAAGGGAAGGTAGGGCATTACACCGTAGAAAGAGCCTTTGTTGAGAGTTAAAAACACTCAACCGTTAGCCGCTGAATCCACTCTAAAACTCATCCGATCGTCATTCGCCGGCGGGAAACCCGTTTTCTGTAATTCCAGAAACTGGGTCAGCGGCAAGGGTTTGCTAAAGTAAAAACCCTGAACAACAGGACAATTATTTAACGCGAGGAATTGTAATTGCTCGCGTGTTTCAACGCCCTCTGCAACCACCTTCAGGTTCAGGTTATCGGCCATGCTGATAATGGTTCTTATGATGGTCTCGCCCTGCGCATCATTGCCAATATATTCAATAAACGCTCGATCAATTTTGAGCGCACTGATAGGCAGTCGTTTAATATACGTTAACGATGAGTACCCGGTTCCAAAGTCATCCACCGAAATAGATAAACCTAATTTCCGCAACCCGTTCAAGCGGGCAATTTTTTCTTCCGGATTATCCATCACCATACTCTCGGTGATTTCAAGATTCAGCAGCGATGGATCAATGTTACTGTCATCGACAATGGATTTTACGACCGAGGTAATATCATTACTTATTAACTGCCGAATGGATAAATTAACCGATACCGTCACAGGAATTGCTGAATTACTTTGAATGACTGCAATATCCTCACAGGCTTTTTTTAATATCCAAAAACCAAGCTCCACAATAAGACCGGATTCTTCGGCAATAGGAATAAATTCAGCGGGTGAAATCATGGGGCCATTCGGCGGTGCCCAACGAACCAGCGCTTCTACGCCAACAATGTGCCCCGTACGAAGATCGACTTGCGGCTGATAGTGCAACACAAATTCTTTATTCTGGATGCCCGCTCTTAAATTATTTTCCAGCTCCAATGTACGGCGAACTTTCGCTTCCATATGACTGTTATAGACCTGATAGTTATTTCTACCCAGTGATTTGGCTTGATACATGGCAATGTCTGCACATTTAAGCAGACTGGGCACCGTATCGGCCGAATCGGGAAAGGATGCCAATCCTATGCTCGCGCCAACATGCACCTCATATACCGTGTTAGACACATTGATAAAAAAACGTTCTGCCAGTTTTTTTAATAACTTTGTTGCCACGGTGACGATATTTTCCTCCTCATGAATCGCTTCCAGAATCAGCGTAAATTCATCACCCCCCAAACGGCAGAGTGTATCAACCTCACGAATACATGACTTCAAACGCAATGCCACTTCTTTTAACAGCACATCGCCGACGTTATGACCCAGCGTATCATTAACCTCCTTGAAATGATCAAGATCGAGGAATATGAGCCCAACCATGTCATCATTACGTCTTGCCCTGGCCAAGGAGTTTTCCAGCATTTGTTCAAAATAATTACGGTTAACCAGCCCGGTGAGCGGATCATAACGTGCGGAGTAAATCAGTTTTTCTTCAATTTCCCTGCGTTGTGTAATATCACGTAAAGCAAACACGGCACCACTCAAAGACTCACCCGATTTGGAAATGGGTGTCGCGATAAACTCAACTGGAAATGTTCGTTTATCGCGCAAACCATAAATATTAAAATCTTTTTTGTCGGTGATGCCTTGTGAGCATTTTAAAAAGGTCGCACTTTCTTGCCAAACAAAGGGATTTTCATCTGTGTCATCATACGCAAGAAGTGACGAAATGTTCTGTTGCAGAAGGTTATCAGCCGGCACATTAAACACCTCACTGGCTGCCGGATTGGCAAAGGTGATATTGCCACTGACATCCACACCAATCAGCGCCTCTCCGACCGACTTGAGTAACAATTCATTGGTTTCTTTAAGACGAATAATTTCATCAATGCGGTTTTGTAACAAACGGTTCTTTTCATCGAGTTCAAGAAAGAAACTTACCTTATGCGTCAGAATGATCGGATCAACAGGCTTGAACAGATAATCAATTGCACCTGACTCATAGCCTTTAAAAATATATTGCTGGTCCTTATTAATGGCCGTCACAAAGATAATAGGGATGGATCGGGTTCTTTTATGCTTGCGCATCCATGAAGCTACTTCAAAACCGTCCATTTCAGGCATTTGCACATCTAACAAGACCAACGCAAAATCCATTTTTAACGCAAGTCCCAGCGCATCCTGTCCGGAATACGCCTTCACCAGATTTCTATCGGGGGCCTCAAGAACCGCCTCAAGAGCAATCAGATTTTCCGGATGATCATCGACAAGCAATATGTTTTGTTTCAGCATCAGTCAATCTTTACTTCACATGAAATGCATTTTAAAAAAGGATGTGTGAACGGCATCAACAAAACCAATAAAAAAACCGCTCCTGTTAATGATAGATGCAATTATGATCGCGGATTGTTCATGCGAGTGATAACGCTCTATGCAAAGGCATGTCTACGTCAGAAATGCCCACAAACAAACCGTCTCCAAGGAAAAATATTTTCTACCATATTGTTTTTATTAGTTAAAAAATATGACTGCTGCCGTGTAATTCATTTGTAAAACAACGGTACACTTTATGTAGTCTTATTTGCAGTGACGGGGGAAACTCAAGACAGCGCCGGATTCTGATTTTTATCAATTTCTATTAATACAGCGGCAATTTGATCAAGCTCAAGAATAGCATCCACTGCCGTCATCTTAATGGCCGCTGTTGGCATGTTAACGGCTTCAGCGCTTGCCGGATTCTGAACAATAGCCAGGCCGCCCTGTTTTTTAATCGCATAAAGACCTTTAGCGCCATCGCTGTTGGCACCCGTTAGAATAATCCCTATCGTCTGATGCCGATAAGCATCCGCAGCTGATTCAAACAAGGGGTCAATAGCAGGCCTAGAAAAATTAATCAACTCATCACTCGAGAGCGCCAGAATACCCTGTTGTTCAACCAGCAAATGATAATTACTCGGTGCAATATACACAGTAGAGGCTTGTATCGCTTCCTTGTCATCCGGTTCAATGACCTTTAATTTGCTCTGTGCACCCAGTGTTTGCACCAGGTATTCCTCACCTCTACGGTGCCGGTATCGATGCTGTGCAATCAATATGGGAAGAGAGAAATTAGCCGGAAGCTGTTTTAATATTTTCGAAATTGCATTCAAGCCGCCCCACGATGCACCTATCACCACAAGTTTGTAATGTCGAGCAGTCAGTGAAGCGAGATCATTAACTGTCTGCTTATCTGATTTCGAAAGCATCATTTTGTTTGTTTCTGCAATAAATTCTGTATTGAGGATCAATAACACTATAAAACGGTTCGCACTCAGAAAAGCGGATACTTTCTTTTGTGCCAAGACATAAATATCCGTTTAGATCAAGGCTGCGGGTAAACAACTGATACACTCTGTTTTGCAACCGATGATTAAAATAAATCACCACATTACGACATATGATCACTTGCATTTCTGCAAAGGATTGATCGGTTGCCAAATCATGGTTGGCAAAAATGATATTCTTCTTTAAGGAACTGTCCATAATAATGCTATCGTAACGTGCCGTGTAATAATCACTTAAGGAGGTCAAACCACCCGACTCAATATAATTGAGTGAATAGCGCGCCACATTATCAATGGAGAAAATACCTTTTCTGGCGCGCTCTAACGAGGAATGATCAATATCAGTGGCATATATATAGCTTCTATCATACAGCTGCGCTTCTTTAAGCAAGATGCACATCGAATACACCTCTTCGCCAGATGCACAACCCGCATGCCATATTTTCAACGAAGGGTAGCTTTTAAGTTTTGGTATCACCTGCTCACGAAATGTTTTGAAAAAATCAGGATCACGATACATCTCTGTAACGTTTACAGTCATTTGCGATAGAATTTCAGCAAACTCTTTTTCATTATGCAGTACAAGATGGATGAGTTCACAAATATTACTGAGCTTGAGTCGATGCATCTGCAACTTGATGCGTCGTTTCATTGATGCCCGGCTGTATAAACGAAAATCATAACCGTATTTCCGATACACGGCCTCAAGAAACAGATCAAGCTCGAGTTCGGATTCAGCCTCTGACTCCACGTCATCCATCCTGTTAATGGAATCCAGTGATGTTATTTTTGACATAATAAACCAATAATTATCCCCATGATTATTAGCGCTTATGTAACCACACGCGCATTAATGACAGCAGCTTGTCTGCCTCAATCGGTTTGGTAATGTAATCATTCGCACCCGCCTCAATACATTTTTGCCTGTCATTTTTCATCGCTTTTGCAGTTAAGGCAATAATCGGGAGTTTGGCCAATTTAGGGTTTTTACGAATTTCAATCATCGCCTCGTAGCCGTCCATTTCCGGCATCATAATATCCATCAATACCATGTCTTTATCGGGTGCTGCGTTGAGTGCATCAACCGCTTCACGACCATTCATGGCAATTTCGATATCAAAGCCCTTTTCTTCAAGTATCACCGTCAAAGAATAAATATTGCGCATGTCATCATCAACAACAAGTAATTTTTTGCCTTTAAAAATATCGGCGCGGTGATCAATCGGCTCTAATATTTTTTGTTTTGCAATATCCTTATTACTGTTATCAAGCCAATTGAGGAAGAGTGAAGCTTCATTAAGTAAACGTTCAGAGGATTGTGGCGTTTTAAGAATAATGCGATCAGCATATTTGCGTAACTTGGCTTCTTCATTGCGCATCAAATCCTTGGCGGTATAAACAATCACCGGCACGGGTGCAATGCTGCTATCGGCATTAATTTTTTCGAGAAACGTGAATCCATCCATGTCCGGCAAATCAAGATCCAGAATCATGAAATCATAATTTTTATTTTTTAACGCAGCGATACCCTCTTCGCCGGTATACGCCGAGACAATCTCCAGATTTTTATTCTGAAACGTTGCCACAATATCTTGATGTGCAATTTTGTTATCTTCAATAATCAGAATGCAATTGAATTGTGCCTTCAGTGCCTGTTCAATCTTGCTGAATGAATCTGCAATTTTCTCACGACTGACCGGCTTTTTCAGAAACTCATAGGCACCCATGGCCATTGCCTTGTCGGAACTTTCGGAACCGGAAATAAAATGTACCGGAATGGTTTGGGTGTTTTTATGTTGACGCAAGCGCTCCATAACCTGAAAACCATCCAGATCCGGCAAACCGACGTCAAGAATAATGGCACCGGGTCGATGTGCAATTGCATAGGCAATACCACTTTCTCCATCGTTACAAATATGGGTAGCAATGCCATGCTCTTGCGCCAGATCAGCCAAAAGACCCGCAAACTGGGTGTCATCTTCAATAATTAAAACTACTTTTTCATGCTGTGGATTGGCTGCTACTTTTTGTGGCTCTGAATATGAGTCTGAATTTTGAGTAATAGAGCCTTGCGGCGATGCAGAGACCACCGCTGGCTTTAAAGGGGAAGTATTTGATTCAAGGTTTGTCTGAGTACTTATATGATTATGGCTTTCTTTTGAGTTTTCCTGCGTTAACCTTTCGGCACCTTCTATAATCGCCACATCAGGAATAAACAAGGTAAAAGAAGAACCCTGTCCTGTTGCAGATTGCGTAATGCGCAAATCACCCTTTAATAATTTTGCCAATTGTCGCGAAATGGTTAAACCCAGCCCCGTGCCCCCATATTTACGGCTGGTTGTGCCGTCGGCCTGCTGAAAAGCTTCAAACACCAGTTGCTGTTTTTCTTTGGGGATGCCAATGCCAGTATCCCGTACCGTAAGCGCGATTGTTGTTGCAGGTGACAAGCCTGAGCCTTCAAGATGCATGTCAGGTGATGGACGTGCAATATCCAAATACACACCACCTTTTTCGGTAAATTTGAAGGAATTTGATAACAGGTTTTTTAATATCTGCTCCAGTCGCTGCCGATCGGTGATAATGGATTGTGGTAAATTATCCTGGATATTTATGCCAAACTCGATGTTTTTTGCTTTGGCCACATGTTCAAAATTTAATTGGATATTGCGCCGAATAATATCAATGGGCAGATCTTCAAGCACCAACTGCAATTTGCCTTCTTCTACCTTTGATAAGTCAAGAATATCATTAATAAGTGAAAGCAAGTCCGATCCTGCCGAATGAATCACCTCACAGTGCTCTATTTGTTTGGCATCCAGATTACCTTTTTTATTGCCTGCCAAATTATTGGACAGAATAAGAATACTGTTAAGTGGCGTACGTAATTCGTGTGACATGGTTGAAAGAAATTCTGACTTGTATTTGCTGCTGAGTTCCAGCGCTTCAGATTTTTCTTTTAATATATTCTGTGCTTTTTCCAGCGCCTGATTCTGCACACCCATTTCATACTTTTGCTTTTCAAGAATTTTGGCTTGCTCAGACAATTCTTCGTTGGTAACACGCAATTCTTCCTGCTGTGCCTGTAAATTTTCTTCCGACGCCCTGAGTGCTTTGGTCTGTTCTTCAAGCTCTTCGTTGCTGGCACGTAATTCTTCTTGCTGTCGCTCCATCGACTCGGCTTGTTTCTGCGTTTTATCGAGCATTTCGGCCAGTTTAACGCGTGACAACACCGAATTAATGGCAATACCAATGCTGTCCATAACCGATTGCAGAAACAGCATGGAAAATTCATCAATCGCTTCAACTGAACCCAGCTCAATAACCGCCATTAAATTACTTTCATACAAAATGGGTGTTAGCAGAACATTTCTGGGCGTAGCGCTACCCAAGCCTGAATGAATCGTCATATAGTTTTCGGGCAAATGGCTGATGCAAATTTGTTTTTTTTCCAAAGCCACTTGGCCCACTAGTGACTCACCTAATTTATAGTGATTCTGAATCCCTTTACGGTGGGTGAAGGCATAGCTGCCAATCAGTGACAGCAGACCTATTTCATTTTCATAAAAATAAATCGCACCGATCTGGCAGTGGGTCGTAGGCGTTACATAATCAAGAATGTTGCGACATAACTCATCGATATCCTGATCACCTCGCATGCGTTCGTTTAAATCAGCAATCTGTGATTGCAAGCGCTCTTTACGATGGTCTTCTTCAGTGCGACTTTTGAGTCGGTCGCGCATGGTGCTGATGGCACCGAGCAAATGCCCTGTTTCATCATTGGAGTCAATATTGATGATCGTATTCCATTCACCTTCGGCAATTTTATCGGCCACAACCACGGCATGATTCAAACCCCGTGTCAGCATGCGGGTGACATAAATACTGAAAACAACCAGCACCAGAATAATTACCAGTGACAACAGGGCACCCACACGCCATGCCGCACTGTTTTCATTTTTTACTTGATCGAGTCGATTAGAAAATGAATATTTTACCGTTTCACGCAGACTTTTTAATGCAACGTCTAACGCACTAAAGTTACTGTCTATTTGTGGTACCAGCTTTAACAAAACATCTGAGTCCATTGTGTCATGCATCATGCCATCGGCCACCTGGTTTGAGGCAGAAAAATAACTGTCCAACTCGTGTTGGATTTTATCAATCGGCTCGGCGTGTGACGGTGACAAACGGGCAATTTTTTTTAAATCACGACCAATTTTTTCATAGATCGTTTTGGCCGTTTCAAGCTCGCTCACTTCGCCGGTATCCACCGCCGTAGAAAAGGTCATTTTGAGCGTTGAAACAGCAATGGAGGTTTCGTTTACAATTTCAAAAACAGGAAAATCGTTTTCTTTAATTGAGGATAAATAGTTATCTGTAGAAGCAGATACCACATAATTTGCAACAAGATAGATAACAAAGCCCACAATGGAGACAAATGAAATCATCAATACTTTATTGCGTATCGTCCAGTTCTTAAACAAAGCAGAGTCCCTTACGTTTAATTTCACCCGGTGGCTGTTAACGGCCGTTAAATTATCGCGTTTCAATCTGGCAGGCTGTTGAAAAACGTTACGAGCGAAGCAAATACAAGGCAAAAATTGGAGAAAACCCGCAGTTTACGCAGAGTAAATGAAGATTTTTAACCAATTTTTAATGCAGTATTTGCAAGCATAGTAGTTTTTCATCAGCCTGCTGGCGATGGTCTGTATTTAAAAAGAGTAGATGATTTTGCCGTGACTGCTATGGGCATTTAATCACGCAACCTAAAATATAAAATTCCTGCTGCACGATTTGCACCGGCGTACATTTGCATCTATACCTAAAACTGCTATGAGAAACCAAATACGCAATAAAGCATCTGATTATGTGTTTTTTTTATTATTACAATATTAGCAATACTAATAATGCTGTCATTTTCGTTTTGCTTGCACTTGAGTTTCACTGACTTAATTTGGATTAACTCGCTATGAAGAAAAACACCCCTTATTTGAGTTTTTGCTGCACTGTCGCTTTATTAACAAGCGTGCATGCGCAGGCAGAAAGCCTTCCCGTCACCCTTAACGGTTTCGCGTCAGCGGGTTTTATTAGCGGTGACCTTGACCATGATTTTTACAGCGGCACCGACGTTATCAGCAAGTCGTCAACCTTTGGTGCAGACAATACGATTGGTTTGCAAATCAGCGCCGCCATGAACGAG
>Ga0209873_1000124_pt1 | contig 11770 bp, 10 predicted proteins | sample GWRWT2_30Apr14_FD_187186 | JGI IMG/M metagenome (GOLD analysis project Ga0209873, IMG submission 187186) | Sand microcosm microbial communities from a hyporheic zone in Columbia River, Washington, USA - GW-RW T2_30-Apr-14 (SPAdes) (version 2) | ecosystem: Engineered > Artificial ecosystem > Sand...
CGAATTCAATTGTCCCGCGTCTGGCAAGACCATCGGTTTTTTCAAGTTTGAATTTCATGCAATGATGCAAACCTTCGTTAGTATTTGGCTGCTTTGTTGGCGCATTCTTTATCTTTCATACGCCCCTGCGTGACGAAATAAACATCGCATCACCGTAACTATAAAAGCGGTATTGATTTTCAATCGCCTGTTGATAGGCATTCAAAACATGCTCCGTTCCGGCAAAAGCACTCACTAGCATTAACAAGGTCGACTGAGGAAGATGGAAATTGGTCACCAGCGCATCAACAACGTTAAATGAACAACCCGGATAAATAAAAATATCCGTTTCACCTGAATAGGGGCGAAGGCATCCACTTCTCGCCGCCGTTTCCAAACAGCGCACAGTCGTGGTACCCACGGCAACCACGCGACCTGCTCGCGCTTTGGTTTGCGCAATGGCCTCTACCACTTCGGCGCCCACTTCAATATATTCGCTGTGCATTTTATGCTCAGAAACAGATTCCACTCGAACAGGCTGAAAAGTCCCCGCGCCCACATGCAGTGTTACCTGCGCCTGTTGAATACCTTTGGCTTGCAAGGCAGCCAAGAGCGCGTTATCAAAGTGAAGACCGGCGGTGGGCGCGGCGACAGCCCCCGGTTTTGTTGCGTATACCGTTTGGTAACGTTCACGATCAAATGCCGCATCTTCACGCGTCAGATAGGGTGGCAAAGGCATATGCCCCCGCGCCTCAAGCAAACTTAACAAGGGCTGTGAACATTGAAATTCCACCACAAAAAGATCCTTGTGACGACCAAGGACAGACGCATTTATATCACCTTCCAGCACTAAACTTGTTCCTGCACGAGGTGCTTTACTGGCGCGAAGATGCACCAAAGCCGAGTGATCGTCTATTACTCGCTCCACCAATATTTCGACCTTGCCGCCGGATGTTTTATGCCCAAGAAGGCGTGCCGGGATCACCTTGGTATCATTAAAAACCAGTAGATCACCGTCATTAAGCAGATCAAGGAGTTCAAAAAATTGATGATGTTGAATATTACCACTGAGCGCATCAAGACATAAAAGCCGACTATGCGTTCTTTCCGCCAAGGGATAACGTGCGATTAATTCATCTGGAAGATCAAACTGAAATTGACTCACTTTCATGACCCGATCTTTCCCCCCTTGAGCCTGAAACCTGAGTCTTAAAAAAGCGGCTAGCCTATCGGGAAGCACAAACGAAGTCCAGCGACACAAACAAAGTCCACAGTCGAAGGCTTATTAAACCCGCGCAACTGCGGCTTTGTTTTGGTTTCATCTGCAAAAAAAAACATCCATACAGTCACTCGGTCAGTGTGGATTGTTTTTGCAACGCAAACTCAGTCAATAGAAACAAAATCGTATAAAATGCCGCTCTCAATAAGGGATTCGTATGACCAAACATTCGCCTTCAGACCGCAATTTTGATCCAATCGTTGAGCATTTTGCCCATAAAATATACGGTTCCATAAAAGGTGAAATCCGTCAGGCCGTTATCTGGCGTGATTTAAAAAACCAGATACCCGCTTTAATAATTAATTCAGACAGCAGGCCCTTGCGCATTCTGGATATTGGCGGTGGTCTCGGTCAGTTTTCCATCGAACTTGCGCGCATGGGGCATCGAGTACATTACAACGATCTATCAAAACTGATGACTCAAAAAGCCCAAACATTAGCTCACGAAAACGGTGTTTTTGAACGCATTCAATGGTCAAATGAACCCTATCAATCGCTGCTGATTGACGCAAACAAAGGTGTTTATGATGTAGTACTTTGCCATGCGGTACTTGAATGGCTGGCAGAGCCACCGGCACTGATTCCTGCCCTGGCCTTCTTGCTTAAACCACAAGGATTGTTGTCCTTGTGTTATTACAACGCAGCCTCGTTAATTTATCGTAATCTCATTCGGGGCAACTTCAATCGCGCGCGCCAACAAAATAATCAACCCTTTAATACCAATAGTCTGACCCCGGATTTTCCCTCGTCCAGCAGTGATGTCAAAAACTGGCTGATCACATCGGGCTTTTTAATACTCTCAACATCAGGCATTCGGGTTTTTAGTGATTATGTTCCGCGTAAGACCGGGGGTAATTTAATTAAAGAAGAAGTTATTGAAATGGAACTGCGCTATGCGACCGAGGAACCCTATAAGTGGATGGGCAGGTACATTCATACCATTGCCCGTTTACAAAGTAGCTCTGAGCTGTGACTTTCTAGCCCTCAGTTAATTGAATTACTCTTGAACCAGATACTGTCGGAACTCATCTGTAAATCGCTCTTCAAACCCGTTCGCGCCTTTGATTATCATAAATACAGCCAGTGAGTTATCCCTGGCAAACTTGAAACCTTTTTCCGGGCCCAGCACCATGAGCGTTGTCGCCAGTCCATCGGCGATCATGCAGTTTTCAGCCACTACGCTCACTGATGCCAGCGTGTGGGTAATAGGATAGGCCGTTGCAGGGTCGATGGTATGTGAATAACGTTTACCGTCTTTCTCAAAATAATTTCGGTAGTCGCCTGAGGTTGCAACGGCAATATCGTTGATATTAACAATTCGTTGAATGTTACGTTCATGAGCAGTGGGCGATTCAATGGCAATACGCCACGATTGATCTTCAGCCTTTTTGCCAATAGAACGAATTTCTCCACCAATTTCGACCAAGGCATGATGTATGCCCTCTTGCTCAATAAGCTCTATGACTTTATCAACACCAAAGCCTTTGGCAATTGATGAAAGATCGACATACAACGCTGACGATTTTTTCCACTGTTTATTAAGCGAATCAATTTCCAGTTTTTGATAACCCACGAGTTTAGCGGCAGCATCTATTTCAGCCTGACTGGGCACTTTATCTTCATGATGAGGCGGCCCGAAACCCCATAGATTAACCAAAGGTCCTACAGTGATATCGTAGGCGCCCTGTGAACGCTGACTCAGTGATAACGCAACGCTGACCACCTTTAAGGTATCGTCAGAGACAGGAATCCATGTATCAATTGGCGCTGCATTAAATCGACTCAGTTCCGATTGCGGACGGTAGGTCGACATTTTATTTTCGACATCCTCCAGCACACCGGCAATCGCTGCTGCAAGTCTATCCTTTTGTTCTACCTGGGCCGGAGTCAGGGCAAGTTTGATATGGTAACTTGTCCCCATTGCCGAGCCTTCAATTGCCTGCAAACTGAGCGGTGTACTTACTTCTACCGCTGTAGATTGACTCGGTTCTTTGAGCTGATCACGTGTCTCTGCCGTAGATAATTGCTGAGTCTTGGCAGCGTCAGCCCCTTCCTTTTGGCAAGCAGCAACACTTAGACACCCACACACAAACAGGCAAAGTAATGCCGTTCTCTTTAAACCAAACAAGGTTTTACCCACCCTCATAAAATACACAAGCCCACTGAATAAATAAATTAACCACCAAAATCGTCAAGCAGGATGTTATCTCTTTCGACGCCAAGCTCCAGCAGCATATCGATCACGGCTTTGGTCATCATGGGCGGGCCACACAGGTAATACTCACACTCCTCGGGTGCTTCGTGTTCTTTCAGGTAATTATCAAACAGCACTTTGTGAATAAAGCCCTTATGTCCAGTCCAGTTATCCTCTGGCAAGGGATCCGAAAGCGCTACATGCCATTGAAAATTACTGTATTTACGGGCTAATTCTTCAAATTCTTCTGCATAAAACATTTCACGCAAACTTCGGGCACCGTACCAATAACTTATTTTTCGCTTACTGTTTAATCGAAGGAGTTGATCAAAAATATGCGAACGTAAAGGTGCCATTCCCGCACCGCCACCCACGAACACCATTTCAGCCTGGGTGTTTTTTGCAAAGAAATCACCAAAGGGACCGTATACGTTAACTTTATCACCCGGCTTCAGACCAAAAGTCCAGGAAGACATTTTTCCGGGCGGAATACCTTGTGAACCGGGAGGTGGAGAGGCGATACGAATATTAAATTTAACGATACCTTTTTCTTCGGGATAATTTGCCATCGAATAGGCACGGGTAACCGTTTCGGTCACCGTGGATAGGTTGTCCCAGATTTTGAAACGATCCCAATCGCCGTGGTATTGCTTATCAACATCAAAGTCGCGGTAGTTGATCGTGTGTGGAGGACATTCTAACTGAACATATCCACCCGCTCTGAAGTTTACATTTTCACCCTCAGGCAGTTTTAAGACGAGTTCCTTAATAAAGGTTGCGACATTGTTATTTGACGCTACAGTACATTCCCACTTCTTGACGCCAAAACACGATGGCTCCACCTCGATGGTCATGTCCTGTTTTACTGGAACCTGACAAGACAAACGCCACCCTTCTCTCACCTGACGCTTGTTAAAATGGGTTTCCTCTGTGGGCAAAATATCACCACCACCTTCAAATACACGCACCCGACACTGCCCACAGGTACCACCACCACCACACGCAGACGAAACAAAAATTTTCTGGTCAGCCAAGGCTGTCAGCAATTTCCCGCCAGCATTACAATTAATCGATTTGTCAGCGTCATCATTTATCGTTATATGTACCGAACCGGAGCTTACAAGCTGGGATCGCGCAGCAAGAATAACAGCAACCAAGGCCATGATGATGCCCGTAAACATGACCACGCCTAATGTAATTTCTAGGTCCATCCATCACTACCTTTTATCATCAAGTTTTTATTTGGACAGTTAAAGTTGTACGCCAGAAAATGACATAAAACCCAATGACATCAAACCCACAGTGATAAAGGTAATACCCAGGCCTTTTAAGCCTTCGGGCACATCACTGTATTTAAGTTTCTCACGTATACCTGCTAAGGTCAGAATAGCCAAAAACCAGCCAATTCCAGCGCCAAACCCGTATACAACGCTCTCGCCAAAAGTGTAATCACGTTCGACCATAAAAAGGGTGGCGCCCATAATTGCGCAATTAACCGTAATCAAGGGCAAAAACACGCCCAAGGCGTTATAAAGAGCAGGTACGAATTTATCAAGAAACATTTCCAGTATCTGCACCACGGCCGCAATAACAGCGATGTAGGTCAATAAACCAAGAAAACGTAAATCAACACCGGCCAGATCTTCACTTATCCAGGTCAAGGCACCTTCATTCAGGAGTACGGATAACAACAGTTGATTAATGGGAATAGTCACACCCAGAACAACAGTGACCGCAATTCCCAGCCCAATGGCACTTTCAATTTTTTTGGAAATGGCAATAAAAGTGCATATGCCCAAAAAGAAAGCCAGCGCCATGTTCTCAATAAAAACAGCCCGGATAAACAAGCTTACATAGTGCTCAAACATGGCAAACTCCTAAAACACTTCCAGCGTTTTTGTGTGAGGGCTTATCTCGAACTCGTTACGTTCAAGTTGATTGGTTTTGACCGTGCGTAATCCCCAGATAATTAAACCGATCAGAAAAAACGCAGAGGGAGGCAGCAGCATAATGCCGCAGGCAACATACCAACCCCCATCAGAGACCAAAGGTAAAATTTCTATACCGAAAAGTTTCCCGGATCCCAGTAATTCCCTGATCACACCCAAGATTAAAAGCATGGCGCTGTAACCCAGCCCATTGCCAATACCATCCAGAAAACTGATCACGGGTGGATTTTTCATTGCAAATGCTTCTGCCCGACCCATGACAATGCAATTGGTAATAATCAATCCGACAAACACGGAAAGGGCCTTGCTGATGCCGAAGGCATAGGCTTTCAGAATTTGATCTACAACAATCACCAATGAAGCGATGATCGTCATCTGAACAATAATACGGATACTGCTCGGAATATGGTTTCTGATTAAACTGATAAAGTAATTGGAAAAAGCTGTCACCAAGGTCAGCGCAATACACATGGTAACCGTTGTGTTTAGATTACTGGTCACCGCCAGGGCTGAACAAATTCCCAGAATCTGAAAGCCAATCGGGTTGTTGTTAAAAATAGGCCCTAACAGAATTTCCTTCGTGTTTGATGATTCAGACATTTTAAACTCCCTCTTTACCAAGCTTGTTAAGAAAGGGGCCAAAACCCTCTTTGCCCAACCAGAATTGCATCAAATTTGTTACGCCTCGACTGGTCAAAGAGGCCCCGGACAAAGCATCCACTTGATGAACTGCCTCAGGCCTGGATTTATCAACATTACCTTTGACCAAGGCAATGGAAACATTATTCTGGTCATCATAAATTTTTTTGCCTGGCCACAACGCTTTCCACTTTGGATTATCCACTTCGCCGCCTAATCCAGGTGTTTCTGCATGTTCATAAAAACCCAAACCCACTACGGTATTAAAGTCATTCTTCAAAGCGACAAAACCGTATAACGTTGACCATAAACCATAGCCATGGACTGGCAAAATAATTTTATCAAGGTTCCCCGTACTATCACGATGCAAATACACCGGATAATACCTGGCCCGCATTTTAATTGAGGCAATATCCTGTTCGGACGACAGCATTACATTGCTGCCTGTAATTTTAGCCGCCTTGCGTGGATCATATAAGTTGGCATCTGTCACACCCATTTCAGACAATTCTTCCGGTGTTGCAAATCGACCCTCGCTTACATTAACCAATCGGGTTTCAATTTTTTCAAACGCTGTTTTGACCGACTCTCTCTCATTCAATAAACCCGCTGCTGCCAGAATGTTTTTTTGCTTATCAAGTAAGCGATTTTCAGTCTGGATGGGTTTGAGCAACACGGCAGAACCGGCCACAATGACCGAGCATACGAGACAGAGCACTCCTGCCACAAACACCGTTTTTCCAATACTATCGTTAGACATTACGCGCTCTCCTGCGTTTTATATTCGCTTGCATGACAAAATAATCAATAATCGGAGCGAACAGGTTAGCAAACAGAATCGCCAACATCATACCTTCTGGGAAAGCCGGGTTAATCACCCGAATCAAACTGACCATCACGCCTATCAAAATACCGAAAATCCATTTGCCTGTGTCCGTCATCGCCGCCGACACAGGATCGGTTGCCATAAAGGTCATACCAAAGGCAAAACCACCTAAAACAAAATGCCACGCGGGAGACAGTGCAAACATGGGATTTGTGTCACTGCCAATAACATTAAACAGTGTCACTGTAGCAAACATACCTAAAAACACACCCAACACGATGCGCCATGAGGCAATTTTGCTGATCAATAAAACAGCCAGACCCAGCAAAATAGCAATAACGGAGGTTTCACCAATGGAACCGGGTTCAAAGCCTATAAACGCATCCATCCAGGTCAATCCATGTGTCTGGATGGCCGCCAGCCCCCCTTCCGCCGCCAAACTCAAGGCCGTGGCACCGGTGACACCATCAACAGCAATCCAGACTGCATCGCCTGACATTTGCGCCGGATAGGCAAAAAACAGAAACGCCCGACCCACCAAGGCTGGATTGAGGAAGTTTTTCCCTGTACCACCAAACACCTCTTTGCCTAAAACAATGCCAAAGCTGATGCCCAGAGCGACCTGCCACAAGGGAATCGTCGGCGGACAAATAAGCGCAAACAGTATCGATGTCACGAAGAAACCTTCATTCACTTCATGACCGCGCACTGAAGCGAACAAAACCTCCCAAAATCCACCGACGATAAATGTGACCGCATAAATAGGTAAAAAATATACCGCGCCATAGATGAAATTGTCCCACAGACTTGATGCATCATGACCTGCAAGGATTTCAATAATCGCACCATGCCATCCCGCAAGCGAAGTCAAACCCGCACCTGACATCGCCGTATTGCCTTGCAAACCAACGTTGTACATGCCAAAGAACATGGCTGGAAATGTGGCCAGCCAAACCAGAATCATGATTCGCTTTAAATCAATTGAATCACGCACATGGGATGCGCCCTGCGTGACATCTTTGGGTTTATACAGCCCGGAATCAACGGCTTCATACAGTGCATACCACTTTTCGAACCGGCCCCCTTTTTCAAAGTGGTGGGCATTTTTTTCAAAAAATTGTCTTAAACCCACGGTTTTAGCCCTCTACTTCGATGCGCGTCAAATTATCACGGAGAATGGGACCAAACTCATGCTTACCCGGACAAGCATAAGTACATAAAGCCAGATCTTCTTCATCAAGCTCAAGACAGCCTAAAGCCTGGGCCATGTCTGTATCACCCACCAGCAAATAACGCAGCAATGCCGTTGGTAATATATCCAGCGGCATGACCTCTTCATAAGTTCCCACTGGCACAAGAGCGCGCTGACTGCCATTGGTAGATGAGTTGAAGCTAAAGAGCTGTTTACCTAAAAACCCAGACAGAAACACATTTAATACGGAGTGTTTTTTAAGACCTGGACGCAAATAATGCAGAAATTCTCTTTCAGCATCGCCCTCCTCAATAACACTCACTTGCTGATGATAACGCCCTAAATAAACGGCGGATCCTCGGCAGGCACGGCCACTCAAAACCGAGCCGGAAATTATTCGATTAGATCCACTCTCAAGTTCTTTGTGTACGATCTCTTCAAGCAAAGCACCTAGTCGTGTCTTGATGAGACGAGGTTTACGTACACGCGGACCAGCCAGTGAGATAACACGAGAAGTATCCAGTTGACCGCTGACAAATAATTTGCCCATGGCTGCAACATCTTGATAATTAACGCTCCAGACCGTGCGTTGTGCAGAGACGGGGGCCAGAAAGTGAATATGCGTTCCAACAAGTCCGGCAGGATGCGGACCCGAAAACTCATGAACTTCAACGGATGGATGCGATAAGACAGGAATATCACTTCCTGGTGCTTTACATACAAATACTTTGCCTTGAGTCAAACGCGTTAACAGGGCAAGTCCATCTACGAATGCGTCTTTTTGATCTGCCAATACCAGCGCGGGATTTGCCGCAAGTGGATTCGTATCCATGGCGGTAACAAAAATGGCAAAAGGCTCAGAATCCAAGGCAGGGACTTTACTAAAAGGACGTGTGCGAAATGCCGTCCACAATCCCGCCTCATTGAGGTTGGATTGCACCTCTTCCCGTGACAAGGTAGCAAGTTTCAGCCTTGAATAAACTGGGAAGGTGCGCTGTTCTTCCGTTTGATCAAGCTTGATTTCAACTGATAGCAGAATACGTTTAGGGCCGCGATTTATGGCGCTAATAACACCCGCCTCCGCTGCCGTGTACTTCACTCCAGGGTTTTTCTTGTCGGTAAACAGGACTTGCCCTCGTTTTACTCTATCGCCCTCCTTGACTTCCAGGCTGGGTTTAATCCCCAGATAATCACAACCAAGAACACCAATCGTTGTGCAGCCATGGAGATTTGTATCTACGGTTTGAATCGGCCCACCCGTAATCGGCAAATCAAGACCTCGTTTTAGCTTAATCATAGCGTCCAGTTTTTTGTTGAAATTTAGTGCCTTTGTGATAAGCAATAATCTACACGGTGCGCAAACAAATAAAGCCTGCAACTCCACCCGCCTGAATTATTTCCTTCTTTCGTCCCAGCCGTCAGGGGTAGATTTAACTATTATTATCATATTTCTGAAAGTCGAAGCGTCTACATATCAAAAGCAAACATCTTCGAATAACATTTATTCACCCAGTACGACACAGCATGTCGTACTGATGTAGAGCCAATTCAAATTAAATTTTCGGAATGACTGGATAGGTGATTCCCGCCAGTTTTTGCAGAATTCGTAACACTTGTGCACTGTAACCGAACTCATTGTCATACCACACATAGAGCACACATCGATTACCATCCGCAATGGTGGCTAACGAGTCAACGATGCTGGCATAACGCGAGCCAATAAAATCACTTGAAACCACTTCCGGCGAATTTACATAATCTATTTGTTTATGCATATTCGAGTAAAGCGCCGTGTGCTGCATGAAATCATTCAGCTCGTTTACCGTCGTAGCCTGATTCAGGTTAAGGTTTAAAATAGCCAGTGAAACATCCGGTATAGGCACTCGAATCGCATTGCCGGTGAGTTTTCCGCTTAACTCAGGCAGTGCTTTGGCCACTGCCTTGGCTGCACCAGTTTCGGTTATGACCATATTCAGGGCGGCACTGCGTCCGCGTCGGTCACCCTTGTGGAAGTTATCAATCAAGTTTTGATCATTGGTATAAGCATGGACCGTTTCCACATGACCACTGGCAACACCAAACTTATCATTTACCGCCTTTAAAACTGGCACAATCGCATTGGTCGTGCAACTGGCCGCCGACAGGATAAGGTCATCATTGGTAATCAGATGATGATTCACACCATAGACAATGTTCTTGATATTGCCTTTGCCTGGTGCAGTCAAAACAACACGCCCCACACCCTTTGACTTCAGATGTTGTTGTAAGCCTTCTTCATCACGCCACTTGCCCGTATTATCAACAACAATCGCATTTTTGATACCATACGATTCATAATCAATGGTGCTGGGCGAGTCGGAATAAATAATCTTGATGTAATTGCCATTGGCAATCATGGCATTTTCTTCAGGAACCATATTCAAGGTTCCCCTGAACGGCCCATGCACTGAGTCTCTTCTGAGCAAATTAACACGTTTTTGCAGATCATCTTCGCTACCTTTACGCACAACGATAGCGCGCAAACGCAAACCTTTACCACTGCCTGCCTTCTCAATCAGCAAGCGCGCCACTAAACGACCAATGCGTCCAAATCCGTAAAGAATAACGTCTTGCGCTTCTGTTCTGGGCTCCGCCTTTTCCCCCAGAATATCGGCCACTTCATCACGAACAAAGTTTTTGACGGAAAGTGCTGTACCTGAACTAAGGAATTTTTGTGTTAATTTACCCAGGTCTATACGTGACGGACCCAGATCAAGCGTAGAGAGCGCTTCAAGAATCCGAAAGGTATCTTGCACATTTAAACCAGCCCCCCCTTCGACCTGACGTATATATCGGTGCGCTTGTATCAGACTGACAACAGAGCGATTGATCAGAGGACGGCCAAACATGGTAATAGCTATATTACGCTCACGATAGAGTTTTCCGATTAATGGAATCATTGCTTCAGCAATTGCTTCACGGGCTTTCCATCGGTCAAAGATTTGTTCTTGATCTTTCGTACTCACTAAATATTCCCCTTCATCATATAATTGCCAACCAATTGGATACCTTACTGATAGCCCGTATTAAACATGTAAACACATAACGCAGGAACCAAACATTCTTTCCTTAGACTAAAACCGGGCAAACATTATCTTGTGTCCATGACACTTAGGCAACAACTCCATTCAACAAATTTAGACACCATTCTCCCGGCACTGACATGATGCGGCAGCAATCTAAAGCTGAACATAAATCTTATTGAAATAGTAATAACAGCCTGATTAAATAACCGACTCAAAAATAAGACCTAAAACACAAAGAAATAAATATAACTAAAGGGTACTCAATCATGGATTCATTCTTCAAACCCGCCGCCCTCGTGGCTGCCTTTGCACTTTTGGCCAGCAGCCCCTTAATGGCTAATGACATTAGCCCCGCCAGAAAACTTGAAGTGACCATTGTCAAAGGTAAACAACTGCCTAAACTGCTGAACAAGGAAACTGCCACCTACTCAGTAATGGCCTTAAATAATGGCCAATTGCAAGCCATTCCTTTCCAGTTTGATGACCTTAACGTTAAAAATTTGGTTTATGTGCCCGGTGGCAAACTCAAAATTCAGGGCAAAGAAGGTATTCTTGAAGACAACGACGAACTGGTCTTTATGTATAAAGACATGGGCGCAAAAGCAAGTGACGCTGAATTCAAGAAAGTGGCAGGCTCCATGGTGTCA
>Ga0209873_1000128_pt1 | contig 11622 bp, 10 predicted proteins | sample GWRWT2_30Apr14_FD_187186 | JGI IMG/M metagenome (GOLD analysis project Ga0209873, IMG submission 187186) | Sand microcosm microbial communities from a hyporheic zone in Columbia River, Washington, USA - GW-RW T2_30-Apr-14 (SPAdes) (version 2) | ecosystem: Engineered > Artificial ecosystem > Sand...
TCCACACCATTAATGCCATCATATTTGGTTTCAACTGCACTCAATTTTCCTGTTGAAGTATTACGTTGGAATACAATAACAGCATTGCTGCCTGACAGATAAAGACTCCTGCCATCCTTGCTAATGGCCAGATCGGCCAGATCGTTCAAACCCTCATAGCGGCTATCAACGTGTAACTCGCCATTATTCATATCACGGCGATAAAGCACCACGGCGCTTTTTTCAAATGACTTATGAATGGCATAAAGGCTCAGACCATCGGGAGAAACCAGCACTTTAACCGGGAGTTCATTGCTGCCAAGATCAGACAGCGCAGGATAAAAATCAAGATAACTTGGCTGTCCATTGCTATCACGTTTAAAAAAGCCCAAACCAAAATCCGTTGTTGCTGCCACATAAATGTATTTATTGTCAGGAGAAACAGCCAGACTGCTGGCACCGTGCAGTCCTGCTCCGTCGTTAGCGCCAATAAGCTCAAGCTCTCCTGCCTGAAGTGTGTTCACACCTGACAGTGCCATTAGTACCGCACCAGCCAGTGGCCGCAACAAAGAACCAGACAGCTTCTCAAGCCTTAAACCAGATATCGACACGCAGCACATAGACATCACACTCCTTAACAAGACACAACAGGAAAACCTTGCAATAGGTTTAACTCACGAATTGCGCGTAGTCTAAGCAGCAAAAATTACACGCGTGTGACTAATTAAAGAACGATTATTTTCAGATAACGCTGTTTTTGTCATGCAAATGTAATGCTGATGTAACCTTCATTGGTTTTAATCTGCCCACAACTATCCATCGAAGAATGATCCATATGACAGAAAAAATCCTGGTTGTTGAAGATGAAGATGCTATCCGTGAGATGCTGTCAATGACACTGACCCGTGCCGGTTTCGAAACAATGGGCGTGGGCAGTGTATCGCAAGCACGCGGTGTGGTCATGGACAAGCGTCCCAACCTGATACTCCTTGACTGGATGCTGCCAGACACAAGCGGAATAGAGTACGCACGGTCTCTCAAAAAAGATGCCATGACCCGTGAAATACCTATTATTATGGTCACCGCACGTGGTGATGAGAGCGACAGAATAAAGGGGCTGGAGGTCGGCGCGGATGATTACATCACCAAACCATTTTCACCCAAAGAACTGGTAGCCCGCATCAAAACAGTTTTGCGCCGTGGCGCACCGCCGGATGACAATCAGATCATCCAGGCGGATGGTCTACGTGTTGATCTCGCCGGGCACCGTGTCATGATTAACAACACGATTATAGATCTTGGTCCCACCGAGTTTCGCCTGCTGCACTTCTTTATCACCCATCCCGACCGGGTTTACAGCCGTAGTCAACTGCTTGACCAGGTCTGGGGTGGATCAGTGTTCATTGGCGAACGCGCCGTCGATGTTCATATCCGGCGGCTGCGTCAGGCACTCGCCACACACAAGCATGATCAATACGTACAAACCGTGCGCGGCACGGGTTACCGTTTCTCCGTGCTGGTGTAATCGGACCAACCTACACATAGACCAACAACACCGTGCATTAACAGCAGGCATAAGAGGGACGCAGTCATCTGCTCCCTCAGGTGTATTTACTTATTGTTTATTTCTTGTTGCCCGCTTCCAGCATCGCTTTTAATTCAGCCGCTGATACATAACCGGAGATAATCTTGCCATCATCCAGGATAATGGTTGGCGTACCGACCAGAGCGATCTGATCAGCCAATTCGATGTTTTTGGCAAGGGGGTTATCACAGCGTTTTTTAGGCACATCCTTACCGAGTTTGGCCTCAGTCAGCGCCTTGTTCCGGTCACTCGCACACCAAACCGACTCCGCCTTGATAGCAGATTCCGAATAAAGCCCCTCACGGGGAAAGAGCAGATAACGAACCTCTATTCCGTAGCCATTGATCGCTTCAATTTCCTCATGCAGTTTGCGGCAATAAGTACAGTCCACATCACTAAACACCGTCATATGATGTTTTACCTCTTTAGGCGCGAAGATAATCATGCTATTGCGATCCAGCGACTCAATCAGCACCTGCCGTGCGGCAGAACGACTTTCTTCGGTCAGGTTTTTTTTCTGGGCAAGATCGAGCACTTCGCCCTTAATCAAGAACTGGCCATTGGCAGACGCATAATAAATTTCAGTGCCGTATATCACCTCATACACACCGGCGATAGGCGTCTGGACAATCCGGTCCGGTTGTTTAGCCGGAATCGCTTTTTGCAAGGACAGACGAATGCGCTCCACCTCATCCTCGACCATGGGCGTAGTACAGCCCACCACCAACATCGTTAACAGAACCATCCACTTTTTCATAAGCCCCCTGCGTTCCAGTGTGTCAATCACAAAAATAAAACCAGCGGGGATTCTACCGTGATTTGATTACGACGCAGTGACAGCTCAAGCACAATCTGCATTGACAGGCCAGAACAGGATAAGAACGGAATATTTTTTGTATTTTTTTAGAGGCAGGTTTGGAACAGTCTATTTATTACTTTGTTTTATACATTACTTTACTGCGACGTTTACGTATTGTTTAGTCTTATCCCTGAAATACGCTTCAACATAGTGATAACTGAATTTTGCCAGGAATACGGTTAAAACAATTAAAAAAGCATTTACCAGCAGCGAGGTAAATCCTGAAACTTCGAATTTGAAAACATACTTTAAGCTGTTTGCAACAATGGATTCGGTCAGCGCATGCAGCATATAAATCGAATACGACCAAACACCGATTTTTCTGAACAGCGGCATTTCCAAACACTTACCGAGCTGGCCGTTTTCGCTCCACGAAAAAGCAATAATCACCACAGCAAACGAAATAATACTCAGCATCAGTGTCGCATAATTAACGTGCGCAAACGTGACAGCTGCAATCAAAAACACCACGGATACAGGTTCAATATAGCGTGGCTTTTTAAAACCAGGGCATTTCAAACGATATAAAAAGACCCCTAAATAAAATGCCGCCAGACACCTGATAAAACCAAAATCAAACGTAAAACCAAGCGTCGAGCTGTCTATCGAATATAACAATGCATACATTCCAACACTGATGATAACAGGCAGCCACAACGATCCTTTTTTATCCAGCGTTACCGCCAAGAGGTAAAACACAATATAGGTAAAAAACTCAACACTAATACTCCAGCTTGGGCCGTTAAATGATAAGTGATCATGCAAACCCATCGAATGCAGCAAAAATATATTCGACACAAATGTCGCCACGTTCGACGTCGCAAGCTGATCCTGCCCCCCCGTAACCCGCATTAAATAAATACTGTTTAATAACAACGTACGGGATAAACACCAGCAGCATAAACAAATGCAAAGGGTAAATTCTGCCCAGTCGCAGTAAAATGTAATTTGAAAACGACAAACCCTGCGCAATTTTATTTTTATACGCATAGGACATAACAAAACCAGATAGAATAAAAAAGAAATCAACAAACAAATAACTGTTTTTGACGAAACTGATGGGTTCGCTGCCAAAGTTAAACGAAGAGTGGAATAAAATTACCGCGCAGGCGGCTATGCCCCGCAATGATTCTAATTTGCCAAACATGGGGGCTTGCAGGTGTTAAGCATCGTTATAGATGCTGCCATTGACAGAAGCCTTGGGCTTAAAGCTTGCGAAGAAACAGGCATGCAGTGCCTCAAAAAGAAAAACCGCTTGGGTTAAGCAAGCGGTTTATTGATCTACCTAAACGTTAACTATAACATTGGTGCGCCCGGCATGATTCGAACATGCGACCATCTGGTTCGTAGCCAGGTACTCTATCCAGCTGAGCTACGGGCGCTTAAACCTTTCTTGCCAAGGAATGCTGATTTCCTCGAAAAGCCTACATGGCGGAGAAGGAGGGATTCGAACCCTCGATGAGTGCAATACCCATACTCCCTTAGCAGGGGAGCGCCTTCGGCCACTCGGCCACCTCTCCAAAATGAGGTGCGAATGATATCACAATGAGAAAAAATTCAAAGCTATTTCAAGAATAATTATGTACGTACTTAATTCGACTCATAAGAACCCGAATCCAATGATCCCTGGTCTTTCTCGCTCTGAATACGCTGATAGATTTCTTCACGATGTACGGCGACATCTTTAGGGGCATTAATGCCAATTCGAACCTGATTTCCCTTAACGCCTAACACTGTTATGGTGACGTCATCACCGATCATTAAGGTTTCACCTACTCGGCGCGTCAAAATTAACATCGTTCTTTCTCCATACTTCCAATAGATTTAAATTACCTTTCGCAGCCGATTATAGATAGCTGATCCATCTAGCCAGGCCGCACCAATCATCCAATCTCGTTTCTTTAATTCAATCAAGAATTGTGGCGTTAGTAATTAATACACGAGCCACAGGCTCAATCTGACCCGCCATCACGATACTGTCATCCTAAGTATTGATCAGCGCCAGTTACCCAACTGTTAAAAAGCGACTCATCGCTAGAGAGTTCTGTTATGAATTAGTAACCATAAAACCCGTGCTTTCGTGCATGACACAAAAACAGCGTGCTACCCAGATCAGGCGCATGGAATCAATTCGACTCCTCAGTCACATCCAGACCAAAGGCGGTATGCAAGGCCCGCACGGCCAGCTCCAGGTACTTTTCTTCAACCACCACCGATATTTTGATTTCCGAGGTGGAGATCATCTGAATATTAATCGACTCTTGCGCCAGTGCCCTGAACATGGTGCTGGCGACTCCGGCATGCGAACGCATCCCTACGCCAACGATGGACACCTTGGCAATTTTGTCATCGGTAATCAGCTCGCGGGCATTAACATCTTTCGCCACTTGCTCCAAAACACTGATGGCACGCTGGTATTCGTTTTTGTGCACGGTAAAGGTAAAGTCATTGGAGCCATCCTGACCGACATTTTGTACGATCATATCGACTTCAATATTGGCATCACCCACAGGACCAAGAATATGCGCCGCCACACCCGGTTTGTCGGACACACCTCGCAGCGTAAGTTTGGCTTCGTCACGGTTAAATGCAATTCCAGAAATATAGGGTCGCTCCATATGCGCTTCATCCTCTTCACATGTGATCAAGGTGCCTGGCCCGTCCTCAAAACTCGACAGAACGCGTAAAGGCACATTGTACTTGCCTGCAAATTCCACTGAACGGATTTGCAGCACTTTTGAGCCCAGGCTCGCCATTTCAAGCATTTCTTCAAAGGTAATTTTATCCAGCAGTCTGGCCGCGCTAACCACTCTTGGATCGGTGGTATAGACACCTTTTACATCGGTATAAATCTGGCATTCGTCGGCTTTTAAGGCCGCCGCAAGCGCAACCGCCGTGGTGTCAGAACCCCCACGACCCAAGGTTGTGATATTGCCGTGCTCATCAACACCCTGAAAACCGGCAACCACAACAATACGCCCTGCATTTAAATCGTCCAGAATGGCTTCGTTTTCAATACGCTGAATCCGCGCCTTGCCATGCGCACTGTCGGTGATAATTCGAATCTGACTACCGGTGTATGAACGCGCATCATATCCGAGCTCAATCAGCGCTATAGTCAGCAAACCAATCGTGACTTGCTCGCCGGTAGAAACGACAACATCCAATTCGCGTGGCGACGGGGTTTCAGTAATTTCTCGACTCAGGGTCAACAGACGATTGGTCTCACCACTCATGGCCGATACAGCCACCACGAGTTGATGGCCTTCGTCGTGGAAACGGGCCACTTTTTTGGCGACTTCCTTGATACGAGCTACCGAACCAACCGAAGTACCGCCGTACTTCTGAACTAAAAGCGCCATGACTTAACTCAATCCTTTGTGGGATGGACTTTCGGGGGCCAAATTAAACACCATAATGAACAAAAATGAAACATAGACGAACTTTCCAGAAGCAAAAGAATTGGGCGCACATAATCAACGTGCCGCAACCCACTCTATCACCGACTTCAAGGCGGCATCGAGTTTGGCAAGATCATTGGCGCCACCTTGCGCCATATCTGCACGACCACCGCCTTTTCCACCCATATGACTTGCCACATGACTCAGTAACTGTCCGGCATGAAAACGTTCGGTCAAATCATTGGTCACACCACTGATCAGCACCGCTTTGCCATCACAAACGGCCGCCAACACAATCACTGCACTACCGAGTTTATTTTTCATCTGATCCATGGTCTGACGCAGCATTTTGCTGTCAACATCGTCCAAACGCGTCACCAAAACTTTGACGCCATTGACCTCCTGCGCCTGTTGCGAAAGATCACCGCCACTATTGCTTGCCAACTTGGCTTTGAGTCGATCGAGCTCTTTTTCCAGGACGCGATTTTTCTCCAGTGTTTGTTTTGTTTTTTCAACAAGCAAGTCAGGACTGGTTTTGAGCAAATCAGACAAATGATTCAACGTTTGGCTTGTCTGTTGAGCCCACGCCAGTGCGCCGGTGCCGGTGACGGCTTCAATACGACGCACCCCTGCAGCAATACCCGTTTCTGCAATAATCTTGCAAAAACCGATATCGCCTGTGCGCCGAGCGTGGGTGCCACCGCAGAGCTCGACCGAAAACTTATCCTGCCCCATAGAAAGCACCCGCACCTCATCGCCGTATTTTTCTCCGAACAAGGCCATGGCACCGCTGTTTTTTGCGGCATCAATGGACATGATGTCGGTAGTAATCGGGGTATTGGCACGAATTTCGGTATTCACCAGATCAGTCACTGTTTGCAACTGCTCAGGCGTCATGGCTTCAAAATGGACAAAATCAAAACGCAGGCGATCGGCATTTACCTGAGAGCCTTTTTGCGCCACATGATTGCCCAATACTTGTCTAAGCGCTGCATGCAGAAGATGGGTCGCCGAATGATTAAGCGCGGTCGCGTGACGCCTGGCTGCATCAACAACAGCCAGCACCGTGTCACCGACCCGCAACGACCCCTCAAGCAACTGGCCAAAATGAAGAACCACGTCACCTTGTTTTTGGCTATCGACCACGTCCATGCGTCCACCTGCCCACGTGAGTTGACCCTGATCACCGACCTGACCACCCGATTCGCCATAAAAAGGCGTTTCATTCAAAACAACAGCCAGCGTTTGCCCGGCACTCACCTGTTGCAGTGACTCACCGGCCACAAGGAGCTGTTTCACTAGGCCGCGCCCCTGCGTGCCTTCATAACCGCAAAACGCCGTGCGGCCTTCAAGTGCGATAGCGCTGTTATAATCAGCGGCAAAATGTTTGACCGCGCGCGCGCGCTCACGCTGCTGGTTCATTGCCTGCTCAAAGCCTTCCAGATCAATCTTGAGGTTTTTCTCGCGCGCCACATCGGCCGTCAGATCTACAGGAAAACCGTAGGTATCGTAGAGCTTAAACACCACATCACCAGGAATGGTGTGATCCTTGAGCTGCTCCAGATCCTGATTGAGTATTTTCATGCCGGCATCAAGCGTTTTCGCAAACTGCTCTTCTTCATTAAGAATGATTTTTTCTATAGCCACCTGGGCGCTTTTTAAGGCCGGATAAGCCTCACCCATCTCAACAACCAAGGGTGCCACCAAGGTGTAAAAGAAGGGCTGGCTTTGCCCTAATTTATGCCCATGACGTAAGGCGCGCCGAATGATTCGTCGCAACACATAACCCCGGCCTTCATTGGAAGGAATCACCCCATCGGCCACCAGAAACGCGGCTGAACGAATATGATCAGCAATGACGCGCAAGGACGGATGTTCGTCGAGTGCATGGCCCGTTGCCCGCGCTACAGCCGCGAGCAGGCTTTGGAACAAATCAATCTCATAATTGCTGTGAACGCCTTGCATCACCGCTGCAATACGTTCCAGCCCCATGCCCGTATCAACCGACGGTTTGGGCAACGGCAGCAACTCACCCGAGGCCTGCCGTTCAAACTGCATAAACACCAGATTCCAGATTTCGATATAACGATCGCCGTCAGCATCGGCCGAACCCGGAGGGCCGCCCGCAACATCGGCACCGTGGTCGTAAAATAATTCGGAGCAGGGTCCACAAGGGCCGGTGTCCCCCATCGACCAGAAATTGTCTTTTTCGCCCAAACGGGAAAAACGTTCGGCACTGACACCGATTTCGTTTAACCAGATATCTGCGGCTTCATCGTCATCTTTATAGACCGTGACCCACAAACGCTCTGCGGGCAACTTGAGCTCTTCTGTTAGAAAATTCCACGCCAGACGAATGGCTTCGCGCTTGAAATAATCCCCAAAACTGAAATTACCCAGCATTTCAAAAAAGGTATGGTGTCGGGCGGTATAACCGACGTTTTCCAGATCATTGTGTTTGCCCCCCGCCCGCACGCAGCGTTGTGCAGTGCTTGCACGCGTGTAGGGTCGTTTGTCCTGCCCCAAAAACACATCCTTGAACTGCACCATGCCCGAATTGGTAAACAACAAGGTTGGATCGTTGCCCGGTATCAGCGAACTGCTGGGCTCAATGGTGTGTCCATGGCGTTCAAAATAAGACAAAAAGGCAGAACGAATTTCTTTGCTTTTCATTACCGAACCCTGTTTTATAACTATTGGCAAAAAGGTTAACTACGTATAGGCGTGCTGTGATTGGGGCGCCCACGCATGAACATGAACCAAGGATTATAGCGACATTCCCCTACACTAAAAACCAAGCCAAAATGAATACTTGAGTTTTTTTCCAAGCGCTCTACCCTAGTGGCGCGAATCATAAAGAGTGGAACAAGATAAAACGGATGGATTTTTTCGCAGGGCAAGGCGCGCGAAGGTGACATAGCCCGGACGATGGCGACGACGAGCAAGGCCGCCATGCAGAAAAAGACGCCATTTTATGTTTTGATAGTTATGATTCACGCCACTAGCGCTCTCTTTTTTTACTTGTTTAAACTGGACGTCTACTCGAAATGCCCCAAAACTCTGCGCCATTCGGTATTATTCTGATGAACCTGGGCACACCCAGTGCCCCGACCCCCCGCGCCATTCGTCGTTATTTAAAAGCCTTTTTAGGGGATCCACGCGTGGTCGAATTACCGCGCCCTCTTTGGTTCTTGATTCTCAACCTGCTTATTTTACCGCTGCGACCGATAAAAATTGCCCACGCTTACCAAAGCATCTGGCAGAACGATGGCTCCCCCCTGCGCGCCATCAGCCAACAACAAAGGGACAAACTGCAGCAGCGGCTTGATCAAGATCTGGGTGCCCATAAGAGTCACGTCGCGCTGGCCATGACCTACGGTGAGCCCAGTGTGCGCAGCGCATGGGCCGAGTTAAAAAATCGTGGCGTGGACAGGGTTTTTATTCTGCCGCTGTATCCCCAGTATTCCGCCACCACCACAGCCGCCGCCTTTGATGAGATCAGCCGCGTGTTGCAGAAAGAACGCGCCATTCCGGAATTACGCTTTTGCCGCGACTATCATCAGCATCCTGCTTATATTGAAGCTCTGGTTCACTCGATTAAACGACACTGGCAAGATATTGAATCCCGCACGCAAGAAACACCCGAACGCTTTTTGCTTTTTTCGTTTCACGGCATTCCCCAGGTTTGCATCGACCGGGGCGACCCCTATTACCAGCAATGCCAAAATACGGCGGCGGCGGTTGCAGCGCGTCTTGAGCTTGATCGGCAGCAATGGCAAGTCAGTTTTCAGTCGCGCGTTGGCAAGGCTAAATGGCTAAGCCCTTATACCGACCAAACGCTAAAAACCCTAGGCAAAAAACTCAAACGTATTGATGTGATCTGCCCCGGTTTTTCGGTCGATTGTCTTGAAACGCTGGAAGAAATTAATATCCAGAACCGGGCGTTTTATGAAGCCGCAGGCGGACAGGGTTTTAACTACATTCCCGCGTTAAACAGTGACGATAAACACATCGCACTGATGATCGACCTGATCACAGAAAAATGCAGCGACTGGATCAATACAAAGAGTGAATTCCGAACGAATGATAGCTAAGAGCGCGTGTTTTAATGCAGCGCTGCGTAGCCCAACATATCGGTAATTTCCTTGAGCTGTTCACCTGCAAATTCCAACACTTGCAAACTCTGTTCGGGCGAGAGTTTATTGACAGGAAATTTCCGATACGCCGGCATATCGACCACGCGCGGCAAACTGCCCAAGCGACGCGTACCAATGCATGCATGCCAACGTGCCAGCAAAACAATATCAGCCAAATCGAGTTTTTCGCTTCCGGCACGCATCCAGTCATCACGCGAGCGAGCTACTTCAAGAAATTCCTCTTCAAAACCCCATACCTTGAGCAAGTGGAACCCAACTTTCGATTTATAGGCCTCAAGTACTTTTTTGACCTCGCCCGGTTCTTTCGCAATTTCAGGAAAATGTTCAGAGATTTCTACCAGCAGGGGCAACACACCAATATCCTGCATCAACGCCGCCAACAGGGCCTTATCTGCACTGATACCATGACTGTACACCGCCAGCACAGAGGCAATAGCGGCTGTTTGCACGCTGTTTTGCCACAACTCATTGGCAATATCACGCAACACCACTTGACGGAAATTAAACAAGGCGCCCAACGAATGGCTGTAGACCAAATTCCGGGTGACTTGTGTACCCATGCGTTTAACGGCATCGGCAACGTTGTTAAAAGGTCGGGCAGAACGATAGAGCGGGCTGTTGGCTGAACGAATAATACGTGCGGCCAAGGAAGGATCAGCCTGTATGATTCTCGCCATCTCCTTAATACCGACATTATCGTTGGTAATGGCATGGCGAACTTTCTGTGCGACATCGGGCAAGCTGGGTAAACGCGCTTCATGCGACACCACTTTTTTATACACCTGGTGGTAAATCCCTTCTTCACTGCGGCGTTTGTTCATTATTTTTTTAGCAAGAGAACGTGCATTATTTCCCGTGTCCACCCTACACTCCAACAAGCTTTTATATTGTTTTTGTTTACCTTCGGAGTATAGCTGAAGGAAATCAGCCCTCATTATTATCGGATTATGTTTATGCCTGCCGCACTGAAAGACCGTTACGACACGGCCTATATATCAAAATTAGCGCACGCCATCCAAAGGCATCACCCTGCATTTGAGACCACGCGCTTTAAATCCCTGGTGTTTGATGAGCTATGGACTCAACGTGAACTTAAAGCCCGCATGCACCATATCAGCGGCTGCTTGCACGACAGCCTTCAGCGGCCCTTTCCTGAAGCTATTACAGTGCTAAGGAAAGCCGCGCCGAACTTTGGTGGTTTCGAGGCCATGCTTTTCCCCCACTATGTTGAACGTTATGGTCAAGCCCATTGGGACATTGCCCTGGCGGCGCTGGCTGATCTGACGCAATACTCCAGCTCGGAATTTGCTGTCCGACCTTTTATTCTCACAGACCCCGAGAAAATGTTGGCCCAAATGCACCTTTGGGCGCAGGATACCAACCCGCATCTACGCCGACTGGCCAGTGAAGGCTGTCGCCCCCGCTTGCCCTGGGCCACGGCGCTGCCGTTATTTAAACAAGACCCGCGACCGCTGATTCCTATTCTGACCCGGCTCAGACAAGACCCCTCCGACTATGTTCGACGCAGTGTCGCCAACAATCTCAACGATATAAGCAAAGACCATCCCGATATAACACTGGCACTCAGCAGGCATTGGTGGGGGCAGCACCCCCACAGCAACTGGATTATCAAACACGGCC
>Ga0209873_1000132_pt1 | contig 11343 bp, 9 predicted proteins | sample GWRWT2_30Apr14_FD_187186 | JGI IMG/M metagenome (GOLD analysis project Ga0209873, IMG submission 187186) | Sand microcosm microbial communities from a hyporheic zone in Columbia River, Washington, USA - GW-RW T2_30-Apr-14 (SPAdes) (version 2) | ecosystem: Engineered > Artificial ecosystem > Sand...
AGAACTCAATAAAGGCGATGAAATGGGGCGTTTCCAGCTGGGCTCCACCGTTATATTACTTTTCCCCGCCCACAGTGTACGCTTTGACCCCGGCATGCAACTCGACGCCAAAATAAAAATGGGTGAAGCACTTGCTTACCTCTGACCAAACAATCAATACGCCACACCGGTACCGCCCAAACCACAGTAACCACCCGGATTTTTTTCAAGATATTGTTGATGATAAGGCTCTGCAGGATAAAACATTCCTGCCATTTCAATTTCCGTGGTGATATCACCAAAGCCAGCCATTAAAAGCTGTTTTTGGTAGTGCGTTTTACTGGCCGAGGCCTGCTGTCTTTGCTCATCTGTGTACACGTAAATGCCTGAGCGGTACTGCGTGCCTACGTCATTACCCTGACGCATGCCCTGCGTTGGATCATGAGCTTCCCAGAAAACTTTAAGCAAAGCCTCAAAACGAATAAGCTCCGGATCAAAAATAACACGAACCACCTCGACATGCCCTGTTCTGCCCGAACACACGGCCTCGTAATCAGGATCCGGCGTATTGCCTGCGGAATAGCCTACCGCTGTTTCCACCACACCCTTTAATTGTCTGAATTTTCGTTCAGCGCCCCAGAAACATCCCAGTCCGAACAAAACACCTTGTTGATGTGTTGGCATACTCGCCTCCATGGATGGCTTAGACTTTGAATTTTCGATAACAACTTTGAATTTTCGATAACAGCAGTGTACGTCACACCGACAAAGTCTGAAATATAAAAGGCGCCATCACTGTTTTCTAAGCATGATCAAACGAAAAAACAAGCACCTCTTGAATGGTATTCCCGAAAAGCGCCATCAACAAACGATCAACGCCCAAGGCCACACCGCTACAGGCTGGTAATCCGGCAGCCATGGCAGCCACAAAGCGCTGATCGATATCAATCGCGGGCAATCCAAGCGCACAACGTCGCGTTTGATCGGCGGTAAAACGTCGTACATGTGTTGCTACATCTGTGAGCTCATGATATCCATTCGCGACCTCCATGCCATTCAGATACAACTCAAAACGACTGGCAGTAACATAATCACTGTCATGCTGCAATTGCGCCAGCGCGGCCATGCATTCGGGATAATCGGTCACAAACAGTGCCGGATAAACAAGCAATGTTGGTTCAATAGCGAAGCTGAACAGCAGTTCCAATACATCTTTTTTATCAAGCTCGTCGTATTGTTGCGGCAACCAGGGTTTGGCACATAGCAAAAGCTCGGCAACGGATGCCGTATGCGGGTTCAGTCCCAATACGCTTTCAAATAAACCTTGATAGCTGAGCCTGTGTATAACCAACGTTTGCCCGGATTGCGCATACACGGCTGTCAATAATTGGGCAACTTCGTCTATCAAAGCATTCAGCGTAAAGCCAGGACGGTACCATTCCAGCAAGGTGAATTCAGGATTATGGCGCGCAGAACATGAATCTTGACGAAAGGCTTTGCTCAGCTGATAAATACCGTCACCGAGCTCGCTACCGTAGGCAGCCAATACACGTTTCATGGCGTACTCGGGCGAGGTTTGCAGGTAATAGTGCGGATGCTGATGAGGATTTATGGCATTGGAAACCGCAATGGAGGCTATGTAAGGATCGGTGACGCTATGCGCGCATAATAGAGGTGTTTCCACCTCTAATACATTTCGTTCAGCAAAAAACCGGCGAATTGCCGCCAGTAATTGCGCCCGTCGTTTGATTGCGACGAGTTTTGCATTCGGCTGCCATTGCATCGTTAACAGGAAAGCAACGTGGAATCAGCTTTTTGCCCGGCTAACGTACTCCCCGGAACGGGTGTCAATTTTGAGCACATCACCCACATCGATAAACAAAGGAACACGCACCACCGCACCCGTTGATAAAGTAGCCGGCTTGGAACCACCGTTAGCTGTATCACCTTTTACACCCGGATCGGTATTAATCACTGCAAGCTCAACAAAGTTGGTCGCCGTGACTGACAGTGGCACACCATTCCACAAGGTCACCGTGCACGTGTCTTCTTCTTTTAGCCACTTACTGGTTTCGCCCACAGCGGCGGGGTCAGCAGAATATTGCTCAAAACTGCTGTTATCCATAAAGTGAAAGAATTCACCATCGCTGTAGAGATATTGTAATTGCACATCAATGACATCAGCGGCTTCAGCACTTTCACCCGATTTAAAGGTACGCTCCCAAACACGACCGGTTTTAAGGTTACGTAATCGAACGCGGCTAAAAGCCTGACCCTTCCCTGGTTTAACCATTTCATGCTCAATGATGGCGCAAGGATCACCATCAAGCATCAATTTAAGACCCGCTTTAAATTCGTTGGTAGAATAAGACGCCATCTTCTTTCACCATGTTAATTAAAATTAAGGGACACATGATACAGCGAATTCCTACTTTAGGGCAGACCTCGCACTGGCAAAAGTCATTAGCCGAGGCCTTTACCCGACTTGCTGATCTTTTGCATTTTCTGCACTTGCGTGCCGATGAAGTTCATGCCAGCGAAGACGCCGCGCAGCAATTCAAATGTCTGGTGCCACTTGGATTTGCCCAGCGCATGAAACCAGGCGACCCGAACGATCCGCTGTTATTACAAGTTTTACCCACGCACTTTGAGCTCGACAAGGTACAAGGCTATGTAGCAGATCCCGTGGGTGATTTAAATGCCAATCCCGTACCTGGCTTGTTACACAAATACCACGGGCGTGTATTACTGATCACCAACGGCGGTTGTGCAGGCAATTGTCGTTACTGTTTCAGGCGACACTTTCCCTATCAGGACAATGCGCTCTCGGCGAGTCAGCTAGAGCACGCTTTAACTTATATTCGTGCTGATAACAGCATCAACGAAGTTATTTTAAGTGGCGGCGACCCCTTGTTAAATCCGGATCAACGTTTGGCCGAATGGCTGGCTCAGCTGGCAGACATACCGCATTTGACACGTTTACGCATCCACAGCCGCCTCCCCATTTTTTTACCCGAACGGATAAATGATTCATTGATTCAGGCATTAACCGGCACACGACTCAAGGTCGTGATGGTTGTACACAGCAATCACCCGAATGAAATCGATCACTCAGTAAGTGCAGCGCTCGTTCGTATGCACAAAGCCGGCATTAGTATGCTTAATCAATCGGTATTACTGCGTCATATCAACGACAATGTCGTAACACTGGCTAAACTGAGTGAGAGCCTCTTTTCAGCCAACACATTACCGTATTACTTGCACATGCTGGACCCTGTCAGCGGGGCCGCCCACTTTGATATCAGCACATCAGAGGCCTGTGCACTGCATACTGATCTGTGTAATCAATTACCGGGATTTCTGGTGCCCAAACTGGTGAAAGAAATTATTGGCGCTAAAGCAAAATCAGGCTTGAATTTAAATTTTCGGCTATAACTGTAAAGAAGCCCCTGCATCATCTCCAACTGATTGAGCCAGTTTAAGGAGCATGAACGTGACAAACGGGTGACTATTTTTGTCCAGTGTGACCTTAGGAAAGGAAGAAATCAGTGTCCCATGCGCAGCTACAATCAACTCGCCTTAGGCTGTTAATTCCGCAGCAAACACTGCCGGCGTTATCAATTGCCAGCGCACAGCCCAAAAAGTTTGAGCAGTGGCTCGACAGTTTGCCCAAAGGACACGTAGGTCAAACGTCCCGGCAAATTTATCACGTTTCGCATGAGCTCAGTCAATTAAAAACAACAGCTCAAAATCGTCTTGAATTACTGGAATTAATACGTCCGAATGCCTTGAATCTTTTACCCTCACTCAGCAAACACTATCTGAATCAGCCTTTAATTCTGCCTGAAAAAGCAACCAAAGTTGCCACGCTCACACAAGCCTTGTTATCACGCTTAATTACCGGCTATAAAGTAGTTATTGTCGAAATTCTGGACGCAATACACACGCAGAGGAATGATACCAATCATACAAAAATCTTAAAAATAGCCCTCCATCGCGCCATTTCATTATCGACACTGCAATTGCTGCATAATTTTCAATTGTATACCCTCGTTCCAAAAACAGTTTGGCACGATCTATATCAACTCTACTACATCGCCGAACTGCAACAACTCTTGCATGACCCGATCAGAGCCGCACGAAACAGTGAAGAAAGAAGCACCATTGAGCAGGAGTTTATCCGGGCAATCATGCTGGCGGTTGCCAATCCAAACCAATTACGCCAAACACAAATTAAAGCGCTTTACGAAATTACAGCGCTTTGGTGTAAAGACGTAAAGATTGGCAAGCAAGCAGCAACATCTAGCGTGTTCTATCTGGATTTATCCGATGATGCAGCACCTTCATTTTTTAAATGGCAGTCAGCCGAAAAAGAAACGCAAATACGTAATGTCTTTTTTGGAACACTCATAGAAAAACTACAGCTCCATCAAAAATCGACGCAATCTTCTGAACTGATTGTGCCTGAAAATATCGATAGCGAACTGTTGAATCATCTCTGCCGCACCTGGGGTAATTCTGCCCATCGAGCATTTAGCCGCACACCCCATCAAGGAGCGATTGATATCGTTGTAGGCTTCAGCATCAGTCACTATTTTCTTGCCGGAGAAATGGAATTCAGCACGTTTATCCATGGCGGCCATGTTGATCCTTTGGTCCGGGTGGAATCGAATCCATTCCTTACTGTTCAACACGATCCACTCGCCCCTATACCTCATGAAGAAGAGCGCGCCGGCGCCAATGACATTTGGTCATTCAAATACACGGCACCGGTGATATCAAACGAAAACCATGACCCCGGCATAGATACACCACTAAAACAGATTGAGTCTGAAATAGAAAAAAACCTGGATACTCAAACAAAACAATTTTATGCATCGCAATGCTCCATTGTAGATATCAGCCCCAGCGGTTATTGCGTGCAATGGGAAAGTTCAGTCTCCGGATTATTGCGTACCGGTGAAGTTATAGGGCTCAAGGATTCTCGAAACACGCAATGGCTCATCGGAACAGTTCGCTGGATTAATCAACTATCAAACGATACTGTACGAATTGGCATTGAATTACTTTCTCCGAACGGCCAAGCCTGTGGCGCTTCGGTAATACACAAAAAAACACCTATGTCTGACGTTGTTCGTGTAATAGAACTCCCGGAAATAAGTGCTATTGGCCAGGCAGCCACATTATTAACCCCCAGCGCCTGTTTTCATGTGGGTGACAAAATAATACTTTCGTATTTAAACGACAAAGTTAAAGCAAAACTCACTAAACGCATCAGTTCTACTGCGAGTTATAACCAGTTTTTATTTGAACGCCTCGCGCAAGACACGGAAAATAAACCAGAGCCTAAACAAATTGAAACGAATAAAAGTACGTCATCAGGAAGTGCAAATGATGACTTCAACGCTTTATGGAATTTAATCTAACATACACTCTATTAATGCGCTAAAACTGCAACAGTTCAAGTAAATAAACGGCGTTTAAGTACCCTGAAAACCAGGATCTTTGGATCAATTAATATATTATGCCCATAGCCACATCCACCCACACAGTTCGCATTTTGATTCTGCACGATTCCCAGGATAATGCAGAAAAACTCATTAGCGAACTGCGTAATTTTGGCTATGCCACACGCGCTCATCTGATAAAAGACGAGGTTGATCTGCTTGATGCACTCAGTCATGGTGCTTGGGATTTCATGTTTGCACGACCCAAAACTGACGATTTGAGCGCTTATTCGGCAATTAAACATATCCACGCCAAAGACAAAGACATTCCAACTATTATTCTATGCGATGAAAATAATTCACAGGAAATTACCGAAGGATTAAAAAACGGCGCGCGAGATGTCGTACCGGTAGGTGAGTTAGAGCGGCTCAAACTGGTTTTCCAACGCGAGCTCGCCAGCAGCAATGATCGAAAAATGCGTCGTCAAGCTGAAATTCGCTTACGCGAAGCTGAAAAGCGCTGTACGCTTTTGCTTAATAACTCACGCGATGCCATTACTTATATTCATGATGGTATGCATATTTATGCCAACGATACCTATATCAATTTGTTTGGCTATGAAGACGCATCAGAGTTGGAAGGCACGACAATCATGGACATGATTGCCGCGCAAGATAAAGACAAGTTCAAACATTTTTTACGCACGTATCCGCTTTCAAATGGTGAAAACGAATTTAATTGTTATACCATTCGCAATGATGGTTCTGAAATAAAAACGCACATGTTATTTTCAGAGGCGCTCTACGACGGTGAATCCTGTATTCAAATCACATTACGGGTTGATCGTGGCACCAGCGAGTTTGAGGAAAATATCCGGAAAATCAGTTCTCAAGACCTGTTAACGGGTTTGAATAACCGGCAATTTTTTATCGACCAACTTGATCAGGCTATTGCTGAGAATACAGAAAAACAAAAAAATGCGTCTTTGTTGTATCTCAGCCTTGATGGTTTTGACGCCTTAAAAGTTCCCACAGGCCTTGGTAGTACGGATTTAATATTGACCGATCTGGCTATGCAGCTAAAAGAACTCTTGCCAGACAATAATACCCTTTCACGTTTTGCTAACGATGTTTTCACGATACTTATTCCAGGCGATGAAACAGCCGCAACACAGGCTGCGCGCTCCATCGTAAAAACCGTTGCTGATCATATTTATCAGATCGGGAATCAATCGTATCAACTCACCGTAAGTATTGGCATTGCGTTTATTACCGAAAATGTGACCAACAGCAACGACCTGATAACACGTGCCTGCAATGCCATGCTGGACCTTCAAAAGAAACAAGGTAACGGTTTTAATATTTTCACGCCCAAAAAGATGTCTGCACCCCCAGAAACCAGTAAATCCGTTTCCCAACTGGAAGAAGCTCTGGCCAAAGATTTATTTGTGCTGATGTTCCAGCCTATTATTAATTTACGCGGCGAGCACAGCGAACTGTACGAGGTCCTCATCCGTATACGAAACAAAGAGGGGAAACTGACCGGGGCGGCAGACATTCTGAACGATGCAGAAAAGTTTGGTTTAAGTATCAAAGTTGATCGCTGGGTGGTTTTGCAAGCCATTAAAAAACTTTCATCCCAGCACGAAAAGGGTAAAAAAACCCGTTTATTTATTAGCCTTACCCGTGCCAGCATACAAGATAAAACCTTTTTGCCATGGTTGAGTGTGGCTTTCAAAGCCTCGCGCCTGCCCCCTGACTCCATTGTTTGGCAAATGACCGAAACCGACATCGGCAGCACACTTAAAGAAGCCAAACAATTTGCCAAGTCGGTGGAAGAGATTCATTGTCAGCTGGCAGTAAACAGGTTTGGATGCGCACTTAATCCCTTTAATATGCTCAAGCATCTGAACCTGACTTACCTAAAAATTGACCCGTCATTTATTGAAGATTTAAGCAGTGAAAGCAACAAAAATGCCTTAAAAGAAATAATCGCCGCTGCGCACGCCCAAGGCAAACTGACCATTATTCCTTTTGTTGAAAACGCCGCCATTCTTTCAACGTTGTGGCAAATTGGCACCAACTATGTGCAGGGTCATTATCTGCAAACACCATTGGAAGAGATGAATTACGATTTCTCCGACGAAGGCTAACAGCGCCACATGGATCAATTTCTTGGCTTGGCAGGCTAGCGTAGTAGTTTTTCAACAGCCTGCTAGCCTTTTTTCAGCAAACGATGCAGCACTTTGGCATCATGATCCATACGCGTTTTAAAGGCAGGCTCCTGCACCATGCGCTGATAATACGCCGCCAGTTTCGGCCAGCGGGACTGATCGACATAAAGTGCGGCATAGGCGGCATTAATCAAATGCGCTGTCACACTGAGGTCGGCAATCGACAACTGATCGCCAATTAAATAGCCCTGTTCAGGCACCTGTGATTCCAGATAATCAAAAATTGGGGGCACTTTTTGGGCAATATGCTCCGCAATTTCGGCTTCATCAATACGCTGCCCCATCATGCCCTTGGTAATGACGCGCTTATAGAACACGGGGCGACCCAAAGTTTCTACCATTTTGGTATCGGCATATTCTTCGAGCCAAAGCGCATTGGCGCGCAAGACGATATTCTGCGGATAGAGTGAAGGCGTCGGGTAACGATGCTCCAGATAATCACAAATAACCGAGGAGTCGGCCAGCGTAACAAGATCATCCTGCAAAGCCGGAATTCTTTTCAGCGGATGAATTTTGTCATAGCCCTCAGGAATTGCGCCAGGAGCGACATTCTGCAGCTCATAAGCTATGTTTTTAATCTCCAGAGTCATCAATACCTTTCGCACAAAGGGAGAAAGGATGGCGCCGTATACGGTTGTCATAGGTAAGTTCCTGTCTATGCTGTAAAATATTCTATTATAATTATTATCATGACCTCTGTGTGCAAACCACCTGCGGTTTTCCGCCTGCGATTAGAGACTCACAAAAGGCTTTTTCAATTATGACCGAAACTGAAAATAAACGTCCATCCAATTTCATTCGCCACCTTGTGGCCGCAGACGTGGCCAATCATAAAAACCATGGCAAAGTCGCCACACGTTTCCCGCCTGAGCCCAATGGTTATTTGCATATTGGTCACGCCAAATCCATTTGCCTCAACTTTGGCATTGCCGAAGAATACTACGGCACCTGTAACTTGCGTTTCGACGATACCAACCCGTGCAAAGAAGACCAGGAATACATCGATGCCATCAAAGAGGATGTCCGCTGGCTGGGTTTTGACTGGGGCACGCGTGAATACTACGCCTCCAGTTACTTCACCCGTTTTTACGAACTGGCTGTTGATTTAATCAAACAACACAAAGCCTATGTGTGCGAACTCAGTGCCGATGAAATTCGCGACTATCGCGGCACCCTCACTGAACCCGGACGAAACAGTCCCTACCGTATGCGCAGTGTCGACGAAAACCTTGCTCTGTTTGATGCCATGAAAACAGGGAAATTTGCCGAAGGTGCGGCTGTTCTGCGCGCCAAAATAGACATGAGCTCACCGAACATTAATCTGCGCGATCCGGCCATTTACCGCATTCGCAAAGTCAGCCATCATCAAACGGGCGATCAATGGTGCATTTATCCCATGTATGATTTTGCTCACTGCGTTTCTGATGCGCTTGAAAATATTACCCATTCACTGTGCACACTGGAGTTTGCCGATCATCGTCCGCTCTACGATTGGTATCTGGATCAATTTTCGATTGGTCATCCACAGCAAATTGAATTTTCACGTTTATCGTTGCAATACACCGTGGTCAGTAAACGCAAACTCAAACTTCTGGTCGACAAGGGCTACGTCGATGGCTGGAATGATCCACGCATGCCCACGCTCTCAGGGCTGCGACGACGCGGTTTTACACCCGCTTCCATTCGTGAATTTTGCGAACGGATTGGCGTGACCAAAGCCGATAATTCCGTCGAAATGGACATGCTCGACGCCTGCATTCGGGATGACCTCGGTAACAACGGCTTACGCGTCATGGGCGTGCTGCGGCCGTTAAAAATTGTTATTGAAAACTTTGATGAAGCAAATACGCAAATGCTTTCAGTGCCTAATCATCCGCAAAATGAGTCCTTTGGTAGGCGCCCTCTGGCATTCACGCGTGAAATTTATATCGATCATGAGGATTTCCGCGAACAGGCTGACTCAAAATTCAAACGTCTGGTCTTGGACGGCGAAGTACGTTTGCGTTATGGCTACGTGATAAAATGTCACCAGCTCATCAAAGATGCGCACGGTTCAATTACCGAACTGCGCTGCACCTACGACACCCATACACTGGGAAAAAATCCGGAAGGCCGAAAAGTACGTGGTGTGATTCACTGGGTTTCAGCCAAGGAAAATATCCTTGCAGAAGTCCGTTTATATCGCAATTTGTTTAATGTCGTTAATCCAGATGCCGCAGACGACTTTGAAAGCACAATTAATCACGATTCACTTACCCTTCTTGAGAATTGCCGCTTGGAAAAAAGTCTGGAAACGGCTGCAATCGGGCAAGGTTTTCAGTTTGAACGCGAGGGGTATTTTTGTCTGGACTCGAAATATACCACTGCCGATAAAAAAGTATTTAACCTGATCGTGCCACTGAAGGATTCGTGGGAAAAAAGTGAGCCTCAGAAATAAGGCAACACGTTCAGCGTCATGTATGTGAACAGACATGACGCTGAAAAATCTTAAATTGCTGATGACAGTTCGATAAGTTTATCCGCTTCGGGCCCCGCACCATCGACACCAAATACGGTATTGATCTGAAGGATCAAATTACGAAAGCCTTCGTTCATTTTGACACCTTCGGCGAATAAATTATTAATATCCACCACACCTTTTTGCATGATTCCTTGCAGTATTTCCTCTTGTTCTTCTTTTAAATCAAGAAACAATATGGCTTCTTCCGCACGTGCCGCCATATCCTCAACCAGGTCGGCCGAGCCGCACATCAGATACTGATAACCGTTATCAAACTCTTTCATCACCTCGCGCAAACGATTAACCAGTTTACCCATAAAATTGCGCTCTACTTCCAAGGCTTTTTGTGCATCAATAGCTTTTAGTCGTGACTCAGCGCCTTGAATAAAGGGCAAGATACTGTCTTTAATGGCTATACACCCTTGTTTGTCTTCAACGGGCATGTTTTTAATCAAAAGCGACACCTGGCCGTAATTAATAAAACAACGTTTGCCAAACTCAATAAAACGCCCCTTTTCACACAGTTCCGTTAATAAACGCGATTCCAATTCTTTTTCTAAACCGGTTGCTTCCATGTTTTTGGTGCCGAAATGACTGCGCAATTGCAAACTGCAATTCAGATTATAATGTTTGAGTCCCTGAAGCAGACACATACCCAGCTCATCGACATTGTCACAGAAATTAAAATCAATGATACAACGTAAGGCCAAACCCAAGTTGCCACTCTCGGTCATGACATTCAAGGCCACTGTGCGCGCCTCGTCAGCTGCACGTCTTAATTCACTGTCTGCATGGTACTGATAAATTAGTTTGGCTAGCCGCAGAACTATTTCTTTGGCACTCATTGTCGTATCAAGAATATCGGCATAACCGGACTCAAAGACTCTGATGGCATCAATCTCTTTCCCGTTAATGACGCCCATCACAGTAGGAATGACTGACAAGTTAGAGTCTTTCTTAATTAATTGACACACTTCAATAGCACAAGAATTTTCCTCGGTACTTAAAACAAAAATCGCATCAAATGGCGTATCTCGCTCTACTATTAACGCCTTGACCGATTGAAACGGAATCAAGGTAATATTCTTTTCGTCGATTTGAAATAATTTAACGGCGTTAGGTTCGTTTGCAAGTAAAGCTATTTTGTAGGGTGTATTCATAACCATAATTTTCTCCTTTACCA
>Ga0209873_1000133_pt1 | contig 11303 bp, 8 predicted proteins | sample GWRWT2_30Apr14_FD_187186 | JGI IMG/M metagenome (GOLD analysis project Ga0209873, IMG submission 187186) | Sand microcosm microbial communities from a hyporheic zone in Columbia River, Washington, USA - GW-RW T2_30-Apr-14 (SPAdes) (version 2) | ecosystem: Engineered > Artificial ecosystem > Sand...
TTCGCCCGGACCTCCGGCATGGACGTGCCCGAAGCCGAGCTGGACGCGGCGGTCGAAAACATCGCCACGCAGAACAAGATCACCGTGGCAGACCTCAAGGACCGCATGCGCTCCGACGGCCTGGACTACCAGCGCTACCGCGACAGCCTGCGCGAGCAGATCCTGCTGGAGCGCGTGCGCCAACGCGAGGTCAACGCGCGCATCCAGGTCAGCGATGCCGAAGTGGCCGAGTTTTACGCCAAGGGTGCCGATGGCCTGGGAGAAACCTCCTACAACATCGCCCACCTGTTGATCGCCGTGCCCGAAGGCAGTAGCCCTGCCCAGATCCAGGCCCTTCAAGCCAAAGCGCAGGAGTTGCAACAGCGGGCCGCCAAAGGCGAGAATTTCGCCCAACTGGTCAAGGCCAACTCGGCCGACACCAACACCCGCGACCAAGGTGGCACGGTGGGCATGCGCCCGGCCAGTCGCCTGCCTGACCTGTTTGTCGATGCGGTCAAAACCCTGGGGGTGGGCAAGGTGGCTCCCGTGGTCCGCTCCGGGGCTGGGTTCCACGTGGTCAAACTCGTCGAGCGTGAAAACTCGGGCAAGGCCACCTACACCCAGCAACGGGCCCGCCACATCCTGATCCGCACCACGCCGCAGCTGGACGCCCGGGCCGCCGCCAAGCGCATGGACGACATCCGCAAGCAGATCGTGGGCGGTCAGGCCAGCTTCGCGCAGATGGCCCGCCAATACTCCGAGGATGGCAGCGCCATGCGAGGTGGGGACCTGGGCTGGACGGCTCCCGGCCAGTTCGTGCCAGAGTTCGAGAAAGCCCTGCTGGCGCTGCAGCCTGGCCAGGTCTCTGAACCCGTGGTGACACGGTTTGGTGTGCACCTGATCCAGCTGATCGAGCGCAAGGAAGTCGAGTTGAGCGACCAGCAAAAGAAGGACGCGGCCCGCAGCGTGCTCCGCGAGCAGCAATTCGAAGCCACCTATGAAGAATGGGCCAAGGAACTGCGCGCTGCCGCCTACGTGGAATTGCGCGATGCCCCCTGATCGCAAGAGCAGCCACAAGGGCCACTTCGCGCGCAAGCGCTTTGGCCAGCATTTCCTGTCCGATGTCGGCGTCATTGAAGACATCGTGCGCGCCATCAAACCCAAGCCAGGTCAGGCATTGGTTGAAATCGGCCCTGGCCTGGGGGCGATGACCGACCCCGTGGTCGCCGAGTGCGAACACCTCACCGTGATCGAGCTGGACCGGGACCTGGTGCAGCGCTTGCGCCAGCGCCCCGAGCTGACCGTCATCGAGTCTGATGTGCTCAAGGTCGATTTTGGCGAGCTGGCGCAAGCGCACGCACCCAAAAAATTGCGCGTGATTGGCAACCTGCCGTACAACATCTCCACGCCCATCCTGTTCCACCTGCTGCCCTGGGCCGATCAGGTGGAAGACCAGCACTTCATGCTGCAAAAAGAAGTGGTTGAGCGCATGGTGGCCGGGCCGGGCTGCAAAGACTATGGGCGGCTGAGCGTGATGCTGCAGTGGCGCTACCACATGGAGTCGGTGGTGGACGTGCCCCCTACTGCGTTTGACCCCCCGCCCCGGGTCGATTCGGCCGTGGTGCGCATGGTGCCCTTGGCCCCCATCGAAGGGATCAACCAGAAACTGCTGGGCGAGATCGTGACCGTGGCATTTTCTCAGCGGCGCAAACTGCTGCGCCACACGCTGGGTGCCTGGCTGACCGCACGCGGGGTGAACGTTGACTTCAACGTGACACGCCGCGCCGAAGAAGTGCCCGTGGCCGAGTACCTGGCACTGGCCAAACACTGCCAAGCCTGAAATGACTGAAGCCGCCGAGCCCCCTCAAAGGCAGCTTGGCAGCTTCGCACTGGAACTTAAACCGGCCAAATCTGCACTGCAATGGCCCACATCCACCTAGAAAAAGGGGGGATGCCGCACCACGATGCGCACAGCGGCCCTTCCAAAGAAGTGCGGCACGCGCCGATACACTGCAGCCATGAAACGATTTTTAGTGGGTGGTGCCGTTCGAGACCGACTCCTGGGCCGGCCTGCGGGCGACCGGGACTGGGTATTGGTCGGGGCATCGCCCGATGAGTTGATCGGGCTGGGCTACACCCCGGTGGGCCGCGATTTCCCGGTGTTCCTGCATCCCGACACCAAGGAAGAGTGCGCGCTGGCCCGCACCGAACGCAAGACTGCCCCCGGCTACCGGGGCTTCGTCGTTCACGCCGCGCCCGATGTGACCCTGGAAGAAGACCTGGCGCGCCGTGACCTGACCATCAACGCCATCGCCGAGGACGAATCAGGCCACCTGGCCGATCCCTACGGCGGCCAACGCGACCTGGCCGCGAAAGTGCTGCGCCACGTCTCACCGGCGTTCTCGGAAGACCCGGTGCGCATCCTGCGCCTGGCGCGCTTCGCGGCCCGATTCGACGATTTCAGCGTGGCCCCCGAAACCCTGGCCCTGATGCGGGACATGGTTGAGCAAGGTGAGGTGGACCACCTGGTGCCCGAGCGCGTCTGGCAAGAACTGTCGCGCGGCCTGATGGAAAGCAAGCCCTCGCGCATGTTCGAAGTGTTGCGGGAGTGCGGCGCCCTCGCCCGCCTGCTGCCCGAGGTCGAGCGCCTGTGGGGCGTGGCGCAACGGGCGGAGTACCACCCCGAGGTCGACACCGGCGTGCACCTCATGATGGTGCTGGACATGAGCGCCCGCTTGAAGGCTGATTTGGCCGTGCGCTATGCCTGCCTGTGCCACGACCTGGGCAAGGGCACCACGCCCGAGCACATCCTGCCGCGCCACATCGGGCACGAAGAGCGCAGCGCCCGCTTGCTCAAGGGCATGAGCGAACGCCTGCGTGCGCCCGTGGAATGCCGGGAACTGGCCGACGTGGTCGCTCGCGAGCACGGCAACATCCACCGCAGCGCGGAGCTGAAGGCTGCGGCCACCTTGCGGCTGCTGGAGCGCTGTGACGCGATCCGCAAGCCCCAACGCTTCACGCAAGTCCTGCTGGCCTGCGAATGCGACTCGCGGGGTCGCCTGGGCCTGGAAGAACGGCCTTATCCCCAGACCGCGCATTTGCAGGCGGCACTGGACATCGCCTTGGGCGTCGACACGGCCAAGGTGGCTTCAAAGTGCATGGAGACGGGCAAGCAGGGACCGGCCATTGGCAAGGCGATCCAGGAAGCGCGCGTCACGGCCATCGAGATCGCATGGGCGAAATCCCGGGCTGAGCACAAGCAATGATGCGTTGAACCGTGGACTCAAGGTGCCCTGCACATTCGCAGGGCACCTTGGAGTTCACTGGACTTCGGTACGACTGACGATCGATCTAACGTAGAGCTTGGATTTCGAGATCAGTCCGCCTGCTTGCGCAGGAAGGCGGGGATCTCGATCTCGTCCATGCCATTGCTGGCCAAAGCATCGACCTTCGCGGCCGCTTGCGTGCGGCCCGATCGCCACACGCTGGGCGTGTTCAAACCGCTGAAGTCGTTGTGGCCCGACGTGGCGCCCATGCCCAGACCGGACGAACCACCATGCACCTGGTGGTTCAGCACCGGCAGGTTGTCCGTGCCCGTGCGGGCAAAGACCTGGCCATGCGCTTGCGCGGCACTGTGCACCACCGACATCGGTGCTTGCGCCCGGCGGCCAGCGCTCAGGCCCGTGGCGATCACGGTCACGCGCAGTTGGTCGCCCAGGCTTTCGTCGTAGGCGGTGCCGTAGATGACATGGGCCTCTTCCGCGGCATAGCGGCGGATGGTGTTCATGGCATTGCGCGATTCGCTCAGCTTGAAGTTGCTCTTGCCCGCGGCAATCAGCACCAGCACGCCACGCGCGCCCGACAGGTCGATGCCTTCCAGCAGCGGGCAAGCCACGGCCGATTCAGCCGCCTTGGTGGCGCGGTCCGGGCCCGACGCGGTGGCCGTGCCCATCATCGCCTTGCCAGGCTCGCTCATCACGGTCTTGACGTCTTCAAAGTCGACGTTCACCAGGCCGGGGATGTGGATGATGTCGCTGATGCCGCCGACGGCGTTCTTCAGCACGTCATTCGCTTGCTTGAAAGCTTCTTCCTGGGTGATGTCATCGCCCAGGACTTCCAGCAGCTTCTCGTTCAGCACCACGATCAGCGAGTCGACGTTGGCTTCCAGCTCGGCCAGGCCCGCGTCGGCCTGCTTCATGCGGCGGCCACCTTCGAACTCGAAAGGCTTGGTCACCACACCGACGGTGAGGATGCCCATTTCCTTGGCCACGCGCGCGATCACAGGCGCGGCGCCCGTGCCCGTGCCACCGCCCATGCCGGCGGTGATGAAGACCATGTGCGCGCCATCGAGGGCCGCCTTGATCTGCTCCACAGCCTCTTCAGCCGCGACGCGACCGGCTTCGGGTTTGGACCCGGCGCCGAGACCGCTGTTGCCCAGTTGCATCTGCATGTCCGCGCTGGAGCGGTTCAATGCCTGTGCATCCGTGTTGGCGCAGATGAACTGCACACCCTGAACACCCTGGGCGATCATGTGATCGACCGCGTTGCCGCCGCCGCCACCCACCCCGATCACCTTGATCTGGGTTCCCAGGTCGAAGTTTTCAATCATTTCGATTGCCATGTCGTACCTCCAATATTTCAAGCAGTTGCCAGTGAATGGATAAAGTCGAGCCAGTGAAGCTCTTGTTTAAAAATTACCAATGAACCAATCGCGGATGCGTCCGAACCAGGTCTGAACCGACCCGGCCTTCTGCGCCGCCTTCATCCCGCGCGTTCGCGCGAGTCTTGCCTCTTCGAGCAAGCCCATGACGGTGGCCGAGCGCGGGCTGGCCACCATGTCGTGCAGTGCACCCGAGTACAAGGGGATGCCCTTGCGCACGGGTTTGAGGAAGATGTCTTCGGCCAGCTCGACCATGCCCGGCATGACCGCCGAGCCGCCGGTGAGCACGATGCCCGATGACAGCAGTTCCTCGTATCCAGACTCGCGGATCACTTGGTGGACCAGCGAGAAAATCTCTTCAACGCGCGGCTCGATCACGCCGGCCAAAGCCTGGCGCGAGAGCATGCGCGGGGCGCGGTCGCCCAGGCCGGGCACCTCGACCTGCTCGTTCGGGTCGGCCAGCATTTGCTTGGCCACACCGTGGTCCACCTTGATGTCTTCAGCATCTTTCGTGGGCGTGCGCAGGGCCATCGCGATGTCGCTGGTGATCAGGTCGCCCGCGATCGGGATGACGGCCGTGTGGCGCACCGAGCCATCGGTGAAGATGGAGACATCGGTGGTGCCCGCGCCGATGTCGATCAGGGCCACGCCCAGTGATTTTTCATCCTCGGTCAGCACGGCGGCGCTGGACGCGCTGGGGTTGAGCACCAGTTGTTCGGCTTCCAGGCCGCAGCGGCGCACGCACTTGACGATGTTCTCGGCCGCGCTTTGGGCGCCGGTCACGATGTGGACCTTGACCTCCAGACGGCCACCGCTCATGCCGATGGGCTCTTTCACCTCGTGGCCGTCGATGATGAACTCTTGCGGCTCGACCAGCAGCAGGCGCTGGTCGTTGGGGATGTTGATGGCCTTGGCGGTTTCGACCACGCGCTGCACATCGATGGGCGCCACTTCCTTGTCGCGCACGATGACCATGCCGGTCGAGTTCTGGCCGCGGATGTGGCTGCCGGTGATGCCGGTCCAGACGCGGCTGATCTTGCAGTCGGCCATCAGTTCGGCTTCTTTCAAAGCCTGCTGGATGGACTGCACCGTGGCGTCGATGTTGACGACCACGCCGCGCTTGAGGCCATGGCTGGGCGCCACGCCCAAACCGGCCAGGCGCAGCTCGCCACCGGGCATGACTTCGGCCACCACCGCCATCACTTTGGCGGTGCCGATGTCGAGTCCGACAACCAGATCCTTGTATTCCTTGGGCATGGTGTGTGTGTGCTGTGTTCGGTTAACGTTGTGGTGGCTGCTGTTGACGTTGGCGAGCGGCCCAAGCCGCGTTTTGCGCCGCCAGCTTGGCCTTGAGCGCTGCTTTGCTGGCCGCTTCCTGCAGGGTGGACACGCCGCGCAGCTTGACGGCGTAGCCTTCGGGATAACGCAGGTCGGCCTGTACCAGCGGCGCGGGGTATTGGCGGTGCAACTCGGGCACGGTGCGCACGAAGCGCTGCAGGCGGTCAGCCACTTCATCGGCGGTGCCACGGCCCAATTCGATGTCGGCGCCACTGTCCAGCTGCAGGCTCCACGAGCCACGGTCAGTCAGGCGCAAGGTCTCGATCTCGCCTTGCAGCGGGGTCACCAGGGGTTGCAGGCGGCGCAACATGTCCAGCATCACGCGGGCCTGGTCGGGCGCAGGGTGGGCCGGGGCCGACAGGGTGGGCAAGGGCTCGTCTTCCACGTCGCCCAGGTTGGCATCGAAGACCTCGCCAAAGGTGTTGACCAATTGATCGTCGCGGTCCTCGTGGCGCCAGTAGGCGGCGGGGCGGTGCTCTTCCAGGGTGACGCGCAACTGGTTGGGCCACACGCGGCGCACAACGGCGCGGCGCACCCAGGGCACGGCTTCAAACGCATCGCGGGCCCTGAACAGGTCCTGGTTGAAGAAGCCACCACTGAGGTGTGGCAAGGCATTGGCGCGCACCGTGGCCAGGTTATTGCGTTGCAGTTCGCCATCGATCTGCAGCTGCTGGATGTTGAAGAAGTGCATGCGCGACAACTTGACCAGGCCGGAAGCCAGCACCACGGCCAGCGCCAACCCTGCCAGCGCGGCGGACGCGGCATTCATCCAGCGGACGTCTTGCGGCATCTCGCTGAGGTGGGGGTTGAGGGCGGCGTTGGCCAACATGGTCAGATCGTGTTCCTTATTGCGCGGAGTCCAGCGTGGCCGAGGCCAGCAGGGTGAGGCAGAGTTGTTCGTAGCTCAGACCCGCCGCCTTGGCCGACATCGGAACCAGCGAGTGGCTGGTCATCCCGGGCGAGGTGTTGATCTCCAGCAGGAAGGGTTGGCGATCGGTGTGGCGAATCATCACGTCGGCGCGGGCCCAGCCTCGGCAACCCAAGGTCTTGAAAGCACGCAGCACCTGGTGCCGGATCTCGACTTCTTCGTCGGCACCGAGCTGGCTGGGGCAGAGGTACTTCACTTCGTCGGTGAAGTACTTGTTCTGGTAGTCGTAGTTGCCACCAGGCGCGACGATGCGAATCACCGGCAGGGCTTGCGCCTCGCCCTGCACCAGCAGCACCGGGCAAGTGGTCTCTTCGCCCTCGATGAACTGCTCGCACAGCACCTCAGGGTCGTGCTGGGCGGCAGCGGCATAGGCGGCCGCGCACTGGGCCGGGTCGGTCACCTTGGTCAGGCCGATGGACGAGCCTTCGCGCGAGGGCTTGACGATCATGGGTGCGCCCAGGATGGCCAGGGCCTGCGAGCACTCTTCGCTCGATGACACCATGCGCCAGTCGGGCGTGGGCAAGCCTTCGAAGCGCCAGATGCGCTTGGTCATGATCTTGTCCATGGCGATGCTGGAGGCCATCACGCCAGAGCCGGTGTAGGGGATGCCCAGCAGTTCGAGCGCACCTTGCACCGTGCCATCTTCACCACCGCGTCCGTGCAAGGCGATGAAGCAGCGGTCAAAGCCCTCGGTCTTCAAGTCCTGCAAGGGCCGATCAGCTGGGTCAAAGGCATGCGCGTCCACGCCCTGCGATTGCAAGGCCTGGAGCACGCCGGAGCCGGACATGATGGAGATGTCGCGCTCGGCCGAGGTGCCGCCGAACAGCACGGCGACCTTGCCCAACGACTTGGCATCGATGGTGGGGGCAGGCAGGTTCATCAGGCTCATGTCTTGGTCAATCCTTCAACAGTTCGACGACCTTGGGAGGCACGCCACCCATGGAGCCAGCGCCCATGCAGATCACCACATCACCACCCCGCGTGTTGTGCGCAATGGCGCTGGGCAGTTCGGCCATGTCGTCCACGAACAGGGGTTCAACCTTGCCGGCCACGCGCACGGCGCGCGTCAAGGCCCGGCCATCGGCGGCCACGATGGGCTGTTCGCCAGCGGAATAGACCTCGGTCAGCAACACGGCATCGGCCGTGCCCAGCACCTTGACGAAGTCCTCGAAGCAATCACGCGTGCGGGTGTAGCGGTGCGGCTGGAAGGCCAGCACCAGGCGTTGGCCTGGGAAGGCGCCGCGCGCCGCGCTGATCACGGCCGCCATCTCGACCGGGTGGTGGCCGTAGTCGTCGATCAGGGTGAACCGGCCGCCATCGGCCGCGCGCAGCTCGCCATAGCGCTGGAAGCGGCGGCCCACGCCGGTGAACTTGGACAAGGCCTTGGCGATGGGCTCGTCGGGCAGCTCGATCTCGGTGGCCACGGCGATCGCGGCCAGCGCGTTGAGCACGTTGTGCACGCCAGGCAGGTTCAGGGTGACGGGCAAATCAGGCATCACCACGCCGTTGCGGCGCTGAACCACGAAGCGCATCTGCCCGCCGGGCAAGGCTTCGACATCGACCGCGCGCACTTGCGCGTCTTCACCAAAGCCGTAGCTGATGACGGGGCGCGAGATCAACGGGATGATCGAGCGCACGCCCGGATCGTCAGCGCACAGGATGGCCGCACCATAGAACGGCATGCGGTGCAGGAAATCAACGAAGGCCTGTTTCAGCTTGGCGAAGTCATGGCCGTAGGTGTCCATGTGGTCGGCGTCGATGTTGGTGACGACGGACAAGATGGGCAGCAGGTTCAAAAAGGACGCGTCCGACTCGTCGGCCTCGACCACGATGTAGTCGCCCTTGCCCAAGGCCGAGTTGGCGCCCGCGCTGTTGAGCTTGCCTCCGATGACGAAGGTCGGGTCCACACCGGCCTCGGCCAGGATGCAGGTGACCAGGGACGTGGTCGTCGTCTTGCCATGCGTGCCCGCGATGGCGATGCCGCGCTTGAGGCGCATCAGCTCGGCCAGCATGACGGCGCGCGGCACCACGGGGATGCGCTTGGCGCGCGCGGCGATCACCTCGGGGTTGTCGCCCCGCACGGCGGTGGACGTGACCACGGCTTCGGCACCCACCACATGGTCGGCATCGTGCCCCATGAAGACCTTGATGCCGAGCGAGGCCAGGCGGCGCGAGGTGGCGCTGTCGCTCTGGTCCGAGCCGGACACGGTGTAGCCCAGGTTGTGCAGGATCTCGGCGATGCCGCTCATGCCGGCCCCGCCGACGCCCACGAAGTGGATGTGTTTGACGGCGTGCTTCATGCGGACGCCCTTTTCGAACTGGTGGTCACAAGTTTCTCGATCTCATTGGCGACGGCGGCCGCCGCGTTCGGGCGCGCCAGCGCGCGGGCCTGGGTGGCCATGGTCTGCAGGCCTTCGCGGGTCAGGGCTTGCAGGCGCTGGGCCAGCGAGTCGGCCGTCAGCTCGGTTTGCGGCAAGTGCACGGCAGCGCCATGCTCGGCCATGTAGGCGGCGTTGTCACGCTGGTGCGACGTGGTCGACACCACCAGCGGCACCAGGATGCTGGCCACGCCCGCCGCGCACAGCTCGCTCACCGTGATGGCGCCAGCCCGGCACACCAGCACGTCGCAGTCGGCCAGGCGCTGCGCCATGTTGTTGATGAAGGGCACGACCTCGACGTCGCGCACGGTGTCGATGCCCAAAGCCGCGTAGTCGGCCTTCACGTCGTCGAAATTGGCCATGCCGGTCTGGTGGGTGACCTTGGGGCGTTGGGCCGCAGGAATCTTCGCCAAGGCTTGCGGCAAGACCTTGTTGAGCGTGACCGCCCCCAGGCTGCCACCGACCATCAGCACACGCAGTGGGCCGGTGCGGCCCTGGAAGCGTTCTGCCGGCACGGCGATGGCCTCGATCTCGGCGCGCACGGGGTTGCCGGTGACGCGGGCCAGCTTGGTGCTGTTGGCCGCCGGGCCGTCGAAGCCGAAGGCCACGGCATCGGCCACCGGCAGCAAAGCGCGGTTGCTCATCAGCATGGCGGCATCGGCGTTGACCAGCACCAGGGGCAGACCACGCGCCGCCGCCATCATGCCGCCCGGGAAACACACGTAGCCACCCATGCCCAGCACGACCGATGCCTTGCGCTTGCCCAGGATGTTGAAGCATTCCGCAAAGGCTTTGAGCAGGCGCATGCCGCCGGTCATGCTGTGCACCAGGCCCTTGCCGCGCAAGCCGTTGAAGGCGATGGTGTCCAACGGGATGCCGGTGGGTGGCACCAAGCGGTTCTCCATGCCCCCCTCGGTGCCCAGCCAGCTGACGGTCCAGCCGCGCTCTTGCAACTCCTTGGCCACGGCCAGGCCGGGCATGATGTGGCCGCCGGTGCCAGCGGCCATGATCACGAGGTGGTGTGCCGTGCTCATGCGCGACCTCCGCGCATCAACTGCCTGTTTTCAATGTCCACCCGCAGCACGATGGCCAGCGCGATGCAATTGAGCATCACGCCCGAACCGCCATAGCTCATCAGCGGCAAGGTCAGGCCCTTGGTGGGCAACACGCCCAGGTTCACGCCCATGTTGATGAAGGCCTGGCCACCCATCCACACGCCCACGCCTTGCGCCACCAGACCGGAGAAGACACGGTCCAGCGCGATGGCCTGGCGGCCGATGTGGAACAGACGGCGCACCAACCAGAAGAAGGCGCCGATGACGATGGCCACGCCAACGAAGCCCAGCTCCTCGCCAATCACGGCCAGCAGGAAGTCGGTGTGGGCCTCGGGCAGGTAGTGCAGCTTCTCCAGGCTGGAGCCCAGGCCTTCGCCAAAGATCTCGCCACGGCCGAAAGCGATCAGCGAATGGGTCAACTGGTAGGCCTTGCCGAGGGCGTTCTTCTCATCCCACGGGTCCAGGTAGGCAAAGATGCGCTCGCGGCGCCAAGGGCTGAGCGACACCATCAGCGCAAAGGCACCCACCAGCACGGCTGTGATCAGGAAAAACATGCGCCCATTGACGCCGCCCAGGAACAGGATGCTCATGGCGATCACCGCGATCACCATGAAGGCACCCATGTCGGGCTCGGCCAGCAACAGCAGGCCCACCACGGCCACGGCCACCGCCATCGGCGCCACGGCGCGGAAGAAGCGCTCCTTCACCTCCATCTTGCGCACCATGTAGTCGGCCGCGTAGAGGGTGATGGCCAGCTTGGCCAATTCAGAAGGCTGGAAGTTCATCACGCCCAGCGGCAACCAGCGGCGCGCGCCGTTGACGCCCTTGCCCACGTGCGGGATCAGCACCAACATCAACAACAGCAAGGACAGCACGAACAACCAGGGCGCCACCCGCTCCCACGTCGACAAGGGGATTTGCGTGACCACGGCCGCTACCATGATCGACAGGATCAGGAAGAACAG
>Ga0209873_1000134_pt1 | contig 11192 bp, 10 predicted proteins | sample GWRWT2_30Apr14_FD_187186 | JGI IMG/M metagenome (GOLD analysis project Ga0209873, IMG submission 187186) | Sand microcosm microbial communities from a hyporheic zone in Columbia River, Washington, USA - GW-RW T2_30-Apr-14 (SPAdes) (version 2) | ecosystem: Engineered > Artificial ecosystem > Sand...
TATGCCGAGCTGCACACCGAATCTCAAAGCCGTGTCATGGGCGCTTTTGTGGCGGCCAGTGCCCTCAAGGCTGACCCGATGCAGATGGCCGAAGCCGCTGTCACCGCGTGGCTGAAGTTCATCAAGGAAGACGCCCGCCGGGCCCGCATCCTGTTGATCGATGCGGTCAGCATCAACGACTCGAACACGCGCAACGCGCAGGCGGCCATCCAGGATTTCGCCGGCATCATCCGCTCCTTTGTGGAGATGCTGTACCCCGGCCTTGGCAAGCTGGGTTACGACCCCAAGATGGTCGCAGCCACCCTGGCCGGGGCCAATCTGCAGGCGGCCAAGGCCTGGATGTGGGCTGGCTTCGAGCAACCGGTGGAAGAGGTGGCCAAGCACCTGACCCTCGTGTTCCGCAGCCTGCACGACTTCTACGTGCGTGAAACCAAGGACGAGGCCAAGACTGGGCCATGACCGCCCCCTCCCCGACCCCCAAGCGCGCGGCCACCGCCACACGCCGATACGGCGGTGTGGATGCAGAGGCCCGGCGCCGCGAGCGCAAACGCAAGTTGATCGATGCCGGTCTGGAGGTGTTCGGGCACCGGGGCTACCACCTGTCCACCGTGCGTGACATCTGTTCGCAGGCGGGCCTGAGCGAGCGCTACTTCGACGAGTCCTTCAAGTCGCAGGCCGAGCTGTTCGACGCGGTCTACACCGAGATCCGCGCACGGCTTCAGCAGTACATCATGCAAGCCGTCATCAAGAGCGGCGTGCAGTCGCCCGACCCGATGGCGCTGGCCAAGGGCACCCTGCACGCCTGGTACAGCTTCTTGAAAGAAGACCCGCGCAAAGCCCGCGTGATCCTGTTCGAATCGGCCACCGTGAGCGACAACGGCATGCGCAGCGCCGAGGCCACCACCAGCGAGATCGGCGGCATGTTCCGCACCTTCATCACCATGCTCTACCCCGGCTTGAAGGAGGCTACGTTCGACATGGACCTGATGCTGTCGGCGCTGACCGGGGCGGCGGTGTACATGGCGCGCACCTGGGTGCGCTCAGGCTTCAAGCAACCGATCGAGCTGGTCATCGCGCACAACCTGGCTTTGTACAAAAGCCTGGACCTGCTCTATCAAAAGAACGAGCAGAAAGAGCCGCAGCCGCCAGTCAAGGCAGCAGTCGCCAAGCCAAAGTCTCGCCGCCCCTCAAAGGCTTGATGCTGGCCTGATCGCCAAAGGGCAGGGACTCGGGCACGACCCAGGGCTCGCGCTTCAGGGTGACCTTGTCCGCGTTGCGCGGCAAGCTGTAAAAGTCGGGCCCGTGGAAGCTGGCGAAGGCCTCCAGCTTGTCCAGCGCACCAGCGTTTTCAAAAGCTTCGGCATACAACTCCAGAGCACACGGTGCTGAATAGCAGCCGGCACAACCGCTGGCGTGCTCCTTCAGGTTCGACGCGTGCGGTGCGCTGTCGGTGCCCAAAAAGAACTTCTCACTGCCGCTGGTGGCCACTTGCACCAAAGCCACGCGGTGCTCTTCACGCTTGAGGATGGGCAGGCAGTAGTAGTGCGGCCGGATCCCGCCCATGAAGATGGCGTTGCGGTTGTACAGCAGGTGCTGCGGCGTGATGGTCGCGGCCACGAAGCGGTCGGCCTCGCTCACGTACAGCGCGGCTTCCTTGGTGGTGATGTGCTCGAACACGATCTTCAGCTCGGGGAAGTCGCGGCGCAGCGGGATCAGCTTCTCGTCGATGAAGGCCTTCTCGCGGTCGAACACATCGACCTCGGAGTCGGTCACTTCGCCGTGCACGCAGAACACCAGGCCTTCGCGCTGCATGGCTTCCAGCACCGCATAAGTTTTGCGCAGGTCGGTCACACCCGCGTCGCTGTTGGTGGTGGCGCCAGCGGGGTAAAGCTTGAAGGCCACGGCCCCCATGGCCTTGGCGCGGGCCACTTCTTCAGGCGGTGTGTTGTTGGTCAGGTAAAGCACCATCAAGGGCTCGAACTTCAAGCCAGCTGGCACAGCGGCGCGGATGCGGTCGCGGTAAGCGATGGCCTGCTCGGCCGTGGTCACGGGCGGGCGCAGATTGGGCATGACGATGGCGCGTGCGAATTGCCGTGCGGTCGCGGGCACCACGCTGGCCATGGCGGCGCCATCGCGCACATGCAGGTGCCAGTCATCGGGACGGGTAAGGGTCAAGGTATTGCTCATGCCGCAATTGTTGCATTGACACGTCATAGACCCCCCAAAACCCCCTAAGCCTTGGGCCCTAGTTCTAGGTGCCCCCCTAGCTTGACCGTCCCCAACCCTAGGGGATTGGGCCCTTTGCACCCTTGTGGCGGCTGTCCGGCATCCCTAGTCTCCGCTCCACACCACGCCATTCAGGCCCGGTGCCCGTTTCTCACCTTTGGAGTCGACCATGCTGATTCACCCTCTTCCCAACCGGCGGCGCGCGCTGTCGACCACCGCGCAAGCTGCGGCGGCCATGCTGGCCATGACCTCGATGGCCTGGGCGCAGACCGCCCCGACCTTGCACGTTGAAACCGTGTCTTCCTCCCCCGATCAAACCGTGCTGCGCGTGATCGTGCCCGTGCCCAAGCTGGACAGCGTGGAAACGCCCAGTGGCGTGTTCCAGCGCTTCTCGCTGGCCAACGGTGGCGGCGCCATCAACGACATCCGCGAAGTGGGCTTGCCCGAAGTGCCACTGAGCGGCTTCTCGCTGGCCCTGCCGGTGGATGCCAAGGACGGCTCGTCCACGGTGGAGATCACGCCCGAAGGTTCCATCAAGCGTCAGCAAGCGCGCCTGTACCCCGTTCAGCCGCCTGAAAGCAACCGCGCCGGTGTCAAGGACGACGCCAAGTTCGAGTTCGACGCCGACCGCTGGGCCAAGGGCGTCAAGACCCCGGGTCAGGACCAAGGCGTGCTGCCCGTCTTCAAAGGCGATGCCAGTGTGAACGGCTACCGCCTCTCGCCCTATGGCTACAACCCGGCTGAACAGCTGATCACCTACTACCCCAGCTACCTGGTCACCATCAAGCACCCAGGCAACTGCTTCATCTACGACCGCCTCAAGCTCAAGGGCGTGATCGGCACGCGAGCCCTGGGCTTTGACGGCATCGACCAGCGCATCGAGCAACTGCCCCTGCCCGCCCTGCAGTTCACGATCAACAAGGACCTGGCCAGCAAGCTGCGCTGCGCCCCGCCCATCATTATCAACCCCGCCATCTTCGGGGCCCGCTTCCTGATCGTCACGCACCCCAACTTCAAGCCCGCGGCCGATGCCCTCAAGGCGCACAAGCAGGCCTTGGGCATCTCGACCCGCGTGGTCACGACCGCAGAGATCACCGGCGGCGGCGCTGCTGCCACGGAAGGCCAGGTCCGCGGCTGGATCGCCAACTACTACAACACGCACCTGGTCCGTCCGAAGTGGGTGCTGTTCATGGGTGATGCCGAGTTCGTGCCCACCCACTACGACCAGGCGAACATCTGGGACAGCGCGCGCAACGCGGGTGACATGTGGTACGGCCAGTTCCTGGCGGGCGCCACGGCCACCACCATCCCGCCGTTCGGCATCGGCCGCTTCCCGGTCGACACGCTGGCCCAGGCCAACACCATCGTCTCCAAGGTGATGGCGTTCGAGAACTCGCCGCCAGCCAACCCCATCTTCGGAAAAGACTTCTACAGCCGCCTGACCTTCGCGTCGTTCTTCCAGATCACGGACAGCAACGGCACCACGCCCACCCGCGACAAGCGCTGGTTCGTGGAGACCTCCGAGATGGTGCGTGACCATGCGGTGAGCAAGGGCTACAGCGTGGCCCGCCTTTACCACGCGGATGCCGCCGCCAATCCTTTGTTCTACAACGGCGGCGCGGCCATTCCGGCGGCCCTGAAAAAGCCGGGCTTTGCCTGGGATGCGGACCGCAATGACATTGCTGCGGCCGTCAACCAAGGGTCGGCCATCCTGTACCACCGTGACCACGGCTGGTGGACTGGCTGGGGTGATCCTTCCTTCCAGACGGGTGACCTGGGTTTGATCTCGGTGGTCAACAACCAGTTCCCGGTGGTGTTCAGCATCAACTGCGCCAGCGGCATCTTTGACAACGAGACCGTGGACCTGGCCGCCAACAGGATCGGCGCCGGCTATGGCCCGGGCGTGGGCAGCACCTACTGGGCTGAGTCCTTCCTGCGCAAGGCCGACGGTGCTTTGGCGGTGATCGGTGATTCGCGCTCCAGCAGCACCACCGACAACAACCACTTCACCCTGGGTTTGTTCGATGGTGTGTTCCCCGGCCTGGTCCCCACCTTCGGCGGGGGCAGCTCCATCCAGCGCCTGGGCGACTTGTTGAACTACGCCAAGACCTACATCTCTGATGTGAGTTCGGGCGCGCAAGGCAACCGGCACCCGCTGAACAGCGGTGGCAGCCGCCCCGCGATCGTCAACCTGCGCCAGGAACTCAACATCTACAACCTGTTGGGTGACCCCACCGTCAAGTTGCGCGTCAGCCCGCCCTGGAAGTTCAGCCTGCCCATCTTCACCCTGGAGAAGACGCTGGTGAAGATCAAGGTGCCCGTGCAACCCGGCTGCCTGACCTGCCCGCCTGAACTGCCTCAGCCCGAGTGGGTCACCGTGGTGGCGTTCGAGCCCAAGACCGGTGTCGAACTGGGACGCACCTTGCTCAACGTCGATGGCGTGGGCGAGATCGACCTGGGTGACGGCTTCAAGGGTGACAACGTGCTGGTTCGCGTGGCATCGCCCGATGGCGCCAGCACACAAGCCGCCATCAAGGAAACCGACAGCGATGGCGACACCGTGCCCGACAGCCGCGACAACTGTGTGGCCGTGCCCAACAAGGAGCAGCAAGACACCGACGCTGACGGTTTTGGCAACGCTTGCGATGCCGACCTGAACAACGACGGCTTCGTCAATGCCCTGGACCTGTCGACCCTGCGTGGCCAGTTCGGCAAGCGTGGTGTGGCCGGCGACCTGAACGGCGACGGCCTGGTCAATGCGCTGGACGTCAGCCGCTTCAGCAAGTTGTTCGGCAAGGTCCCTGGCCCTTCTGCCTTGCACCTGCCCGTGGCCAAGTGACTCTCTTTCTCAACCCTGTGTTCTCTGACCTTCAAGGAATTTTCATGAAACTGCACCAAACCCTCATCGCCGCCGCCGTCACCCTGGCTGCCTTCACTGTGCAAGCCCAGACCGTCTCGGTCAGCCCCTCGCTCACCAACGTCCAGATCGGCGACAGCTTCACCGTGGACCTGCTGGCCACGGGCTTCCCCGACAAGATCTTTGGTGGCGGCTACAACATCTCGTTCGACGCCAGCCTGCTCCAACTGGACGACATCACCTTCCCGTCCAACTGGGAATTCCTGACGAGCAAGGGCACCACGGTGGGCGGCACCGTGAGCGACGTGTTCTTCAACACGTTCTCGGCACCCATCAAAGGGGACTTCCTGACCTCGACCCTGAAGTTCACGGCCATCGGTTTGGGCACCTCGTCCATCACCTTGAGCGAGTCGCCTTCCTTCCCGTTTGGTGACGAGTTCTCCAATGCCGTGAGCGTGACTTACGTTGGCGGCACCGTGGCGGCCGTCCCCGAGCCTGGCTCGGTGGCCCTGATGCTGGCCGGCCTGGGCGCGGTCGGTTTTGTGGCCTCGCGCCGCCGTCGTCAAGGCTGAGACTGCTGACACCGATGTGAGGTCGGTGGGCGACGCACCGCCTGGGCGGGGTGCGTCGCCTTTTTGCGTTTGTCAAACGCCTGTCATCAAAGCAGACCATCCTTCGGCGCTTCTCAGTTCAGGAGTTCCAGATGCGTTTGCACCGCCTTGCCCATGCCGCCGCTGCCGCGGCCATTTTCATGGCCGCCGTGCCATCCCACGCCAGCGTTGATTTGATCGCGGTGGGCTCCTTGGGGGGCAGTGCCGACCTGTCGGGCCTGTCTGGTGTGCTGGAAAGCGGCTTGCGCGCCGACGTGCTCGGCGGCATCGGATCAGGCCTGGCCTGGGCCGGTGGCGACACCTTCCTGGTCCTGCCCGACCGTGGCCCCAACGCCACCAGCTACTTGGGCGGCGCGGCCGTGGACAACACCACCTCTTTCATCCCGCGCTTTCACACGGTCACCCTGGGCCTGACTGCCGCATCGTCGGGCGGCTTGCCCTACACCCTGACCCCGACGCTGAAGGCCACCACCTTGCTGTACAGCCCCACGCCGCTGTCCTATGGTTCGACGGCCGGACTGCCGGCCGGCGCGCCCAGCCAGAACAAGTCGGGTCAATACTTTTTCACGGGCCGCTCCGACGGCTTCTCGACCGGCAACTCACTGACGCCCAGCAACGCCCGCCTCGACCCCGAAGGCCTGCGCGTGTCCAGAGATGGCAAGAGCGTGTTCATGTCCGACGAGTACGGCCCTTACATCTACCAGTTCAACCGGGCCACCGGCGAGCGCCTCAAGACTTTCACCTTGCCTGACCGCTTTGCAGCACCGAACCAGAACGCCCAAGGCGGCCTGGAGATCAGTGGCAACAGCGTGGGCCGCGTGGCCAACAAGGGCATGGAAGGCCTGGCCATCAGCCCCGATGGCAAGACCCTGGTCGGTTTCATGCAAAGCCCCCTGGCGCAAGACGGCGGTGATGGCGGCCGCGCCAACCGCATCGTGACCGTGGACGTCGAGACCGGCGCAACCCACGAGTACGCCTACGACAACATCATCAATGGCAAGGCCTACAACAGCAGCGAGATCCTGGCCCTGAACGATCACCAGTTCCTGGTCCTGGAGCGCGACGGCAAAGGCCAGGGCGACGGCTCATCTGCCAAGGTCAAGCAAGTGTGGGCCGTGGACCTGAGCGGCGCCCAGGATGTGGGTGCCCTGTCGGGTGAAGCGGCCTTGCTGGCCAAAGCCCCGGCCAAGACCTTGTTCCTGGACATCGCCGCCGCCTTGAAGGGCTTTGGTGTGCCCGACACCGGGATCCCCGCCAAGCTGGAAGGCCTGGCCTTTGGCCAGGACATCGTGGAGAACGGCGTGACCAAGCACACCCTGTACATCGCCAATGACAACGACTTCGTGCCTGGCATTGCTGGTGACAGCCGCTTCTACGTCTTCGCTTTCACCGACGCTGAGCTGGCGGCCAAGGGCTTGTCGTTCACGCAGCAGTCGATCGCTGCGGTGCCCGAGCCTGAGTCGTTTGCCTTGTTGGGCGCCGGCCTGGCCGTGATGGTCTGGGTGCGCCGCCGCCGCTGATCTTCCGATCCGGTGCCGGATCTGGAAACCCCCCGACAATCCAGGCATGGAAGCTTGGATGGTTGCGGGGGTTTCTTCGCTTTTGCAGTGGTTGGCTTTGCCTCAGGTGGGTTTGAGCGCGTTGTTCGTGGTGGCCTTCGTGTCGGCCACGCTGTTGCCTTTGGGCTCCGAGCCGGCCGTCTTTGCCCTGATCAAGCTCAACCCCGAGATGTTCTGGCCTGCGGTGCTGATCGCCACCCTGGGCAACACCCTGGGCGGCATCGTCACCTGGTGGGTAGGCTGGTTGGCACGCCGTGGCACCGAGAAGGTGACCCACCACCCCGCCAATACCAACACCCGCGCCCTGCGGTGGTTGCAACGCTTTGGTGCCAAGGCCTGCCTGCTGTCGTGGTTGCCCATCGTGGGCGACCCGCTGTGCGCGGTGGCCGGCTGGCTCAGGCTGCCCTTTTGGCCCTGCGTGGCTTACATGGCGGCGGGCAAGTTCGCCCGCTACACCACCATGACCGTTTTCATGCTTTGGGTGGTCTGATTTTCACCATGCGCTATCCCATGTTCATGGGATGCATTTTGTAACGAATTTGTTTCGGCAACTGGGTCAATCCGTGACTTGCGACACTAAGATTGGATCAATCGCGAACCAAAACAGCTTGATTCATACCAATCGCGACCATCCAACGCTGTCATCAAGAAAAGGTCCAGGGAGGACTGATGGATGACAAGCCCCGGCGGTGAAAGCCTCCGGGGCTTTTTTACGTCATTTCTTGACTTCGAGCGTGGTGATGGTGAACTGGCCGCCCACCTTGTCGGCCGTGAAATTCACCTTGTCACCCACCTGCACGGTCTTGAGCCAGGCGGGATTGGCCACCCGGAAGGCCATTTGCATGGCGGGTAGGTCGAGGCTCTTGATCTCGCCATGCTTGAGGGTGATCTTGCCGTTGTCGGTGTCGATCTTCTTGACTTCGCCGTCCACGGCCAGGGCCGAGGCCGACAGGCTCAAGCCCACGATCAGGGCAGCGGTGGTGGCGAACAATGACTTCTTCACAGAGGGCTCCTTGGCGGACACAACGGTGTCCAGTATGACCCGAGGCGCGCCAAAGCGCGGACCCCGCCCTCCTTAGACGCGCGGGCTGGCCATCGGGTTGACAAGATTTTCATCAACAGCCCGCGCAGTGTCTCTAAAATGAGCGCTTTGCTTGTTACAAGAACTGCGCGCCGCCATGACCGCCTTGCCCACCGATCCGTCCGACACCTTTGCCAGCATTTCGCCCCGTGACAAGGCCGAAATCCTCGCGCAGGCCTTGCCCTACATCCGCAAATTCCATGGCAAGACCATCGTCATCAAGTACGGCGGCAACGCCATGACCGATCCGGCGCTGCAGGCCGACTTCGCCGAGGACGTGGTGCTGCTCAAGCTGGTGGGCCTGAACCCGGTGGTGGTGCACGGTGGCGGCCCGCAGATCGACGACGCGCTCAACAAGATCGGCAAGAAGGGCCAGTTCGTGCAGGGCATGCGCGTGACCGACGAAGAAACCATGGAAGTGGTCGAGTGGGTGCTGGCGGGTGAAGTGCAGCAAGACATCGTGGGCCTGATCAACCACGCCGGTGGCAAGGCCGTGGGCCTGACGGGCCGCGATGGCGGTTTGATCCGCGCCCGCAAGCTGCGCCTGAAAGACCGCGAAGACCCCAGCAAGGAACACGATGTGGGCCACGTGGGCGACATCGTCAGCATCGACCCCAGCGTGGTCAAGGCCCTGCAAGACGACCAGTTCATCCCCGTCATCAGCCCCATCGGCTTTGGCGACGAGAACGAAAGCTACAACATCAACGCCGACGTGGTGGCGGGCAAGCTGGCCGAGGTGCTCAAGGCCGAAAAGCTGGTGCTGCTGACCAACACACCCGGCGTGCTGAACAAGCAGGGCGAGTTGATGACCGACCTCTCGGCCCGCGAGATCGACGAGCTGTTCGCCGACGGCACCATCTCGGGCGGCATGCTGCCCAAGATCCAGTCCGCGCTGGACGCGGCCAAGAGCGGCGTGCACGCGGTGCACATCATCGATGGCCGCGTGCCCCATGCTTTGCTGCTGGAAATCCTGACCGAACAAGCCTTCGGCACGATGATCCGCTCGCACTGATCGGCAGGTCGATCAAGGCGAAGGCGCTGCAGCCTTCAGGTCGATCGGGATCGGTTGGCCGGTGGGGTATGGCGTGCCATGCTTGTCGATGCGGCCCACCTGGATGTGGGCTTTGCGCACACCCGTGCGGTCCACTTGCAGGCGCAATACCCAGGCCGTGTTGTTGTCGGCATCGTCAAAGCCATCGAAGATGAAATTGCCCAGGCTGTAGACGATGGGCTTGCCCTTGTAGAGCTCGGTGTCCTGCACGACGTGCGGGTGCGTGCCCACCACGGCATCGGCGCCCGCATCGATCATCAGGCGGGCCAGTTCACGCTGGCGGTCATTGGCGCGGGGCTGGTGTTCCTCGCCCCAGTGCATGAAGGGGATGACGATGTCGGCGTGGTGCACAGTGCGGGCGCGGCGGATGTCCAGCACCACCTGCTCGTCTTCGCTCCAGGCCACGCCGGGGTGCTGGTCGCCCGCTTCAAAGCTGCGGGGAAAGAACTCGTCGTAGCCCAGCAAGGCGATGCGCAGGCCCTTGCGTTCGATCAGCAGCGGGGTGTGAGCCTGGCTCAGGTCTTGGCCACCACCAAAGAAGGGCAGCTTGGCCTGGTCCAGTCGGCCCAGCATCTCGGCAAAGGCTGTGCGGCCAAAATCGCCCGAGTGGTTGTTGGCCACGGACACGGCGTCCACGTGCCGCTTGAGCAGCTTCAAGACGCGCGGGTGAGCCCGGAAGGTGTAAGGCTTGTCTTCCGCTTTGCCGCCTTGTGCGATCACGCATTCGAGGTTGGCCACGCGCACGTCGGCACTGTCCAGGAGTTGGGCAAAGGGCGCGAAAGGGTTGTGGCCCTGCTTGATCCGCTGGCCTGGGTGGTCTGCCAGCATCACGTCGCCCATGAAAACGATGGACACGGTGGGTTCGGCGTAGGCCGTGAATGAGCACAAGGTGCTGACGCTCAGCAGCAGGGCGGTCAGCCAACGGCGCATGATCATCATCATGGAGCGGCCTTGTTGGTCAGTGCGCAGCCGTAGACCATCTCGCGGCCGAGTCGCGCGGAATAGACATGGTTCCAGCCGGTCAGGCCGGGCACTGTTGTGTTGCTGGAAAACGGCGGTTGGTGCACCACCTCGTGGATCAGCAGGGGGGCGCCGGGCATCGCCATGTCGTAGGCGTAGAGCGCGATGTAGTCCACTTGTCGATCGTTGCCGACCATCACCGCCTTGAAGCGAAAGCGCTCGCCGATGTCTTGCGAGGTAACGGTGTAGGGGTTGGCCACCGGGCGGGTCTCGATGTGGATGGTGTCACTGGCGTAGCGCACCTGGCAGCGCAGCACCGTGGCTGCCGCTGCCGTCTCGGCGTGGGTTGGCATGGCGGTTGATGCCGCGATGACCATGGCCACTTTGCAGGATGTGCCAATGTTTTTCATGGGTGCAATGTACAGGGCTGGGGGCTTTTTATTGGCAGCGCGGGGCGGGGATGAGGCGGAGGCGGGCGGGGCTCCTATGGTGGCGGTCCACCGCGTAGCGGCGGACTGCTCTGCGGTGCTCGGCCACGGCGGGCGGCTGCGGAACTCGCTGTCCTTCGGCAGCTCAAACAGTCCTCGCCGACCCCTCGCTGCGCGAGGGGCAACCCGCCATGGCCTGCGCGCCTCGCCGCCCCCGAAGTCGCCCCGCCCGCCTCCGACTCATCCCTGATCGCCCCGCTGGTGGCGTGGCACGATTGCAGCCGTGGCATGCCACCAGCGGGGCGAACAAAGGGCTGGGACGGTCTCCGGCGGGGCGCCTGGCTTGGTGCTGAGATGGTATGGACGCCTCCCACCTCGCTAACCGCCACTGAGCCGCGCTGACAAAAGGGTGGGACCTC
>Ga0209873_1000135_pt1 | contig 11174 bp, 9 predicted proteins | sample GWRWT2_30Apr14_FD_187186 | JGI IMG/M metagenome (GOLD analysis project Ga0209873, IMG submission 187186) | Sand microcosm microbial communities from a hyporheic zone in Columbia River, Washington, USA - GW-RW T2_30-Apr-14 (SPAdes) (version 2) | ecosystem: Engineered > Artificial ecosystem > Sand...
TTATAGCGCACTTTCCAGTCGGAGTCTGTGATTTCCTCTTCGAGTTTGAACAGTTTTTTAAGGTCTTCTGGCTCAAAGATGTTGATGGTGGACTTGAGGTCTAGCGCACTTTTATAGATCAGTTTCCTTGATTTGACTTTAGATAGGCTGGGAAGTGTTAAACGCAGTTATTGTTTGATAATATTTAATGAAGAGACTGAGTGAGGCTTGGTTTTCTTTTTTACTGAGTCTTTCATTTTCCTGAATGTTGAGAACCTCATGCCTGATGAGCCTGCCAAGTCTAAGGACTGTTCGTTTGGAATTGATTCAATCAACATGGAGTAAGCTTGCTTCGCGTAAGTCCTTACTTCTGGGTTGCCATCAGTCAAAGATTCATTTACAAAGGAAATAAGTCGGCCAAAGTCGTTCATTTTTACTATTGAGCTCTTGGATCTATTGATGAGTTTAATGAAGCAATCTAGGATTTTTGCCTTAATCAAAGGGTTCTTGAAACTATCAACTAATCCCAATAAGTGAGTCAGTATTTTCTGTTCATTGAGGGTATTACATAAGGCGATCAGTCCTAAATTCGCAGTGTCAGCTATAAAGCTACTGGTATCAACTGTTTTTTTCAAGAATATCTTTAGAATATCAAGGATTTCACCGTCAAGCACTTTCCCCAGACTTTCGCACATCTCTTTCAACCCAATTAAAGCGTTTTTACTGAGACTTGACCTAAGGCTATCAGCCCATTTAATAAGGTTAGTTATTATGCTGTGTAAAGTGACCTTACTGATAAACACTTCAGGGTTGTACTTTGTTAGTTTCCTCAGGGTGTTAATTGTTTCAAACTGTTCCAACCAGTTTTCATTATGCAAAGTTGATTTTTGTAAAGCTTCTGAAGGGTGTTGCACCTTTTCCAGTAATTCATAAGGAATATACGCAGGATTAATATCGACTTTCTCTTTTTTTACCATAGGCTCCACGCTGAAACTTGTGGATTTGTGCATGGCTGAAGTGGATTTGGTGGTTTTGTTGAACACAGAATCCCTCAGTTGCCTTTTTGAATAAGTTTCAGCTGTTGTCGGAGTCTCAGATTTGACTTGATAGGATAAAGTCAAAGTAGTGGACTCTATTGGCTCGTTAAGTAAATAAGGACTTGAGATCATTCTGACTTCTGAAGGCACTTCTCTGGACAAGATAACGAAATCTTCAGTAACTTCCGGTAAAGTCTTGACTAAAAACCGGTCGTTTAAACAACTAAGAGCTTTTTGGTCAACTATCTCAGACAACGCATCAACAACACAGCTTTCTCCGTATATGTGCCCTAGAACCACTATCGCTTCAGTACTGACTAATCGGATTTTGGTCCTTTGGTCGTCTAAGAGCCTCGCTATTTTCTCAGCTAAAGACAAATAATTGAAGTCGCTTGGGTAGGTTAGCATGAACACTATAAGGACCATCACACTCTCTTCACGCACGTGCCAGTTTCCGTGAACCAGGCCTTTTTCCAGCTCGAAAATCACCTCTTTCAAATAAAATTGGCTTAGACTCCTGAAAAACCTGTGGACTATCTGCCTTATCGAAATTTTGGTACAATAGAAACTTTTTCCTTCTCCCATAAGAAGTTATCTGGCGCTGTGTTGACTGATTGTATTTCCCAAGGCACCAAACTTCCGTTTTTCAGTTCTCCACTCTTCCAAAGCCACCTTCCCAGGCAGTTTTCAGCGCATAGAGCTTCGATTACTGCGTTATAATCGTTTATATGGGATGAATAGTCTCCCAGTTGCACCTTTCTGTCGAGTTCTTTATGAATTTCTTCTAAGGCTTTGTTTGTATCATCTATGTTCGCTTTCATGTCAAGCAGTGCGCAGATGTCTTTTATATTACACTTTAACATCATGTCCTTAGCCACATCTTCTAAAGCGAATTCTGTGCTTTGAATGTGAGACTCTAGATCAGCGGCGTTGCATTTCCTCAACAACTCAATATGAACCTTTTCAATCTCCCTCTTTACTCCTGTCAATTCATCTTGAGCACTCTTGGCTTGTCTAGAAACCTGTGTAGCTTCCAACTTACTTTCTAAAATTTTCGGAAACTCATTAACACCCACCTTACCAGCAAGACTATCAAACACCTGGCTTTCCAAAGTCTTTTGTTTCTGTATCAAATCCTCTTTTATCGTTTTAAGTGAACCTGAAAAATCTTGGTTAGTCGATAAAAAGTTTTCCCTTACTTTATCCAAAGACTTCTGAGTCTCTTGAACCAGCTGCTTCAGGCTCGAAAATTCCTGATTGTCTATTTGCCGCTTCGACAGCTGTGAAAAGGAATCTTGGGTAAACTTTACTTCTTCAAGGACTTTGTTAAAATCTCTTTGCAGTTCGGATTTGAGGCTGTTAGTGTATGACTTGACGAATAAGATTTTCTCGTCGTTGTCATCTCGGATTTCAGAGATTATTTGAGACACTTGGTCTTTTAGTTTTGATATGTCGGATTCGAGTCTATAGCGAAAATCGAAGTCTTCAGATTTTTTTAGGTCTCTTTTGATGTCGTTTGCGAAGTCTCGGAAGTCACTTTTAACTTTTTCCATTAGGTCGACTGTGGCGTCAAAATCAGCTTTTTTGGTGATTAGTGAATAAAGTCGCTCCACGTCTTTTGCTTCTATTTTCTTGCCCAGATTTGAATTCACACTTCGCCTTAGCTGTTCCAAATCAGCTTTAAATGAACTTAGATATGCATCAGTGGTTGAAGAGTGCTCCAAAAAGCTTTTCTCAAAGTTGCTCCTAACCTCCTTAAACAACAACTCGATCTCATACTTCTCCACCTTCTTCCCCATTTCCGGCAGTAAAATATGAGTAAAATCACTTCTATCAACCTTATTCTGTAACTCCGCATGTATCTGTTCAATCATACTATAATCAACTTTGCTTTCCAAAGCCGCCAAAATCCTCTGCAGATCTCCCAAATCAGTCTTTTGTCCAAGCAACTCCTCAATTCCAATCCTATCAAGTTTTCCGTTCAAGCTGCTCACAACCATATTCTTGCTTGCCTTCAGCTCCAACCCTTCCCTAAACTCGTCCCTGGATACCTTGTCTTTTAGCTGTGAATGCAAAAATTCTAGTTCCCTTTCATTTGGAATCGTATTGATTTTCCTGTTTAGTTCAAGGTAAAGGTCCTCAAACTGCGTCTTTGTTGAGATTAGCTCCTTTTCTAGGTCTCTTAAGTTAGCCTTCTGGTCAATCATTACCCGAACTTCCTCTATTGACGGCTTGTTTGAGAGCAAGTACTGGATGTCGGATCTAGTTATTTTTTCAGCGTGTTGGTATGGTCCGTCTGTGGGGGCTAAACGAGATTCTAAGGTCTGTTGCAGGATAGACAGGTCAGATGCATTCGCTTTTTGGCTCAGTGAAACGGTGAATTCACTGCGGGATACTTTTAAAGGTACCTGCCGCTCGAGGTCGTGAATGGCCTGGCCTTGAATCCGAACTACGTCTGAGAGGGCTTTGAATGTTAAACGGACTATGTCTTGGATGTTACGCCACTCACTGAGGCCTTTAAGGAGATCGTCAACAATAAGAGGACAATAAGGGTCTGATTCGTAAAACCGTGGAGGCGAAACTATTTATTTGAGTGGAAAGTAAGAAGTTTGAATTTTTTTGGGAATAAATCGGAAATTGGTCGTTTTGAGGGTTCTAGCTTTGGAGTTGATTATTTGGTGTGTGTAGAATTCGAGTAAATTGAGAACAAAGGGAGAATTGGGAGAAGGAAAAGGAATAAATGAAATTGATTAAAGGACTTGCCGGGAATATTGGTGGATTATGAGTGAGGTTTAGGGAAAATTTAGAAGGTTTAGATTGAAAGAAGAGGTTGGAGAATGCTTTTGGAAAAATTTAAGGAAGTTTAAGGGTGAAGCATGGGCTGCTTGATTGTGTACTATTTAGGTTTTAACAGCAGAAGATGATCGCGGTTGTGAAAAGGTTTATGGAAGTCCTGTCTCGCTATGTTTAACCTAAATCCTTCATAAGCAAATTCTCCTCCTCCTCCTCCTTAAAATTCAATGTTTCATTGACTTAAAGACAATCAAAAGGCATTAAATAGAAGATTTTTTATTCTCTAATATAAATAATTGTGTTGTTATAATGAAAGTCGGGAGATTTACAGTGACCAAACTAAACGAGTCAGTCCAATCTGACATATCAGTAAAAAGCAAAATATCAAATGAGAAAGACGAAGACATTGAGCTAGTAATCCAAAACATTAAAGAAACAGAAAAGAAAAAGTTCGAACGAGAAAGAACCAAATACTGCAACAGCTCATAGGCATGACACAAGGGGTGTGTTTAACTCACAAGTGAATTTTATTCAGTACGATGGTTTGGTCGCAGCACATCAGCAGTTTTTGATGGACTACTTGGAGAAAGATTCAAAGCGACAGGACAAGTTACAGAACGTTATTAGTGAGATATTGGAATTGACTGATAAAAATGCGAAGTTGGAGATTGAGAATAATGAACTTAGGGAGAATATCCAGAAAACGAATGGAAAGGTGAATTTACCAAGTTGATGGTAAATATAAAATTTATTATTAGGTCGTTTTTGAGTTTTATATAAGGGAACTAGGTGTTTATTAGTAATATAGGAAAATAGGTAATAAACTATTTATATTAGGCTAAAACCCGGTCCAATTGGTCCTTCAGGAATATCAGAAAGAGATACCTTAATTTCTAATGACGATATTTTCTTCAAAGTCAAATTGATTGACCCAGATCCGCCCTGCCTTCAGAAAATTTTGCAATCTTCAAAAAAGACTTTTGCTGAACGATCCAACGAAAAACCCATTGAGATCTTCAAGTTAAAATATAATATGCTTCACAGAGAGCTCTCTAATCACAACAAAAAACTACTTGAAGCAACTAATAAATCTCTTAACCTATCTTTCCTGGAACAGTCCCATTACATCTCCACATTTTAAGCCTTATTTCATCAGAAGACAGAGAATTATGTTGTTAATTAATAAAGGAATTTGATGAGTTTACCTTTAAAGACGAACTTTCCTACACTCTTCTCATCAAGACTTTTAAATTCATTTCAACCCTTATGTGTAAATGGGAAATCTTCGACATAAACAACTACAATCACCGACTCAAAGGCAGTTTTTTATCCTTAAACCTAAATAACATGCAGTTCATAAATTTCCAAATCATAAGCCCAGACATTCTATGGTTCACCTACGCAATAAATCACCAGCCTATTGCATCCAGAATCCCAGAGACCTTATCATCCGACGCCGAAGTGGTACAGCTTGAATTCAACAGCCTAATTTCTTTCATTGCATCCAACGACCTGTCCGATAATTCCTTCATTTTTGCGTCCTTCCTTAAAAGACTCTTGCGAATGCCGAACATCCAATTAGAGGAGTTTTATTCCTTGCTAAAATCTTGTGAACTAGCTTACAGGTGCTTCGAAAAGAACCTCATTGAAGAGTTCCTAAAATTAATCTAGTAATAAATATGCGCAGGTTCATCTGCCTTATATTTCTCACGCTATCCCCAGGATTCGAGCTATCAGCTGACTGTTCATCAGCAAGGAACTACTACGATACCTCACTAATGTCCTGTAATTCATGTGAAACAAGTAAAATCCCTTCCACCGACTACCTCTCCTGCGTTTGCTCAGGAGGTATGATAAAGAATTACCAAAGGACTTCTTCCAAGTTTACCTGCACCAATGCTCTTCTACAACAGTGCCTAATTCCGAACAAACGTTCTGTCAAAGTTGTCCAGGATCAATTTTAGACAATGAGTGCGTCTGTGATAGCTCAGACTATGAGGTCGTTTTTGAGGACTCTTTAAAGCAGACTGGGGAAACTCCAAAAAGCAAGTATTGTTTAGCATGCAGTCAGTTGACTTACTCAGGGACTTCGGCTAATGAGTGTATGGCTTGTAGTGATATTGAAATGGTGAGGAGTGAGAGTAATTATGAGTGTTTCTGCAGTTCTAGTTATTTTACTTCACAGAATAGTTGTATCAACAGTCTAGAAGCCGAAGACATCACCTCATCGTACCCTGTTTCCGAAGCCATCATAGTAATCTACTCCGACCTCGAAAGCGGAAGCGGCACCAGCCAAAAAAACATAACAGCCAGTTCAACCTTCGAGTACTTTTACATCAAAGCCGCATTTGACTGCTCAAAGTACTACGACATAATCGCCTGCCAGCAACTAGCCAACCTCTGTGTCCTACAACTATACAACCAAAAAGCCAGTGTTTGCAAGCTCTACAGACAAATCACCTCAAAAGGCGTCCAAAGTTCACTCATCGACGACTCAGGCGCAAAGGAAAACATGGCCTGGATCTTCTACGAGAACTCAACTGACGACACCCTCAAAACAGACAGGCTCAAAATGCTCATTACCTTCGACCCAGACGAAGACGAAAAAATCAACCTACTCACCTTCAAACTAGCTTCCTTTTACCTAAACGGGACCTTGATCGGCTTCACCAACATGACTGACCAGCTAATCCTTTGCCCGCATTCCTACAAAGTGGGAAAATACTACAGAACCTTCGGGACCAATGTCGACGTGACTTGCAACCTAGACCTTTCTGTTTACATCTCTTCATCCGAGACAATTTTCTACGAACTCTACCTAGTTGACCTAAACAACACCCTGGTCGACGTCCCGGTCCTAGTAAGGAACCTAGTCGATACTTCAGGCTCAAAGCCAAACGAAGACTCAGATGAAAGCAAATGGAAACTGGTCAGAAGGTTCTTTATCTATGACAACGTCTCTGGAAAAGAAGGAATCGACGCTTATGTGAACGGAGACACGACTTCAGTTCTCCAGTACATGCAATCAGCCACTTTGAGGGTCAGGCTTATAAACGACCAGGACCAGAAAATTTATGTCCCTGTGTTGATACTGGACTACAAGGCCCGAATGACTAATTACATTGACAACTCTGACTCGACCGATTCAATAACGTTTAAGTCTCAGTATACCATGAACACTGCCAAGTTCTGGAGAATCGCCTTGGGTGTGTTCATTGGCATGAACATCTTTGTCCTCATTATAACCGCTCTACGGCTGTACATCTGGACCAAGAACAACCCTTCCGCACACACCAGGCACTCCTACACGAGCAAGCTCCTATTTCAAGGCTTTTGGTACTTAGCCGGGACCTGGGCTTTTATAATCTTCTGGTTCCTTATAGGCACGACAGCCTACTGGTTCATTTTCTACAAGCTGCAGTCCACGTCTACGCCCTGATCCCCCCAACAGACACCTATGACTACAACCATGTTCTCTTTATTGCAGCCTTTGCCGTTGTGTTTATCTTGCAGTTCATTTGGATCTGCTTCATTATCAAGTCTCAGACCTCCTGTGACATCATCCTCATTGACCGAGAACAGCCACAAAAGTCCTTTAAGCCAGGTGTCGACAAGATAACAGCGGCCATTTACAGGGATGATAACAACTACAAAGAGTACATCAGTGCTTGGAGGACCTTGATGGTCGCCAATGAGTTCGCTGAGCTCCAGTCACAAAGGTATGTTTACATTGAGCTCACCCTTTTCTTCTTGCTTTTTTTCTTGAAGGGAGTTAGTTGGGAAGACCTGGCTAGGTCCCAGCCGAGTTTTTCAGTGAACACAGTGGGCATAACCCTGATTCCCATGAACATGATCCTCAGGTTCTTTTTGACCTCGTTCCTGTTCATTGTTATCTCGTATGTGCAACTTGTGTTGAGGAAGGTCTTCAGTACCTGGTTCCCCACACCCACTCAGGCGTTCATTGACCTTTGCATAGTTTCGAACATCTCGATCTTGATATTGGACGATAGCCTTCACGGGTATTATATTCATGGAGTCACTCCTTTGAATAGAGCTGATATGGCCTTGGAAGAGCTGCACGAAGGGCTCAGTGAAGAGAAGCTGAAGAGCAGTCATAAAAAGTCCTTGCTGGTGCCTGATGAAGAGGACTTATTTACCTTTGAGATCTATATTCCCTTTGATATGAGGATACAGTACGATAATATTATGCAGAAGGCTAGAGGGGACATGGAGTTCAATAAGAAGAATGAGAATATACTGAAGAGTGAAAAAACCAGGTTTAAGCTGAATGAAAGGTTCAAGGCCTTTTTTGACCCTGAGATCAGGAACTTGAGGTGTTTTGTGTTCGAAAAAAGTAGCTTACAGAGAATGCTCAGCTTGCCTCCGACAGACATGAGCACCTACACCGGGTCTTCTTTTTTCTATAAGGACCCTGCGATGAGCTTCGAGCGCATTTTATTCATGGGACGCGAGTTCAGTTTACTCCTCATGGACTTGCTGGTCTTTGACCTCATGGACATAGCAGTTGGCAATAGCCTTGTATCGGCCTTAACGACTTATTTGTTCAGTAAGTGCTTGGAGTACGTCCGATTTGAACTTGGCGAGCGGAACTTGGCCTTGAAAACAATGGTAGACAGGAGATTTATTATATAACCCCATTAACTCTAGGTCTTAGAAGGTCTACTACTAGGTCCCAACTAATTTATAATGGAATCTTGCAGTCATATTTTAAACGAGGATTTATACAAATACATCCCTCCACCAAATACCCCTGATTCCAAAAAACAAGTACATTGATGATACTCCTGTGACTCATCAGGCTTTCCTAAAGGACTTTGAGCAGCCAAGCACTTATTCCTCTGAAAAAGAGCACATTGATGAGCCGATCGGCCTTGAAGCAGTTATGCCCTTTGTGGTGATTCCTACACTGACAATGACAGCAGTGAATGAAAACAAGTAAGATTTAAACAGGCCGGTGGTGTACAGGAGAAACCCGAAGTCAACGTCGATGAAGCAGGAACTGTTAAACTTGACGAGGTTTTTCTCGGTAGAGAAGCCTTTGAGCAACAAAGAAGACATAAAGCCTTACTATGAGCCTGGTGAAGGTGATGGGACCCTGGTGTTTGAAAGCAGGTTTGAGTGTGGGAACCTGTGGATGGCAGTCAAACTAGCGGAAAATGAATACAACTTGGTCTTGCAAAATGATATTAATACTAAAGGACATACTCAGTGGTTTTACTTTAGAGTTGGGAATACCACTGCGGGGGCTAAGGTTAAGTTTAATATCATTAACTTGAGCAAACCCGGGTCGCTTTATAATTCAGGTATGAAGGTGCTTATTAGCTCGGTGAAGGACGGGACTGGGTGGTTTAGGGGCGGTGAGAATATTTCGTATTTCGCTAATGGGATTAAGAAAGGTAAGAAGGGGAAGACGTATTATACGATTACTTTTACGTATACGTTTGTGAGTAGTGGGGATACTGTTTACTTTGCGTACTCGCATCCTTATAGTTTTACTGACCAGATGAGATACTTGCAGGAGTTGGAAGATGATGATAATAAAAGGCTTTTTGTTAAGAGGAGGCTGCTATGTTATTCGATTGCTGGGAATAGATGTGATTATCTTACGATTACAGCTTCTGGGACTCCTGATGCGATAAAGTTGAGGAAAGGGGTGGTTATATCGGCAAGGGTTCATCCTGGAGAGGCTGTAGGCTCCTGGATGATGCACGGCGTGATCGAGTTCTTATCAGGAAATTCCCCTGAAGCCGAGCTTCTCCGATCCAACTTCATTTTCAAAATTATCCCAATGCTGAACCCAGACGGTGTCATCAACGGCAACTACCGCTGCAACCTCGCAGGTGTCGACCTAAACCGTCAATGGAAAGACCCCCAAAAACTGCTACACCCAACCATATTCGCCGCTAAAAAACTAATAAAATCCTTTAGCCGTGAACGAGAAGTAAGCTTGATCTGTGACCTCCACGGCCATTCTCGCAGAAAGAACATCTTCATGTACGGATGCAACGACCCCGATTACCCAGAACTAACCCGAGCCTTTCCTTACTTCCTCTCAAAGCTGAGCTCTTATTTTTCATACAAGTCCAGTTCCTTCCGAATGCAGAGATCAAAGGAATCGACCTTGCGAATAACAATTTACAAGGAAACAAGGGTCCCAAAGACTTATACTTTAGAGTCAACGTTCTGTGGGTGTGACATAGGCCCAACAGCAGGAAGGCATTTGACGACAACTGACTTGAAAAAAATGGGAACTGAGCTTTGTTTAGCTTTAATCGTGGACAATGACCTCAAGTTACCGTCAAGCATAGAGATTGACAGGAGTGGCTTGGTCCAAGAACTGAAAGAAAATAAGGAGTTACTGGTCGAAAACGAAGCTGATAGCGACTCTGGAAGCGACTCCGATCCTTCAGAGGATAATTTGGATGAGAACGAATTCGCTAAATTGATTGTTGCGCCTGCTAAGAGAAGGACAAGTTCAGATGTAAAGACAACGAAGAGAAGCCCGCTTAAACAGGACAGAGTAAGTCTACAGATACCGATAAAGAAGTTCCAGTTAAGGGAAAAGTCTTTGAAAGTACCTCAGAAGTGCTTTAACTGTGGAGAGAATAAAGACCCTATGCATGTCTGTTTGAAAAAAATAAAGCTTAATAGCACTATGATTAGTCCCAAAAAATTTCCTGTTATGAAGGCCAAGCCCAAGGAGGTTTTGAATGGAAGGATGACTTTTAATTCGATTTCGCAGTCTATGGGGGCTTTTCCGAGTTATGTGAACCATGAAGGTAAGAAAGTGAGGGATCAGGCAACTCAGACCACTGCTACGATTTCGCCGAAGAAAGTTGATCAGAATGGAATTTATTTTTTAAGTCCAAATGATAGTTCAACGATTGTATCAACGAACTCTTCGTATAGGAAATCGGATTTGTTGGAGAATTTGGTGGATATTGAGAAGCTTAAGAATATTTTTAAGAATGATAAAAGCGCTTTGCCTAGTTTGAGTCCTGTAAAGCTTGTGAATAATGAGAAGTTTACTAAAACTTTTTAGTATTTAAGATAATTTGTGATAGATCTTAATGTTTATTATAAATTGAGTAGATTAATAAGGAGTTTATTGGTTTTTATGGCAATTTAGCTAACACTATCACTATCACTCAATCTATGCTTAACTTTGTCAAAATCTTCTCGTAACTTTGCCAGTTTCCTTATCTGTACTTCTTGTAATTCTTTGATTTTCCTTATGTATTTGTTCTCTTTTCCTTTACTGTCCTTGGAAGTTCTACTTAGCTTAACCTCAAACTCCTGTATCTCGATTTCATCAACATCATCGCTATAAACATTAAATTCTTC
>Ga0209873_1000139_pt1 | contig 11004 bp, 10 predicted proteins | sample GWRWT2_30Apr14_FD_187186 | JGI IMG/M metagenome (GOLD analysis project Ga0209873, IMG submission 187186) | Sand microcosm microbial communities from a hyporheic zone in Columbia River, Washington, USA - GW-RW T2_30-Apr-14 (SPAdes) (version 2) | ecosystem: Engineered > Artificial ecosystem > Sand...
AATGGCGTGGTCACGGCACCCGCATCGGTGAATCGATTGGTGACGCAGTTGATCAATAATGCGTGACCTGGAAATAAAACCACAATAGAAAGATTGTTCTTGCGCGATGTTTCCCGTTGAATCGGCCACAGGCAGGCGCCTTTTTGTTCACACAAAGTAAACGCAGGCGTCAAGCGCGAATGGTGTAAGAAAATGGCATTGTCAGGTTGTTTTTTCTGTGGTTTTATTCGGCTTGTGTAACGCGATATTGAAGCAATTCACGCAAGTGCATTGTTGAATGGTTTCAATTATGCGCTGAAACACAGAGTGGATTTTTTATAAGCGATAACGTTAATTTTACGTTCAAATCGTCCCTTTGAATGTTAGGAGAATTTAAATGAAAAGATTACTAACGACTTCGGTGCTCAGCCTTTTTGCACTGTCTGCCCAGGCCGCAACAATTTATTTAGATGGTGTGGCGCCTGCTGATAGCTCTTTGATATTTGGTGACCACCTGATTGGTGGCGCTCATACATCCGTTGCCGGTGTGGGTGGCAGTGGCTTGAGTAATGCCGGTGATACGCTCGATGGCGGTCGTACTTATATTTACGACCATGGTGCTCAGGCAGATTTAAGCGATGGCGTAGCCAATCGGGGTGACAATGGTTTTGCAATGATGATCTGGGATATGGGCCTTTCATTAAACAGCATGCGGTTGTATACCCATCAGGATCATTACAGTGGTGGCCCTGTTACAACAGGATTCATAGCACAAGATTTAATGGAATACAGCGTATGGGGTAGCCATGACGGTGATAACTTTGTTCTACTTTCGGATGTCATAGGCTATGACATCAACGGTGGTGGGGCTGGAAAACCAACCTACACCTTCGCAGGCACCGCGCCTACAGTTATTTATCGTGGTGGAAGTGCTCAATATGGCGCCTTAAACTCGTACACCCGTGAGTATGTGTTTGGTGATTCCTATCAGTACTATGGAATTCGTACCAGTCAGATTTCATTATCAGCCGCAGATGCCGACCCAGAAATAGATGCCATTGCAGGCTTTAATAGTGCAGATCGTTGTGCCATTAATCCAAATGACCCAAGCTGCGTCAGTACAGTGTCCGAACCCTCAACATTTGCCTTACTGGGTATCGGGCTTTTGTTGGGTGCAGTGAGCCGGGCTAAACGCACGCTCTTGAAATAAGAAATAGAAATCCGAAAATAGTTAGGCAGTGACTCATGGCAGGCATCGAACTGCCATGAGTATTGTTTACCAATACACATGTACTATTTTTTACACACCTCGCCAAAAGTGACAAACACTTACTTGCCCAGCAATTCGATGTTACGCCGTACAGGGTCTGTTTTTTCGTCATCGGCTCTTAATACCGGCCTTATTTTTTGCGCTGTTTTCATGTTGTCCAGCACGGCCTGTAAATACCATTGAGCTTCTTCGGCCGTCATGCCTTTTTGCAGGGCTTGCAGAAAAGGCGCTTTGCCATAACGCTCCACAAGCAGGAACAATTGCGCCCGATTCACCTCAGGCGGTAACAAACCTTCACGTGTTGCAAGCTGTTGCAAAGCGGCAAAGCGTTTGCTGTTTAATCTTTTTCTAGCAAGCGCTCACAGAGCGCTCGCGATAACCTGAGAGCAGTGAGGAGTTAAAGTCTTGGTCAAGGCTCAATCTACCCGCGCGAGACACTGATCGGCCCCGTCGGGTTGTCATAGGAGTATCGGGGCCGCTGAGGATAGCCCGGCGGCGGGCCCCTACACGAACCGATGAAACTGGCCTATTGTATGCCAGCGATGTGGTTCGCAGGGCCTAGACTTTGCGGCGCGATGACGACGAAATAGTAGTGTGGAACGTGCCTTTCGCCATTGATCTGGCGATGATCATTTGCGGCGTTTGCAGTGCCTAATCGAAAGCGCTCATCATCTAAATCCGAAAATCAGATCCTTTGGACCACTCTGCGTTTTTTTGTGGCTGAATTCTATTTGACTCACGCCTTGTGCGGTGCCGTACAGACGGTTCGATCTCCATAGGCCAGTATTCCGTTATCGCAAGAGAAACCAACCATCAAGATGGAATAACACCGTATGAATAAGAATTTAATCTCTATTGCTATTCTGGCTGCAAGCATGAGTGGCATGGCTGTCGCTCAAGGAACTGTAGGTCCCGTGAATGGTGATCGTGAGTTCTCCCTGTCCGGTGCCGGCAGCAGTGACAAAGACTTTGACAACTCCAGCGTCGGCATATCGGCTGACCTAGGTTGGTACACCTCCGACAAAGCTGTCTGGGGCGTGCGTCAGAGTTTGAATTTCGCTGATATTGAAGGTAACAACGTATCCAATGATTTCTGGAACGGTAGCACCCGTGGTTACTACGACTACCACTTCCTTAACAATAGCTGGCGCCCTTTTGTAGGTGCTAGTTTGGGTGCGGTTTACGGTGATGGCGTTAAAGATAGCGCCTTTGCTGGCGCCGAATTCGGCGTAAAATACTATGTTTTGGAGAAGACCTTTATTATGGCTCGCGCTGAATATCAGTTTTTCTTCAACGACAGTGATTCCGCCTCGGATAACTGGCAGAACGGTGCCTTTGCCTACGTAATCGGTATGGGTTTTAACTTCTAATATTATTCCGAGGAAAGAAGTTGTGACTGGCTGCTGCGTCTTCCAAAGTAGGCGCAGCAGTTTTGCAGTTCATGTTTTTCTAACCGAGATCTAACAACACACTGCAATCAGAAGTGATAATAAAATGCAGGGATACATATCGCCAGTGCGCTTGGGCGCAGGCTGGTTGAACAATGCGTACACTGCAAACTGTTTCCGTTGATTGTACTGACTCGAAAACTTCAATAAGCCAAAGACGACCTATCAACTTCTGACTTTTTTCGACAACAAATAAAATCAATCCGAGCAAAATAATTAGCTTTCTTTCAAGTTAAGGATAGACGGTACGATCTGCCGGAGAGATTTGGCGACTGGAAGAACATTCATAGACGACATAGCCGATGGGCAGCCAGCGGCGCGTGGGAGAATCTTTTCAAGGCGTTAGCCGTGGATGCGGACAACGCATATGTGATGATTGATGCAACTATTGTTCGTGCGCATCAGCATGCGGCTGGGGCGCTTAAAAAAAGGCCAGGACACCAAAGACGTCCGCAAACAGGATTCTATCGGCAGATCAAAAGGCGGACTGACGACCAAGATTCATGCCCTCGTTGATGCGCTTGGTAACCCCATTGATTTCATTCTGATGCCGGGACAGGCTTGCGATCTTGAAGGCTCGGATGCTTTGTTGCCGAACATAACGGCAGGGGCTGTTCTTGCCGATAAAGCTTTTGACGCCGATGAACGAGTCATAAACCCGCTGGAACAGGCCGGGATAAAGGTCGTCATCCCACCAAAATCCAACAGAAAAAAATCCGCGCACCTATGACGAAGACCTGTATAAATCGCGCCATCTCATCGAAAATTTCTTCGCAAAACTCAAGCAATTCCGCGTCAAAGCCTGTCCTCGGGCCAGCTTTGGCTGGTCCCGGGGCCACCCGTTACGATAAAACAGCCAGAAATTTCCTCGCCGCCGTTTTCCTCGTGGGAGCTTACATATGGCTCAATTGACGACACGCCCTAGGACGACGATCAACGACCTTGCTGGGAAAAAGGGTCAGGGCGGCGGCAAGCATGGCGATATTAATACGCCAAGTGACCTGACCAACGAGTCAATGATTCGTCCAATGGAGGTCGATGAATTGAACCACAATCTGTAATTTATTCATCCTGATCCAGTCCCAGTTTTTTTAAACGGTAACGCAGTGAGCGAAAGCTCATGCCCAGTTTTTTGGCGGCTGCGGTGCGATTCCAGCGGGTTTCTTCGAGCACTTTGAGAATGGCTTGTTTTTCTATGGAAATCAGATGATCTTCAAGTGATTCGTTCTGGCTTGCGGGCGCAGAGGGCGCAAGCTTTGTGTCGTGACCAGGGTGTTGCGGTGGCAGGTTCACGGGGACAACGTGAGTGGCGGTGAGTTGCAGGTGTTCTTCTTTAATGCAGTGGGCTTCGCTGAGGGTCAGTGCACGTTCGAGAATATTTTCCAGTTCGCGAATATTGCCGGGGTAGTCAAAGTGATTCAGGGCCTTTTGTGCGGCGGGTTCAATCTGGGGTGTCGGCAGGCCATTTTGCTGGGCCAGTTTTTTCAGGAAAGCCGCCGTCAGTTGGGGGATGTCTTCCTTGCGTTGACGCAGGGAGGGCACGTTGAGCTGGATAACGTTAATCCGGTAGAACAAGTCCTGACGAAAACGATGGGCCTGAACTTCTTCATGCAGGTTTTTGTGTGTGGCGCTTAAAATACGCACATCGACGGCAATTTCGTGGGGGCTGCCGATGGGTTTGACTGATTTTTCCTGGATCACCCGTAATAATTTCACTTGCATGTGCAGCGGCAAATCGGCGACTTCATCTAAAAACAGGGTGCCTTTGTGTGCGGCCTGGAATAAACCTTCTTTGTCGCTATGGGCGCCGGTGAAACTGCCTTTTTTGTGACCGAAAAATTCGCTTTCCATCAATTCGGTGGGAATGGCGCCGCAGTTGACGGCTATAAAGGGGTAGTCGGCGCGAGGCCCGCGTTGATGAATCTGTTTGGCGGCTAATTCTTTGCCGCTGCCGGATTCGCCCCAGATGTAGACCGGGGCCTGGCTGCGGGCGAGTTTTTCAATCTGGGCTTTGAGTTCAAGAATGGCATTGGAGTGACCCAGAATGGGTGAGTAGTCTGTGTTGAGTGTGCTGGGCGCGGTGGTTTCCAGTTTTAAGGCGGTTTCGACCAGATCACGCAAACGTTGCAGATCAACCGGTTTGCTGATGAAGTCAAAGGCGCCTGATTTAAGCGCGCTGATGGCGGTATCAACACTGCCATGGGCGGTGATCACCGCCACCGGAATATGGCTGTAGTGTTCCTGAATCAGCTTAACCAGATCAAGGCCATTGCCATCGGGCAGGCGCATGTCGGTCAAACATAAATCAAAGGGGTGTTTTTGTAACAAGGCACGGGCTTGGGCCAGATTTTCGGCGGTATGACAGTGAATGTTCATGCGTCCCAGCGTGATATCCAGCAGCTCACGGATGTCGGGTTCATCATCAACTAGTAAAGCCAGATTTGCGCTCATACAGAATCACTAAGGGTCGTGGTGGAAGAAGATGCCGGGCGGGTAGAAATGCGTAAGGGATGCGGGAAGGTGATCCGGAAACAACTGCCTTGGCCGTCTAGTGGAATATAGTTCAAGCTGCTTTCATTTGCTTCGCAGAGCTCTTTGGCCAGATACAAGCCCAGCCCCGTGCCCGTTGCTCGGGTGGTAAAAAAAGGTTCGAAAATATGGTCGGCGTCATCGGGGGAAATGCCGGGACCTTGGTCAACAACGTCGATGTAAGGCCGGTCATTGTGCGCCAGTTTTCCGCTTATCAGCGTAATTTCGGCGCATCCACTGTGTTCCTGGCTGTAACGTAAACCGTTTTGACACAAATTGGTGAGAATTTGTGTGAGCTGGTTGGGGTCAACATGGGTCATCAAGGGCTGGGCATGGGGTTTAAAATGAATGAGCACGGGCGTTTCGTAGGTCTGCTTGAATTCCGTAATAAAGTGCGGAAGAAAGACGTTTAAATCCAGCCGTTCGAATTGTGAGGCTTTACGTCGAGACAGTTGCAAAACATTTTCGATAATACTGTTCATGCGCAGAGAATGGCGCTGGATGATTTCTGCCAGCCGGGCATCGCCCGGGTTCAGTGCCGATGATTCCTGCAATAGTTGAGCGGCATGGCTGATGGCACCCAGAGGATTACGAATTTCATGGGCAATACCGGCCGTGAGTGTGCCCAACGAGGCCAATTTCATTTGCTGGGCCTGTTGCACCAGTTGACTTTGGTCTTCGATAAAAATGAGTACGCGTGACTGGCCATCGGCTTTGAGATGGGTAAAGTTGCACAGAACATTGGGACTGGTGGCTGTGGTGCGAAAAACAGGGCAGCGGTAATCGTGATTGTGTTGCCAGTGTTGCAATTCCTGTGAGAGTCGGGGCGGAAGCAATGATTTGCCGATGTCGCCCGGCGTAATATTGAGTAAGTGTCGAGCGGCATCGTTGATCAGGTGGATGTGAGCGCGCTCATTCATCACGATAATGCCCGTGCGCATGCGTTGAATAATCAGATGGTTCAGTTGTTCCAGCTCAACGAGATCTGAACCCCGCTGTTTGGCCAAATGTTCGCTTTCACGCAAACGCTTGGCCAGTTGCTGGGTAATAAGGGCCGTGGCAAAAAACGTGATTCCCAATATTCCCGTCTGAAAAAATTCCAGACCTTTCATGGATGTGCTGTTAATGGAGTAATAAAACTGTTCAAAAAGCACACACAGTGCAGCAAAAGCGGCAATGAACAGTGCCGGGCGTCCCAGAACCAGAATATTGCTGGCGGCCACGGTGACCACCATCAGCACCGGCAAATTGCTGTCCGGTCCGCCGCTGGAGTGCATCAACAAGGTGAGGATAATAATATCAGTACAGGCCTGAATGAAGGCGTGCCGACTCAGATTGGCCCGTGGTCGAAAATGAACGATCAATACACTGACAAAACAGCACAGCAAATAAATGGCCATGCTGTAAAAGTACAACGTTACTTGATGCACGGAAAAGTCATGCAGGGTGCCACGGCCCATAAAGGCACCGAACAGACTCAAGGCAATAAACAGGCGATAATAGCTATACACCAGAAGCGAGCGGATGCGGGAGTCATTATCGCTGAGCGGGTCTGGTGGCAGGAAGGATTCGTTCATTTAATCAGGCAGATGTTTGGATGGCATGCGCGGGCTTATCTCTCTTGTATGAAGACTAATTGAATTTACGAGAACAAGGACTTTTAGCCAGTGTAGATCATCCCGGTCTGGACGACGAGAAAGGGTAACATGCCAGGCCCAGGCCCTGTCGCGAGGGTTTCTCGATTTCACGGCGTTTTTACTGGATAATCGCCGCCAACCTTATTTTCCCCCTGAATAAACTGGCCGGAGAGTCTTTATGCAGTCTGCGCTTACCCTTGTCATTGCACAGTTGAATTTTCTTGTGGGTGATATTGATGGCAATGCGCAACGTGTCATTGAAACTGTGCATCAGGCGCAGCTGCAAGGGGCTGTGGACTTGGTTGTTTTTCCCGAATTGACCCTCACTGGCTACCCGCCTGAAGATCTTCTCCTGCGCCCCAGTTTGCAAAAACGTATAGATCGGGCGCTCAACAGTATTGCCGATGCCATTCTTGACGTGGATGTGGTGCTGGGATGTCCTTATTTTATTGAGGGCAAACTCTATAACTGTGCCGTACTGATTCACGCCGGTCGCATTGAGGCTATATATAAAAAACAGCATCTGCCTAATTATCAGGTCTTTGATGAAGTGCGCTATTTTACGCCGGGTGACGAGGCGCAGGTGGTGCACATCAAAGGGGTGCCGGTGGGTTTAACCGTGTGCGAAGACATCTGGTTTGCCGGGCCCGCGCGCAAGGCTGTAGCCGCTGGCGCGCATTTAATCATCAATATCAATGCCTCACCTTTCCATGTTAATAAACGGCAGGAACGTGAGCAGGCCTTAAAAGCCCGCGTTGCGGAATCACAGGTGCCCATTGTCTACACCAATATGGTAGGGGGGCAGGATGAACTGGTGTTTGATGGCAACTCACTGGTTATTGATCAACACGGCGCCATTCGTTTTTCTGCGCCGGCCTTTGTCGAAGGGGTTTATAGCGTACAGTTTAATTGGGATGGTTCATCTGTAACGTTAGCTGCGCCGAGCCTGCCGCTCAGTGCGCCCGTATTGAATGTTGAAGCCAGTGCTTACAATGCCATGGTGCTGGGCTTGCGTGACTACATCAACAAGAACGGTTTTCCCGGTGTGGTGCTGGGCTTGTCGGGTGGTATTGATTCGGCGCTGTCATTGGCCGTTGCTGTTGATGCGCTGGGTGCGGAACGTGTTCAGGCCGTGATGATGCCCTTTCGTTATACCGCAGCCATGAGCATTGAAGATGCCGAAGCGCAAGCGCAGCGTCTGGGCGTGCGTTATCTGTGCTTGCCCATTGAAGCTGTTTATGACGCTTATAAGTCGACACTTGCGCCAGTTTTTGCCGACCGTGCTGTCGATAAAACCGAGGAAAATCTTCAGGCCCGATGCCGTGGCACCTTGTTGATGGCCTTGTCCAATAAATACGGATCCATGGTGCTGACCACGGGTAACAAGAGCGAAATGGCCGTGGGCTATGCCACGCTGTATGGCGATATGGTCGGTGGTTATAACGTATTAAAGGATGTCTATAAAACGCTGGTTTTTCGCTTGGCTACCTACCGTAATAACTTGCCGGATGGGCCGATTATTCCCCAACGTGTGATTGATCGCCCGCCTTCAGCGGAACTGGCCCCGGGGCAGGTCGACGAGGACAGCCTGCCACCCTATGCCGTGCTGGATCGTATTCTCGAACTCTATGTTGAACAGGATTATTGCGCTGAAGATATTGTCAGCGCAGGTTTTGAGCGTGAAGTGGTGTACCGTATTTTACGTTTGGTGGATTTGAATCAGTACAAACGCGATCAGGCACCGGTAGGCGTGCGGATTACACGGCGTGGTTTTGGCAAGGACAGGCGCTACCCGATTACCTGCCGTTGGCCTGCGGGTCAGTAGCGCTTGACGGTGTTGATATGAAGAAGTCTTAGCCCAGCAAACCAAAACTCAGGGTGTTAAGCCAGGTTTTTTCTTTTTTAGTGTTCTGTTGAGATACGGACTTTGACTTATTAAGGCCCAGAAACGACTCTTTTTTACCGTAATCGGGGTAGTTATATTCCAGCACTTTGCGGGCATCGGCGGCCAGATCACTAAGCCCTAATGCGCTGTAAGCCTGCACCATCACATCGAGTCCATCAGCCACCGATTGGGTATTCTGAAAACTCTGTACGATAAAATTGCCACGATTGGCCGCCGCCACATAGGCGCCACGCTCAATGTAAAAACGGGCCACATGCACTTCGTATTCGGCCAATAAGGATCGAAGAAATACCATACGTGCCCGGGCGTCGGCGTAATACGGGCTGTTGGGGTATTGGCTGACGAGTTGATTAAAATAACGAAACGAATCACGTGCGGCGCCCATATCTCGCTGTGATAGGTCGGTTGGCAGAACCGGTTCAAGTACACTGCGATCAAGGTTGAACGTAGCAAGGGCTTTTACGTACAAGGCATAATCTGATTGGGGATGATTGGGGTGAAGGCGGAGAAAACGGTCTGCGGCGGCTATGGCCTGAGCAAAGTCCTGGTTACGAAAATGCGCATAGATAAGCTCTAATTGCACTTGTTCGGCATAACGACCAAAAGGATAACGCGTTTCAAGTGCATCCAGTTTTTCTACGGCGGCAGTCATTTGGCCGCTGCGAAGCGCTTTTTGTGCTCGGTAATAATAACCTTGCTCGGAATCTTTATGAATTTTGGCAAGTTTTTCGTTTGGATCTTTGCTGGTACAGCCCACCAGGCTGATTATTCCGAGCATCATAACGAGCGTTCTAGTCAGTGGTGACATGAAAGTTTTTTTCCTTATCGTTGTCGAGCAGCGGCTTAGTATAGAATATTACGCTGGACGCAGGTAGGTTTATTGCGAGTGTCCAGGGTGTTAACCGGACGATATGCGAGTACATTTTTTAAAGTACTTTTTTGTTTGCAGTCGAATGACTCAGACCTTGTAACGAGTTTGAATTAATGAATGAACACATCACCAAAGAAGCCACAGTTCTTGATGGCATGTTGGGTATGCGGCTGGACTGCGCTGTAGCCGAACTGTTTTCCGAATATTCGCGATCGCGATTACAGGAGTGGATCAAATCAGGTGAACTGACTGTTGATGGTGAAGTCTGGAAGACTAAAAGTAAGGTCAAGGGAGGGGAAGTTCTGCGTCTGGATGCTTTATTAAAACCCGAAGAGCTTTGGACGGCGGAAGCTATTGCGCTTGATATCCGCTACGAAGATGAAGAAATCCTCGTGCTGAATAAAGCCCCCGGTTTGGTCGTGCATCCGGGAACGGGCAATCCAGACGGCACGCTGTTGAATGCGCTCTTACATCATGCGCCGGATTTGGCGCTCTTGCCCAGGGCGGGCATTGTGCATCGCCTCGATAAAGACACTTCAGGTTTGTTGGTAGTGGCTAAAACCCTTGGCGCGCACCACAGTCTGGTCGATCAGCTGTCGGCACGCACGGTCAAGCGCCAATACGAAGCCATTGCCGTGGGGGTGATGACCGGTGGTGGCACTGTAACCGCCCCCATCGATCGTCATCCAACACAGCGCACTAAAATGGCGGTGGTGCCGGGTGGTAAAGAAGCAATCACCCATTATCGCGTCGTAACGCGTTTTCGTGGACATACCCATATTCGCGTTAATCTGGAAACCGGACGCACGCACCAGATTCGTGTCCATATGGCTTCCATTCAATACCCTTTGCTTGGTGATGATGCCTACGGCGGACGTTTGCGCCATCCCAAAGGCGCGACACCTGAATTACTCGCAGCCATAAGAAACTTCAAACGGCAGGCTTTACATGCAGGCAAACTCGGTCTGGAGCATCCGGCCAGTGGCGAGTGGCTGGAGTGGGAATCAGATTTACCTGACGATATGCAAGTGATGTTAGAGGTATTGCGTGTCGACGCCACCTTGTGAAATCTTGGCCGTGATCCGTCCCGATTGGCCGGTACCTGCGCGAGTGCACGCATTGGTGACCACGCGTTCAGGGGGTGTCAGTCAGCCCCCTTGGGATAGTTTCAATCTGGCAACCCATGTTGGTGACAGGGTCGACGATGCGGTCTGTAATCGCCAAAGACTGCGTGATGTTATTGGTCACAACAAAACATTTCAGTGGCTGAATCAGACGCACAGCACAGATGTGGTGGTGGCGTCTGATAACGGAGTTGTTCAGCAGGCTGATGGTGCTCATACCCAGGAAGACAATCTCGTGTG
>Ga0209873_1000144_pt1 | contig 10792 bp, 9 predicted proteins | sample GWRWT2_30Apr14_FD_187186 | JGI IMG/M metagenome (GOLD analysis project Ga0209873, IMG submission 187186) | Sand microcosm microbial communities from a hyporheic zone in Columbia River, Washington, USA - GW-RW T2_30-Apr-14 (SPAdes) (version 2) | ecosystem: Engineered > Artificial ecosystem > Sand...
TAACACCGTATTCACACCATTCGCATCGGTGAAGGTAAATGTCTCAACCGGATAGCCATTGCCCCCGGCAAAGGTCGAACCCAACACAGGTGTATTTATCGCTGTGCCTGTAGCGGCGCTTGTCGTACCGCGAACTGTCGGAGGCACCAACTCTGCATTGAGGTTGAGCATCGAATTAACATTGGTGGTTTGCCTGGGCGGCAGGTTGTCAGTCACAATTTGCAAAGTGCTTAAATTGCCGCTGATTTCACCTGAATCCGACGCCAAAAAACCCTGTACCTCACGACCGGATGAGTCAACAAGAAATCCTTCATTATCAAGATGGAATGCACCATTACGCCCATAGCTCATGGCACCTGAATCACTGAGAATAAAAAAGCCATTTCCATTCACCGCCATATCAAGACTGTTACTGGTAAACGACGTATTTCCTTGCGTAAACTGCTGTGATACATCCGACAGACGCACACCACTTCCTATGGAGTTACCACCTGTACCCAATACACTGGTGGCGTACACGTCAGAAAATTCAGCCCTTGATGCCTTAAATCCTGCGGTACTCGCGTTTGCAATATTGTTACCCGTGACCTGCAAAATATCACTGGCAGCTCTTAAGCCTGAAATGGCGGTATTAAATGTCATTTTACTTGCCTCGCTTTACATCTGAATTTAAATTGAATAACTCTTTCTTTACTATTTTATTTGCGTCACTTTCTCAATGGGGACAGCACCTACTGCGGCAATATTCAATGTCATTGCACCATCCGTGCCGATAGTGACACTGTTAACGTTTGAATCCAGTTCTGTTTTAAGTGCTTCCATTTTTCCGGACTGTTCGGCTTTCACTGCAATGGTATATTCGCCCTCCGGAACTGAATTGCCGTTTAAATCTTTACCGTTCCATGAAATGGGTATGGGGCCCGCTGCACTGGTGGGCAAATTCATTTGCGTGACTAATTTGCCGGTACGATCGGTCACGGTCATATTGATATTCGTGCTCGACATGGGCAAATCAGCAGAACCGCTTATCGTCGCTCCACTTGTATACATGGCCTTATCACTTTCAACGCGTACTTTTCTACCCACCAATGCTGTGGCTTGCAATGCTTGCGATGAACGCAATCGACTCGATAAACCTGTAAATTGGTCATTTAATTTCGTAATACCCTCAACTTGCGTAAATTGTGCCAGTTGCGATAAAAATTCAGCGCCATCTTTCGGATCAAGTGGATTCTGATTTTTAAGCTGCGCAATCATCAGCTTCATAAAATCTGTTTGATCGCTTTTCACATTCTCTTTGACTTTGGGTTTTTTTAACCCGTCGACAAAGGAATTTGCTTCCGCCTTATCTGTGGCCATGGGTTTAGTTAACCCAGCTAAAAAGGCATTTTCGTTTGTTGTAGAATTAATGCCATCCATATAGTTGCCTCTTACTTTTTATTAAAACTAAAATTTATTGTCCAAGGGTTAAAATTCGTTGCACCATTTGTTTGGCAGAATTTGCTACTTCGACATTGGTTTCAAATGAGCGCGATGCCGACATCATGTTTGCCATTTCTTCGACAATATTCACGTTCGGATAAGTGACATAACCTTCTTCATCCGCCAAAGGATGATCCGGCTGATAACGCCGCTGAAATGGCGCGTTACTTTCGACAATACCCAGCACGTTTACCCCTGAACCATTGGTATCAGAATTACCATCAAGTGTTGAACTGATATCATCGGCACCACCTTGGGCTTGAACGGCAAAAACGGGTTGCCGCGAGCGGTAAGTTTTATCCACACTGCTTGCCACGCTGTCCGCATTAGCGACATTACTTGCCGTGGCATTAAGACGAATGGTTTGCGCCGTCATACCCGAACCGGCAATATTAAGCACATTAAATAATGACATAGGGTGACCTCGCTTTATTCGCTTCGTAGCGCCGCTTTGATGCCTTTCACTTTTTCATTCAGAAAACGAAAACTGGCCTGAAATTGCAGGGCATTTTTGAGAAACTCAGCTTTCTCTTCATGCACTTCAACGGTGTTGCCATCAACCGAAGGTTGCAAAGGATTTTTAAATTTCAATTCAGCATTACCAGATTCATCGTAATCATCACTGATATGACTGGCATTTGTAGTGCGCATGTTCTCCATGCTGTCACTGGTATTTCTTAAAATTTCCTTGAAATCAATGTCCTTTGCTTTGTAACCCGGTGTATCTGCATTGGCGATATTATTAGCCAGAACCTCTGATCGTTGTGACCGCAGATTTAACGCGCGCTCATGAATGCCAAGTGCATTACTAAAATTAATTGCCATGATGTATTCCAAACACAAAAAATTATTGGACGATAACTACCAAGGTATAGAATTTTTAGGCCAATTTAATTGCGATAGAACAGCACAAGTTATTTTGACCAAATGATATGTAGCAAGCTATGTGCCACACCTGGATGGCATGAAGGCAGGGCCTTTTTAAAAAGCCTGCTTTCACGGTTGTAATGATGGGCTGGAATTTATTTACGTATTAATTAACGTGAAATACCGTCAAAAAAAAAGCGCCCGAAGGCGCCCAAGGAAAAATTACCCCACAGACATTACTCATCAGCATTCATTATAAAATCCTCGCCCAGAAGCGTAGAAACCTGAATAGCCACACGTTTTACCAACTCATCGGGGGTGAACTTTGCGAGAAAATCGTTTGCGCCAACCTTCTCAACCATGCTCTTGTTAAACACGCCACTCAAGGATGTATGGAGCATTAAATACAGGTTTTTCAGACGTGGATCAGAGCGTATCTCAGTCGTTAGCGTATAACCATCCATCTCGGGCATTTCAATATCCGAGATCACAATGGGTATAATATCGGTTATATTTTCATTTTCCTGCGCCATTTCACGTAATAGATTAAGTGCTTGTCTGCCATCATTTCGTGAAATAATTTCGACGCCTAATTGTGAAATACAGCGCTCAATTTGTTTTCTGGCTACTGAAGAATCATCCACAATAAGAATTCTAATTTTTGATTTATCAATTCTATTAACAACCTCCTCGTTGACTATGCCTTCGCTAACAGTAAAGTTTCTTGGCGCTACTTCTGCCAATACTTTTTCAACGTCAATTATTTCAACAAGTTTTTGCCCGACTTCTGTTACTGCCGTTAAATAACTGTTATTTCCACTGCCGCATGGGGGTGGATGCATGTCTTCCCAATTCGTATTAATTATTCGCTCTACAGATTTCACCAGGAATCCTTGAACACTATTATTGTATTCGGCGATGATGATGAAACATTTGTCCAGGTTTTCTTGCTCGGGCATTTTCATCGCCATCTGCAAGTCTATGATAGACAAGGTTCCGCCGCGAATGCTCGCAATGCCTCTGACCACAGGATTTCTACCAGGAATCAGTGTAAGCGACGGACACTGCAGTACCTCTTTCACCTTAAAAACATTAATACCATACAGCTGATTACCGTCCAGCTTGAACAGCAATAGTTCCAGTCGATTCTGCCCCACCATTTGCGTGCGCTTATCCACTGTTTCCAACAAACTTGCCATTTCTTTCTCCGATAGACTTTATTTCACTTCACCAGTGACTCCTAACAAGATCTTTCATTCAGTTTGCAGGCACGGCAATTGCTAAACTAAAAGGGACAACACTACCGTGCTGTCAATCTCTTGACTCGGGCTTTAGGTATTACGCGTTTTTTTTAATCATTTCCTGGTGATATTTCTATGAGAATAGGACAGGTTTATCTTTTAAGCAGTTTCCTTGGGCACCTGATTCTGTGTATTTTTATTGCTGGATTGTGTTCACCACGCCTATTTGCAGATGACGCAGATGACTCGCATCAAGCGATCGTGGCGACTGTGGCGCGCATTGTTGCTGAAAAACTCGACGCTGCCTTTCCAGAGAAAATAGTCAGAAAGGACATTCAAGTAGGCGCGCCTGATGCCCGACTCAAACTGGATGCGTGCGCTAACGACTTGCATATAGCGCTGCCGCCTTTTCAGGGATACATGCGACGCACCAACGCAAAAGTGGAGTGTCGTTCCAATCAGCCATGGTCAATCACACTGCCTGTGACCATTCGCGCTTATATGCTGGTTGCAGTAGCAAACAATCAGCTTATTCGTGGGCATCGCATTGCAGCTGAAGATATTACCCTGGCAGAGATGGATGTTGATAAACTCAAACAGGGTTACTTCACCAGTCAGGAGCCCATTGTGGGGATGCAACTCAAACGAACTCTCCTGGCCAAAGCGCCGTTTACACCCAGATTATTATTGCTCCCGGTGCTTATCCAGCGTGGTGAACAAGTGACTATTTCAGCGCAATCGTCCTCCTTGCTCGTCAAAACAAATGGTATCGCTTTAAGCAGTGGCACCTTGGGGCAGAAAATACCTATTAGAAACAGTCGCTCAGAGCGTATAGTTGAAGGGGAAATCACGGGGCCGGGGCAAGTTGACGTTAATATGTGAAACGTTCAGGCTTCAATTCTCTGCAATTTCATTGCGTTATAAAATTAAATCTAAATGTACTAAAGTTTTATTCATACATGCCGATAGCATAGATGTGGAGTAATGCAGAATTAAAATGTGCAAACCCAGTCAACGCGTAGTGGAGTTCGGTTTTACATGTTTGCTTTGGCATTCCCTTTTTATTAAGGTAAAAAATCATGGCTATTAACTTCAATAATCCATCAACGGGCAAAAGTCACACAGACAACCGAACCCAGAATCGGGTAAACAGCGGTGGGCAGCTAAACGACAACGGAAAATCAATCACTCAACAAGACAATACAAAAACCACTTCTGTTTCTGTTTCCATTAGCCAGGAAGCAAAATTACTTGAGCGTTTGGAAAACCGTTTGTCACGCTCCTCCAGTTTTGACAAAACCAAAGTGGCTGCAATTAAAACGGCTATCGAAGAGGGACACTATCAGATCAATGTTGAAAAATTGGCAGAAAAGATAATTGAACACGAGTTTTTCTTTAACGAATAATACCTTTAGTCTTTGACCCTTGATTACTCCACTCCTCATTCGTTTTTTCTTTTAACGATACTTTTGCCTGTTAGCGCAATTCAACTGATTTAGCCGGCTTCTTTGCTTCTATACTCTTAAATCGCCTGAATTTAATCACGCTCTAACTTTTTAAATTAATTATCCTGTTCTATTTTTATTTTATCTGCAAAAAACCATATCAGCGGCGCATTTTTTGCTTTACTACTGCCGTTACTCATTGGGTGCATTACTTATGGCTACTATTTCTGGTTCTGGTAAAACAGCTGCTCGTCTACGTTTAATTAAAATTCTTCATCAAGGGGCCGAGCTCTTGATGCAACTCAAAACCTATCTGGAAGAAGAGCGAAATCATCTTGAAAATAATAATTACGACGCGTTGCATCTGTGCTCACAGAACAAACAAACCTGTTTGACGCTTATTACTCAACATGAAACCGGTTTAAACGATTTGTTACAAGAACAACAACTTAGTTTGGGAAAAACCGAAATAAAACAGCTCATTCACAGTTACGATCCCGATAATAAAACTCAGTTAAGCGCCATTGCACAGCGCTATGAAACGCTGCTTATACAGTGCAATGATCTTAATTCCATTAATGGTCGTATCATTCAAAAGTCACAACTTAATGCGGCTACCTTGCTGAATTTAATTAAAGGGGCTGTGAAACAGAATGAAACGTATACGCGCCAAGGAAAAACACGTTCAAACCCGGAAAACAAACCCATTGCCAAAGCTTAAACCGGGCGCTGGAGCAGCGTAGTTTTTTCAGTTTTACAGTCTGGATCACCGTAGAGTGATCCAGGAAATTCTGTTTTATTTTATTCTCTGACTATCGTGCCCTCTGCCTTTAATTTAGTGACAATTAATTGACGCAATTGCGATTTAATAATTTTACCCACAGGGTTGCGTGGAATGGCTTCTATAATCTCGCAACGTTCAGGTAATTTATACACAGCGATATTTTGCTTACGCATGAAATCTGTTAGATCGGCAAGATCGGGTATTTGCTGTTTATCTTTGGGCACAACAAATAGGCACACACGCTCACCAAGGCGCTCATCAGGCATGGCCACGGCCGCTACATCCATCACTTTCGGGTGCGCCTGCAACATGTTTTCAATTTCCTGCGCACTGATATTATTGCCGCCTCGTATTATGATGTCTTTACAGCGATCAAAAAAGCTGACGTAGCCTTCTTCTTCGATACGGAAAAGATCACCGGTATAGAAATAGCCATCGGCATCAAATGATTTGGCTGTAATATCAGGCTTGCGGAAATATCCAGGAAACACATTGGGGCCTTTGTAAGCTAATTGCCCAATAGCACCTACCTCAGTGAGTGTTTTATTTGTGTCCGGATCAACGATTTTTATTTCTATCCCTTCCACAGGACTTTCCTTGCGTCTGATACTCCAGTTCGGGTAAAAGTGCGCGCGTTTTTTCGCATCGGGCAAATCTTCAACACCGGTCATAATGCCAGTGCCTTCTGTCTGCCCCCAGCCACAACCCACGTCAATATTCCAGCGTCTTTTAAACTCCTCAAGCGACCATACCGATGGGGGTGCAGAACCCGTCATTATTTTTTCAAGTGAATTGAGATTGAGTTGATCAACTTGAGGATGTTTTAAAATCATATTAAGCAAAGAAGGCACTAAGATTGTTGTGGTGATACCTTCTGTCATCATTTGTTTAAATAACACCTCGCCATCAAACGGATGATGAAAAACGGTGGTACCACCGCTGTAAAGCCAATTGATCAAGCCCATGCCCACACCGGTCATGTTCACCATGGGCGCAGTGCACAGAATAATCTGGCATCGTGTATCCCACTGCCCAAAGGCTTTTGACATCACTTTAATTTGCGCGAGCCAATTGTTATGGCTCATCGGACAACCCTTGGAGTTAGACTCGGTTCCCGATGACCAACACAGGCTGAATACATCGTTGGCATTAATTTCAATCTTATCCAGCAGCGGACTATTCGCTTGCCCCTCAGATAACTTTCGTAATTCTTGTAATGATAGAAGATGCTTGAGCGAAGGCGATTCGCTCTGGATTTTCTTAGCCATTTCCATGTGCGAAAAACCAGCAAAGCTTTCTACACCAATGTAAGCCTTGGCTTGAGTCAGATCGCAAATATAGTTAAATTCTTTTTCACGCCATTGCATTGGCATGGGCGAGAACAAAGCGCCGATTCTTGCCAGCGCCATGTACGCCAGGGATAGCTCCCAAATATTCGGCAATTGCACAATGACAATATCGTCTTTTGTGATATTCATTGCGAGCAGCGCTGTCGCTAGGGCATCCACACGATGAGATAACTCAGCGTAGCTCAGCCGTTCTGCGGGCAAACCAACAAGTTTTTCTTTGTTAAGAGGATCGACCAACGCGAGTCGTTGAGGATTTCTCTCAACATTTTGACGAAAAACATCCACCAGGGTTTTATCACCCCACACGCCCATACGCGTGTAATAATCAATTTCTTTTTGATGCGACAAAATCATGGCAGACTCCTTGTCATTAGAAAAAACACCAAACCAATGCGCTCCATTGTTACAAAACCCTATAAAACGAGGCTTTTACCTGTGAACACATGTGGCTTGTTTTGGATTTATCGACTCATGCTTACTGTTAAATGTTAGTTATTATTGCAGCTTGAGTTTTAATGGTTTGCTTGCAGTTGTTTTTTACCAAACAGATTGCAATCAAATATAAAATGCACGAACTGACACAATTTCATGATCAATTCGTGCATTCTCAGACATTACTAGGCATCCACGGGACTGACAACAAATAACAAGTCACCTGTATTCAGTTGTTGCCCATTTGCATTATTGATTCGCTCAATGCGATATTTTTTATCGGCAGAGAATAATTCCTTACCCATGCGGTTAAACGATTTTAAACTTACGGTACTGTAAATTTTCATCGCCTCCATCAAACATAAGGTGTCATTAATACCAACAACACTCCCCACTTCAACAAACTCGGGCTCTGTGGGTGATGACTTGCTGTAGTAAATGCCGGTCGATGTTGACACTACTTTGATTTCATTGGTGCCTTCAATTTTGAAACTATTAATGTCGAATTCTTCACCAGCACCCGAAGCAGACGCTTCGGTTTCTTTGATGAGTTCATCTTTATCAATAATGTTCAGCAATTTTGGCAGGTAGGTTGTATCGTAAACACCACCGGTAAATACATCATCTTTCAGAATACGTTTTAACAGCGGGATATTGGTACACAGCCCTTTAATGGAAACCCGACTCAAGTATTCGTACAGTTTGTTTATAGTGTCCTGACGATCATCACCATAACAAACGATCTGTGCAATCAAACTATCATAGAAAGGTGACACGGACTTGCCTGCGGCCACCATGGAAATCACTTCTATGTTGTCCTGCTCAGGCAAAATACATTCACTGACGCATCCGGGATCGGGCAGTAACAGCAAATCACCTGCTGAATTCAAGGCCACTTTTTCAGCGGTTACACGCACTTCAATGGCATAGCCTTTTCCCTTCACCTCAAGCGATGCAATACTTTCACCCGAGGCAATGGCAAACTGACTGCCAACAATATCAATACCCGTCACCCACTCCGTTACCGGGTGTTCTACTTGCAGGCGTGTATTCATCTCCATGAAATAAACAGCATTCGCATCAAGATCGTAAATAAATTCAACCGTGCCTGCGCCGATATAATCCACCTCTTGCGCAATAGCCGCAGCATATTTCTGCACATCGCGCTTCAGGAGCTCGGGGAGCATCGTCGAACCTGATTCTTCCAGCACCTTTTGGTTATTTCGCTGCACAGAGCAATCACGAATACCGAGTATCACGGTGTAGCCATGACTATCACGCAGAATCTGCACTTCAATGTGACGCAGCTTGGTTATAAATTTTTCCAGGTAAACATCACCATTACCAAAGGCACTTTTGGCTTCGGCAGAAACTTTGTAGAACAGGAAGTTGAAATCTTCTCGTTTTTCGACCACCTGAATACCTTTACCACCACCGCCATGTACTGCTTTGATCAGAACAGGGTAGCCAATGTCTTCGGCCACACTGGCGGCACGATCGACGGAGGTCAATATGCCATGACTTCCAGGCACCACGGGCACCTTAAGTTTCAATGCGGTATTGATCGCATTCGACTTGTTGCCCATGGTCTCCATACTGTAGACGCTTGGACCGATAAAATTCACACCATGATTCAAACAAAGATTGGCAAATTGCGAATTCTCTGCCAAAAAGCCAATGCCAGGGTGAAGCGAATCTACATTTTCATATTCAGCAACGCGGATAACCGAATAGGCATTTAAATAACTTTCATCCGAGGTGTTACCTCCAATGCACACTACGCGGTCGCGATCAGTGAGCATGTCTACCGGCACGGAATCCATATCCGGATCAGAAGCGACCAACACCACTTCAATGCCGCGTTTTTGCGCAATACGAATTAATTTAACCGCCGTACAACCACGCGCGTGAATCAAGGTGCGCTTCACGGGCTGCATTAATTTACGCGCATCAACTTTTTCAACGACCTCCTCACGGTTGGTCTCATCAAAGACAAAACCTTCCAGCGCCCGAGCTACCACGCTCTCTACTGTTGAGACAGGAATAGGAATATTACGGTCAATCGCGCGCAATTCATCATCGAGTGTTTCTGCAAAGGGATGCTTCACCAAGCCCTGCATTGCGCCAGGTATTTGATAGAGATAATTAGACAATGTTGATGTGCTAGGCAAATAGGATGACACCACCATCTGCCCGGCAAAAGGCATATTCGTGCCAGAAAAATAATAAGTTTGCACCAAAGGATGCGTCACAAAACTGGCCTGTGCGCCTCCGGTACAATCACCAAAACCGAAAATAATAATGGGTAATTCATTGTCACGTACAAAACGGGTAATCCGGTCATTGACCGCCGCCATAGAGAACAGTGCCGCCGCACCTTCTTTGGTTTGCATGCCGCCGGAAGATACGAAACCTACAACAGGCAATCGTTGTTGCGCACACACAACCAGTAAGCTGCAAAATTTTTCTGCGGACGCCATATCAAAGGCCCCGGCCTGGAATGCCACATTGGAAATCAGCACTCCTACACGGCGTTTCTCTTTTCCTAATTTAAAATCACCTATGCCCGTCACTACGCCACAGGGACGAACGCCTTTCTCAATAGCCTGCTCGATGGAGATTCTGAATCCGGGAAAGTTAACGGGATCAGACGAAATACGATCAGCATCCATTTCTTTAAAGTTGTCAAAATAGCGATCAATAAAACGTCCCACACCTTTGTTAGCTTTTTTCTTTTCTTTGGTGATCACGTCTTGAATCATTAAATCGTGATACGCAATGGTCAAACGGTTCCAGAAATCTTTTCTGCGACCAATTCTGGCGGGATTAATCACACCTTTGTAGCGCGCACCGGTTTGCTCAGATTTAAAATATTCCGGCAACAGTTTTTCAAAGAAAAAAGTAATAATAACGAACAACACATCGGCCGTTTGCGGATGCCCCATGGTTTTCCATTGTTCGACACTGGCCAGCAAGTCACCTCGCGCCGGGTGAACAATAAAAAATTGCATCCATGAATCAAATTGTGTTTTCAGGCGATCCGTATTGCTTTCTGCATGACCATCACGCATACCTGCACGCTTAAACGTATTCAGCGCTGCATTCAAGGCATTATTCAATAAATCACTCACCGCTTCTTTCGACAGGGCTTTTGTACTGTTCGCTTCTTCTGCAATGGTGGCCAGACTGTTC
>Ga0209873_1000145_pt1 | contig 10746 bp, 7 predicted proteins | sample GWRWT2_30Apr14_FD_187186 | JGI IMG/M metagenome (GOLD analysis project Ga0209873, IMG submission 187186) | Sand microcosm microbial communities from a hyporheic zone in Columbia River, Washington, USA - GW-RW T2_30-Apr-14 (SPAdes) (version 2) | ecosystem: Engineered > Artificial ecosystem > Sand...
GCAATCGTTCCCAACAGGGTGGCGCGGCCAGTGGCCAGGTCGATGCGATACCAGTTGCTTGACTTGGCCCCCCGCCCAACCGCCGAGTACGCGGCGTTCGACACGTCCGAGATGTCCAGGGTGGCCTGTGTGAAACTGTCCAAGCCCAGCGAGCCCACCGTGTAGAGCTTGCCACTGTTGGGTGACACCGCAGGCGTCACGCCCTCGCGCGTGCCTTGGTGCACCAGCACGCCCAACTTGCCGTCCAAGGCGTAGTTGGTGGTGATCTTCTCGTTGGTCTTGTTGTAGGTGTAGCCGGCGGCCACCACAAACGCAGGCTTGCCAGCGTTCGCGTCGGCCGCGCCGTAGGCCAGCTTGCCGTCAAACTGCACGCCGGGCTGGTCGGCGCTGCCATCGACGACGGCGCCAGTGTCCGGATGCAGCCGCAGGTTGAAGCCGGCATTGTTGACCACGCGGATGCGGTCCACCGTGGGGTTGAAATCCAGGCCCCACTCGGTCGCGCCTTCAGTGGGCAAGGTCACTGGCGTGCCAATGGCACTGGCGCTGCCGTCTGCGGTGTTGATGCGGTAAAGCTGGCCGCTGGCGCCCAGGGCATACAGCTGCCCTTTGGCCACGCGGTAGTCAATGCCCAGCAAACGCTCCTGCGCTGCCAGGCCAGTCAAGGGCTTGCTGCTGAGCAGTTTCTGGGGCTGGCCGGCATTGAACTGGATCAGCCGATTCGTGCTGGTCACGGCAAGAATCATTTCCTTGGCCGGTGGGCCCATGGGCTCGTCGGGCGTGGCGCAAGCGCCCAGCAGCGTCAGGACACCCAGGGAAACGGCGAGACGGCGACATGGCATGGCAGCTCCAGTTTGATCACACCGGCCAATCCTAGACCAGTTTGAAGAAGCTGACCTCACTGCTGAGCCGCCGCGCCTGGTCTGCCAATGAGCCAGAGGCGGCCGCAGTTTCCTCCACCAAGGCGGCATTCTGCTGCGTGGAGTCGTCCAAAATGCGCACCGCTGCGGTCACCTCGCCAACGCCCTGATTCTGGTGGCGCGTGCCTTCGGCGATCTCTTTCATCAGCTTGGAGATTTTTGCGGCATTGTCAACAACAGCTCGCATGCTCTCACCGGCTTTGGCCACCACGGCGGAGCCTGTCTCCACCTGCGTCATGCTTGATCCGATCAATGACTTGATTTCTTTGGCAGCCAGAGCAGAGCGACCCGCCAGCGCCCTCACCTCCGAAGCAACCACCGCAAAACCGCGCCCGTGGTCGCCAGCTCGTGCCGCTTCCACAGCGGCATTGAGGGCCAGGATGTTGGTTTGAAAAGCGATGCCATCGATCACGCCGATGATTTCGCTGATCTTGCTTGACGATTCGCGGATGCCCTGCATGGTCTGCACGACCTTCGCAATGGCAACGCCGCCATGATCGGCGGCCAATGCATTGGCATCGGCGCTGCCTGAGGCCATTTCAACCGTGTCAAAGGATTGCTTCATGGAGCCCGTGATCTCCTCCATGCTGGCGGCCGTTTGCTGCAGGCTGGCTGCGGATTGCTCGGTTCGCTGAGACAAGTTCAGCGAGGCCGAAGCGATTTCACTGCTGGCGGCTTGCACGTTGGCCGCACCATCAAGCACCACGCCCACGATCCTGCGCAGGCTGTTCTGCATCTCACCCAAGGTGATCATCAGTTGCGCGGCTTCATCATTGCCCCATGGTTTGGGGGCGGTGGAAAGATTGCCTTTGGTGATGGCTTGCAGGTGGCCTGACACCTCATGCAATCCGCCCATCATCACCTTGTAAAAAGCCAGCATCAGGTAGCCTGCCAACCCGACAAAGCAAGCCGCAAAGGTCAACTGGCTGATCAGTGTTGACTGCAAACGGTCAATCCGAGCCTGCAGTTGAGAGTCAAGCCGATCCATGACCTGCAATGACAGTTGCATTTGCTGATCGACCGCCGCATTGCCCAACGCCAGGAACGCTGCGGCATCACCGGTCGGCGCTGGGCCCATGACCTGCTGGTGTATGGCGTCAATGAAGGCCGCGGCCGCGGCGTCGGTCCCTTTCATGTCAAAAAGTTGGGCGACCTCGGGCGTGAGCTCAATGCCATTTCGGTAGGAGCTTTCCACGTCTTTATCGAGGATGTCCAACTGAGCCAGCCACTTGTTCATCAAGTCCCGGCGCTGCGGCGTCAACTCGTTCGCCTTCAGGGCCAGGACACCCAGGCCTCGCAACTGGGCGGTGTTCTCGTACTGCATCGGCCCTCTCAGCACCGACATGTTCATCATGTGGTACGTGTCGAGGTCGGGATCAAGGCTGAGTTGCGAACCGTTGGCGACCTGGCTGATGAGATCGATGATGGCCGTGATGTAGTTCGAGTGCTGCTTGAAGGTTTCGTCGGGCGTGGCAGCCACCGGGCTTTGCATCAAGGCCTGGTGAGCTTGCGCAAAAGCCTCGTACTCCTTGGCATCAGTGAAGGCAACGCCAAGCTCATCGTGCTTTGCTTTGACCTTGCCAAAGGCGGCTCCGATCTTGTCCTGAAACTCTGCCAGCTCGGGTGCGTTGGTGGCTGCCGAGCGGCGACGATGCTGGGCCAGTTTGATGAGGTCGACCAGTGGTCTTGCGTAGGTCACGCCCTGTCGCTCCGAGCTTGCAAACTCGATCTGCGCGCGAGCGCTTGTCCAAATGAAGAACAACATGACCAGCAGTGGCACCACGAAGGCCATGGCGATGCAAGCGGCCTTGGATGGAAAGCCGATGGTGCGAAAAAGTCGCACGCCTGGTGCAAGCCAGCCGTGATACCGGAAAAATTCGCCAAAGCCGCTGCCATCTTTGGTGCTGCCCGAGGCAGGAGGTGAGTAACTCGACATTCAGTGGTCCTTTGCAGCAGCCACGGCTGGACTGGCGCGGCTGGAAGTCCGGCAGTGGCGAAATTCGGTTCGGATGAGTTTTCTTCCCCGGGATATCGGACTCTTGTTTGCACTCTTTAATTCAACCAAAACATCCATAACCATCAAACCGTTGTCTTGTGCCAGATGTCTCAAATCACCGGTGTTTGGCGCCAGATTGGAATCTGCTGCTCAGCTGGGCATATCCTTGCAAGCCAGTTCGCGTACCCTCTTCAAACCGTGCCTCAAGATCGCCGCTCCTACACCACCCTTGATGTTGCCAAGCGCCTGGGCGTGTCTCTTCAGACCGTGCAGCGCTGGGTGGATGCTGGGCACCTCAAGGCCTGGAAAACTTTGGGCGGACACCGCAGGATCGACGCTGAAAGCGCGGAGCTTCTCTTCAAGTCCCAAATAGAGCGCATTGGCGCGTTGCCCGAAAGCCCTGCCGAGGCAACGCGCCAGGATGGTGCTGTGTCGGTCGTCATCGTGGATGACGACCCCATGGACCGCGAGTTACTGGTTTGGCTGGTGCAAAAAGCTTTGCCGAACGCGAGAATCGAAGTGGCCGAGAACGGCTTTCAAGCCCTGGTGATCATTGGGCGAATTGCGCCTGACATCGTGATCACCGACATCAACATGCCGCACATGAATGGGCTGGAGATGATTCGAAATCTGCTGTCGGACGAGGCCGCTCGACCTCGCACACTGGTGGCCGTGTCAGCACTTTCCAAGCAGGGCCTGGCGGAGCTGGGCACCTTGCCGCCGGAGGTGGTCTTCCTGACCAAACCGCTGGAGGAGGCAAGATTCATCGCCGTCATGGAAGGCCAGCTCGCACCTGCGAAATGAAGGTCGATACATTGATGGGCTTTGAAATGTAGCCATCGCACCCAGCGGCCAGCATCTTGGCCTCGTCACCCTTCATGGCATAGGCCGTGAACGCCACGACCACGATGCCAGAGGTGGCCGGGTCGGCTTTGAGGCGACGCGTCAGCTCCAAACCGTCCATGTCGGGCAGCTGGATGTCCATCAAAATCAAATCGGGCCGGAATTCGGGAAGGCTGTTCAATGCCGTGGCCGCGCCACATTCCACCTTCACGATGTACCCATTGGCTTCGAGCATGTAGGACACCAGCTCGAGGTTCATGTGGTTGTCATCGATGATCATGATTCGGCTGGCCGTCATCACGTTTCCTTGTCATCGGTGGCCAATGTGGCGGCCGTCGTGGCCAAGGGGCCTCTCCAGCGCCGCAGGTCGTGCAGCAAGGCTTCCAGGCTGGCACCACCTTTGCTCAAGATCGCCAAGGCGGAACGTGCCAGGTGCGCGTATTCCTCGGGGGTCAACAGCATGCTGGTCCAGATGAACACGGGCATGTCCTTCCATTCGGATTGCCGGCGCAGTGCGTCCAGCATTTCAAAACCGTCCATGCCGGGCATCATCAGGTCAAGGATGATCGCGTCGGGCCGATGCTGCGCCATCTCGTCAAGCGCCTGGCGGCCGTCAGACAAGCCGATGAACTCGATGCCCAGTTTGTTCAAGGTCGCTTCCATCAAGTCCAGCGCGAGCTGGTCGTCGTCAACCACCATGACACGCGCCCCGGTGCGCTGGGTCAGCCCCAGATTGCCAAGCGCCATGCCGAGCTGTTGCGTTTCCAGCGGCTTGCTCAGCACGTCGGTCACCGGGAAGTTGGCGGCCGTCGAAGAGGCTGTCCGCATCGACACGGCCACCACCGGTGATTCGCGACTGGGCCCCTTGCTGCGGATGGCCGACAGGGCTTCCAGCCCACTGCAATCCGACAAGATCAGGTCCAGCGTGATCGCGTCATACGGATGGTTGCGGGCATGTGCAACGGCCTGATCGCCGGTCGTGGCATGGTCCACTTCAACACCCACGGCCAAGAGGGCATCGGCCATGCGGCTGTGCTCGTCGGAGTTGTCCTTGATCACCAAAAAGCGATGCCCGCTGCCAAAAGCCGGGCTGGGCAAAGCCTCGCGCGAGGCGTTGTTCAGGTTCAGGATCAGGTGAAACACACTGCCCACCCCCAGGGTGCTGCGCACGCCAATGTGCCCGCCCTGGGCTTGAACCAGCCTGCGCGTCAATGCCAGGCCCAAGCCCGTGCCTTGGTGGCGTTTGGTGTAGCCACTGTCAAGCTGCTGGAACTCCACAAAGAGCTTTGACAAATCCGCGGCGGCAATCCCCACGCCAGTGTCTTCCACTTCAATCCGGAAATGCGCACTGCCCTCTGGCATGGCCCGCAAAGTGACCTGTCCGCCCGGCCGCGTGAACTTGATGGCGTTGGACAGGTAGTTGTAGAGCACCTGCTTGAGTCGCGCCGGATCAATGTGAAGCTGGGCTACGCGCTCATCGATCTCGGTACAGATGGCCACCCCTTGCCGGTGGGCCGAGGTCTGAAGGATCGCGGTGACTTCCTTGATCAGCAATGCCAGGTCCACGGATTCAGGGAAGAACTCAAGCTTGCCCGCCTCGACCTTGGACAGGTCCAGCACATCGTTGATCAATTGCAGCAGGTGCTGGCCGCTGGTTTCGATGTAACCCAGAAACTCACGGTGCTTGGGTGATTCAGCAGGGACCGCGCCACTGTGCAACAGGCCTGCGAAACCAATGATGGCATTGAGCGGTGTCCTCAGCTCATGCGACATGTTGGCCAGGAACTCGCTCTTGAGTCGATTCGCAGCGTTGATCTGGCGGTTTTCAGCCTCCAGCCGCTCGGCGTCCAGGCGCATTTGCTCCACGCGCTTCTGATGCGTGATGTCTCTGGCAATCTTGGAGGCGCCAATGATCCGGCCTTGCGCGTCCCTGATGGGGGAGATGGTGACCGAAACATCGACCAGATCGCCATTTTTGGCCCGGCGCACCGTGTCGAAGGCCGTGACCTGACCACCTGCAGACAGCTCGGCCAGGATGGCCATCTCTTCAGCGGCGCGGTCTGGGGGCAGCAGCATCTGGACCTGCTGGCCGATGGCTTCTTGTGCCGTGTAGCCAAACAACTTTTGTGCTGCACTGTTCCAGCTGGTGATGCGCCCTTCCAGGGTCTTTCCGATGATGGCGTCGCAGGAGGACTCGACAATGGCAGCCAGCTGATTGGCCCTGACTTCGGCCTGGTTCAGCAGCGTCATATCGCGAAAAACCATGGCCAGCCCCTTGACCTCTCCGTCCTGCGAATAGGTCAGCGAGGCCTTCACCTCGACAGAGGTGCGCGTCTGGTCTCGGCGGATGGCCACCACTTGGTGCGCGGCGTCAATCGTGGCGCCGGTGTCGATCATGACATCGACCGGATTGCGGCCCAGGTAAGAGTCTGGCCGGTCTTCGCGTTTGAAAACCTCCCAAAGGGGCTGGCCCAAGGCCTGGGATTGGCTCCAGCCTGTGACCTGCTCTGCCACGGTATTCATGCGGCTGACACGGCCCTCGCGGTCAGTGGACAAGAAACCGGCGCCGATGCTGGCCAGTGCGATGACAAAGGCTTCCTGGGTGTCTGCCAGATTCTCTTCAGCGGCGCGCCGCTGCTTGATCTCGGCCTGCAGTGACTGGATGCTCGACTGCAACTGCCCGACCGAAGGGATTTTGAGCGCCTTGGGAATCAATGGCCAAATGGCCACAGCGGTGATCAGCGAGATGAGGGCCGTGAGCACTTTGCTGATGGCCTGCAAACCATAGAACGGCTGCCAAATGGTGATCACATCGAACAGATGCGTGATGCCACAGGCAAAGATGAAGGCGCAAAATAGCCCGATCAGCCAGTTCAGGGACGATTCGCCCCGTTGGCGGACAAAACTCAACATCGCCAGTGGGATCGAGAAATAGGCGCCTGCGATGATCAGGTCAGCGCCCACCATGGACCACAACAGCTCCGGCCTCCACGTAAAACAATAGCCATGGGGCAGGTACCCATTGCGGCCCAGAAACGAAACGATGTCATCCACGGACCAGCCCTCCACTAGAGGGTGATGATCAACCGTTTCACAAGGGGCTGTCAAGGTAGCGGTCAAACACCATGGACACGCTTCGCACGAAATGCCACCCCAAGGGCGTCAACTGCACCGCGCGGGGCTCAAGCACCAGCATGCCCTCCTCCACCATCGGCTGCAATCGGGCGAGTTCTGGCTTGAAGTATTCGGACACGGTGATGCCGCAAGTGCTTTCGATCGCATCGAAATCCAGCCGGCCTTGGCACATCAATGCCATGACCACCGTGCGGCGAATGAGGTCGTCGCTGGACAACCAAAGGCCTTTCTGGGTCGGGAAACGCCCTTGCACCAGCGCGGCCTGGTACTGGTCCAGCGTTTTGGCGTTTTGCGAATAGCTGTTCCCGACACGCCCGATGGCGGACACCCCCAGCGCCACGATGTCACAGTCAGGTTGGGTGCTGTAGCCTTGAAAATTGCGCTGCAGCCTGCCTTGACGCTTGGCCACGGCCAGGGAGTCCTCAGGCAAGGCGAAGTGGTCCATGCCGATGTAGTCATAGCCCTCAGCCCTGAAGCACTTGATCGCCTGTTCGAGCATGCTGACGCGCTGCACTTGTGTGGGCAAATCTGGCGTGAGGATCCGGCGCTGCGGCTTGAAGCGCTCGGGCATGTGGGCATAGCCATACAGCGCGATGCGGTCAGGCCGCAGTTGTGCAACCTGCCCCAGGGTTCTTGCAAACGACTCGGGCGTTTGCTTGGGCAAGCCGTAGATCAGGTCCGTGTTGATGGAGCCATAGCCCAAAGAACGGGCGCTTTCCATCAGGCTTTGAACAGACTCAAAGGGTTGCAGGCGGTGCACGGCCGCTTGAACCTGCGCGTCAAAGTCCTGCACGCCAAAGCTGATCCGGTTGAATCCCATTTCAGCCAGGTTGGCCAATCGTTGTGGCGTCACGGTTCGTGGATCCACCTCGACGGACATTTCAGCATCGGGTGAGAACTCGACTGCGCGGCGCAGGATGGACATCAGGCGGCTGATTTCCTGATCGCTCAGGAACGTGGGCGTGCCACCGCCCAGATGGAGTTGCGAGGCCTGCTGGGGGTGGCGCCACGCCCGCACATGCAGGTCGACCTCCAGCTCGATCGCGTCCAGGTACTTGGTGGCGCGGGTGTGGTCGCGCGTGACGATCTTGTTGCAAGCGCAGTAGTAGCACACCGATTCGCAAAACGGCAAATGCACATACACGGACAAGGGCGTGATGGCCAGACCGGCCGCCAAGCCTTCGGCACGCTTCTTCAGCGCGCGTTCATAGTCCTGCGGCTGGAAGCGTTCATTGAAGCGGTCTGCCGTGGGGTAGGAGGTGTAGCGCGGCCCACTCTTGTCCAGGCGTTGGAGCAAGCGTGAATCAAGCTCCACGGACGGCGAACTGTTCATGAACGGCTTTCAACGAGGGATGACGAAGGTGGATTTTTCCACCACGCTGGCGTTGCTCCCCTGTCCGTCGCCAGCCAGGCGTTCGATTCGAAACTGAATCGGGTGTGCGCCAGGGCTCAGTTGATGGGCAGATTCTTGCGGCACCTGGACGACAACGGGGAACCAGCGGGCTTCGGTGGCCTCCACCTGGATCACGGTCACACCAGTGACCTTGGCGCCCGGCAAGCCACTGACCTCCACCTGCAGGCGCTGGGTTTCTTCTGTGGCGTTCATCAGTTGCAGGCGGTAGACGTTTTCAACGTTGCCCTCCCCTGCGATCCGCGCCAAGGAGCCGCGGTCTCTGACCACATCGACTTTGAACGGGCTTTTCAGGGCCAGGCTGGCCACCAGCGCCAGCGAGATGGCCACCAGGATCCCGCTGTAAATGAGGATGCGAGGGCGCAGCATGCGGGCCATCATCTGGCGCGAAGTGAACTTCTGTTCCATGCCCGCCTGCGTGGCGTACTTGATCAGGCCGCGCGGGTAGCGCATCTTGTCCATCACGCTGTCGCAGACGTCGATGCAGGCGGCGCAGCCAATGCATTCGTACTGCAGGCCATTTCGGATGTCGATGCCGGTTGGGCACACTTGCACGCACAGGTCACAGTCGATGCAGTCGCCCAAGCCCAGTTGCTGGAGGTCGGCACTCCGTGCCCGGGTTCCGCGAGGGTCGCCACGCGCCTGGTCATAGCTGATGATCAGGGTGTCGTGGTCAAACATGGCGCTCTGAAAGCGCGCATAGGGACACATGTACTTGCAGACCTGCTCGCGCAGATAGCCGGCGTTGCCGTACGTGGCCAGTCCATAGAACAGCACCCAGAAGGTTTCCCAGGGGCCCAGGTTGAACTGGGTGACTTCAGCGGCCAGCGTTCTGATCGGCGTGAAGTAGCCCACGAAGGTGAAGCCCGTCCACAAGGCAATGGCGCCCCAGGTGAAGTGCTTGCCAAACTTGCGCCAAAGCTTGCGCCATCCCCAAGGCCCGGCGTCCAGCTTCAGGCGCTGGTTCCGGTCACCTTCGAACTGGCGCTCAACCCACAGGAATATTTCGGTGTAAACCGTTTGAGGGCAAGCGTAGCCGCACCACAGGCGCCCGGCCACGGCGGTGAACAGGAACAGCGCAAAGGCACTGATGACCAACAGCCCCGTCAGGTAAATGAAATCCTGCGGGTACAGCACCAGGTCAAAGATGAAGAAACGCCTGGCGGTCAGGTCAAACAGCAAAGCTTGCCGACCGTTCCAGGGCAGCCAGGCCAATCCGTAGAACAAGGCCTGGGTCAACCACACCAAGGTCCAGCGCCAGGCTGCAAACCAGCCGTGAACGGCGCGTGGGTGGATCTTGGGCTGCTTTTCGTACAGCGACACGAGTTGTGCCGCATCGCTCCCGCCTGCGCCGTTTGCCACAGGAACGATCGGGATGACACGCGCCGACGTCGCTTTCTTGTCCGATCCAGTCATGGTGTGGTTACCGTTGCAGGGCAACGTTCTCCACCTTGGGCTGGGACATTTGCCAGACATACGCCGCCAGGACATGGATCTGCTCGGCACTCAAGCGGCCGCCATGGGCTGGCATCTGGTTGGTTTTGCCGTTCTTGATCATGCTCATGACGGCCGCTTCACCCCAGCCATGCAACCAGACCTTGTCGGTCAGATTGGGAGCGCCGAGGGCTTGGTTGCCCTTGCCATCCATGCCATGACAGGCTGCACAGGCAGAAAATGATGACCGACCCAGTTGCGCCGCGATGTTGTTGTGCGCACCGCCAGACAGGCTCAAGACATAGTGGGCCAGGTTGCGCGCATCTGCTTCAGTGCCCACTGCAGCGGCCATGGGCGGCATCATGCCAATCCGTCCCTTCGTGATGGTCTCTTCGATCTTCTCGACGGCGCCACCGTGAATCCAATCGTTGTCGGTCAAATCGGGAAAGCCTTTGCTGCCGCGAGCGTCCGAGCCGTGACAGGTGGCGCAGTTGTTGACGAACAGGCGCTCACCAATGCCCATCGCCTGAGGGTCTTTCGCCAACTGGTTGGCGGGCAAACCTGCGAACTTGGCATAAAGCGGGGCACTCAGCGCGCGGGCTGCTTCCACTTCGGCGGCGTGCTGACCATTGGTACTCCAATCAAAGTAGCCGCGTGCGCTGCCCAGTCCTGGGTAGAGCGCCAGGTAGGCAAAGGCGAAAATCACCGTGCCCACGAACAGCCCCATCCACCAGCGTGGCAAGGGGTTGTTCAGTTCGCGCAAGTCTTCGTCCCAGACATGGCCGGTGGTGTTGTCACCTGGAATGACCTTGCGCCTGGCTGCGATGACCAACAAGGCCAGGCAGGCCAGAAGCCCGATGATGGTGGCCGCCGTGATGTAGACGGACCACCCATTGCTGAAGAAATCACTCACGAACGGGCTCCTCGTCGCTGAAGGGAAGTTGTGCGGCGGCGTCAAAATCAGCGCGATGCCCGGGCCAGCAGGCCCAGACAGCGATGCCGGCAAAGCA
>Ga0209873_1000146_pt1 | contig 10742 bp, 4 predicted proteins | sample GWRWT2_30Apr14_FD_187186 | JGI IMG/M metagenome (GOLD analysis project Ga0209873, IMG submission 187186) | Sand microcosm microbial communities from a hyporheic zone in Columbia River, Washington, USA - GW-RW T2_30-Apr-14 (SPAdes) (version 2) | ecosystem: Engineered > Artificial ecosystem > Sand...
GAAGGCAAAGCCTTGCTTGACCCGCTCCATCCACAGGCCTGGTCGTGGCAGCGCGCGTTGCAGGGCTGGCCAGGTGCTCAGGGCCAGGTAGGGCAAAGCCAGCCCCAAGCCCAGGCTCAAGAACACGGCCAGCAGCACGCCCGCAGGTTGCGCCAAGGCATAACCGATCGCTCCGCCCATGAAAGGCGCGGTGCAGGGCGTGGCCACGATGGCGGCCAGCACGCCCGTGAAGAAGGCGCCTGAATACCCAGGGCGCTCAGCCAGCGATGAGCCCACACCCGCCACGGAGCCCCCGATGGAGAACACGCCCGACAGGCTCAGGCCCACCGCGAACATCAGGTAGGCCACGGCCAGCACGAACAATGGAGACTGGAACTGGAAGCCCCAACCCACTTGCGAGCCGCCAGCCTTCAAGGCGATCAGCGAACCGGCCAGCAATGCGAAGCTGGCCAGCACGCCCGAGGTGTAGACCAAACCATGCAGGCGCTTCTGGGCTGGCGTCTGGTCGGCGTGGCTCAGCAAAGCCAGGGCCTTGATGGACAGCACGGGGAACACGCAGGGCATGAGGTTGAGGATCAGGCCGCCCAGCAAGGCCAGGCCCAAGGCGGCAGCCAGCCCGATGTCGACCGGCTGAGGCGCCGGGGTGGCCACGCCAGGCAGCACCGTGGAGTCCACCGTGAAGCCTCTCGATACAGCGCCATCACCACCATCTTCGGTCACGACGAGCACGCCGCTCAAGGTGCCGCCAGCGAGCACCGGGTCTTCGCCAGGCTGCAAGTCGAGCACCAGGGTATCGCCTTGCTGACGACGGGTTTGCTCGGCGTTGTGTACCACCTGGCCCCACTTCGCGGGATAAAACCAGATGCCCTTGACCTTGGCCGACTGCAGCTCCGGGCTTGTCACTTTCAAAGCCAGTTTGTCGGCCCGTTGCTCGATCTGGATGGGCCACGGGTTGGTCATCGGCAGGCGAGCCTGCGTCTGAGCGATCAATGGGCTGCCTGCGCCCGTCGCCGCGCCCTTTTGAAGGATGGGCAAGACCAGCTCCAGCTGAACCTCTTGCGGAATGCAGACCTCCTGGCACACCAGCCAATTGACCTTGGCCTGGATGGGGAATGACCCACCGGCCTTGGCGTCATCGGGCACTTGCACTGAAGACAGCAGCGTGACCTCTTTCTCATAGCCCAGGTTGGTCACGGGGCCGAGGTTGAATCGGCTGGGCACCGGCCATTGGATGTCGCCCGCTGAAGCGCCGGGTGGCAAGCTCCAGGCGATGGTGGTGGCAATGCCCGAGTCTCCGGGGTTGCGCCAGTAGGTGTGCCAATGGGGAATGATGCGTTGCTGCACGCCCAGCACGATCTGGTCACCAGGGCGGACGGCATCCACCGAGGCCACCAATTGGGCTTGGACCTGCTCGGTCGCAGCTTGCGAAGACAACGCTTGCGCCGAAGGGCTGAGCAAGGCCAGCCATGTCGACATGAGGGCGGCCATCAGCAGGAAGTTGGCACGGTCCATGGATTAACGGTCGCTTGTGAAACTCGCAGGTTATCGCGAACCCAATTCACGGGTGGCGCCAGATGCGTAATCTAGCTGCGGACAAGGGGCATCTACAGCCACGGCCATGCCGCTTTTCCTTTCTTTACAGCCCCCTCACGAGACGGCCACTCGCATGCGGCAAACTCCAGCCAAAACACAATTGAGCCCCCTGTGATGACGCCCAACGCCCGCCCGCCTTCCGTCAAGAACCAGCCCGGGAAAGTGACCCCCTGGTTGATTGGCATTGTTCTCGCACTGGGTGCCGCAGGTGCCTGGTGGTATTTGCAGCACCGTGGCCAAGCCGTTCAAGACAATGCCAGCCAGGCAAGCAACGCGTCCCAAGGCAAGAATGCACCGCGTTTTGGTGGGGCCAACAAGGTGCAACCCGTGTCGGTGGCCTTGGTCAAGCGGCAGGACATCCGGGTCACCGTGAGCGCGATCGGCGCCATTGCCGCGGCCAACACCGCCGTGGTCAAGGCCAAGATCGATGGTGAACTCAAAGCCATCTACTTTCAGGAAGGCCAGGTGGTGAAAGCCGGGGCCTTGCTGGCCGAGATCGACCCGCGCCCTTTTCAAATCGCCCTGGCGCAAGCCCAAGGCCAACTGGCCCGCGACCAGGCGCAGTTGCAGAACGCCAAGCTGGATGCCGAGCGCTTTCGCGATCTGCTCAGCAAGGACGGCATCGCCAAGCAACAGGTCGACACGCAAGACGCACTGGTGCGCCAGTTGCAAGGCACCGTGCAGTCGGACCAAGCCCAGGTTGACAGCGCGAAGCTGCAGCTGTCTTACACCCGCATCACCGCGCCCATTTCGGGCCGCCTGGGGCTCAAGCAGGCCGACCTGGGCAATGTGCTGCATGCCAGCGATGCCAACGGCTTGATCTCGATTGCGCAAACGCAACCCGTGAACGTGGTGTTCGCGGTGCCCGACACCCAATTGCCTCAGATCACCAGTCAGCTCAAGGCGGGCCAGGCCCTGCCTGTTGAAGCGTGGGACCGCGATCAAAAGGTGAAGTTGGCCGATGGCAAGGTGGCCAGCATCGACAACGCCATCGACGCTGCCACCGGCACGATCAAACTCAAGGCACTGTTCCCCAACCTCGACGGCGGCCTGTTCCCGAACCAGTCGGTGAACGTGCGCCTGCAACTCAAGGTCTTGCAAGGCACGCTGGCCGTGCCAAGTGCTGCGGTGTTGCGCGGTGCCAAGGGCACCTATGTGTACCTGGTCAACGCCGACAAAACGGTCAGCACCAAGGCGATCCGGGCTGGCGCCAACGATGGCGACCGGGTCAGCGTGCAAGGTGATCTGCAACCCGGCCAGCAAGTGGTCGTTGATGGCACGGATCGCCTGCGGGAAGGTGCCCAGATTGACATCATCACGCCAGGCACAACCGCGGTCTCGGGCAGCTCAGCAGCCTCCTCACCCAAGCGCCGTCATCGCGAATCCGCGAACTGATCCAGGGTCCGCATGAATCCCTCCAAAATATTCATCGAACGCCCGGTGGCCACGGCGCTGCTGATGCTCGCCATCCTGCTGGCGGGCCTTTTGGCGTTTCGGCTGCTGCCGTTGTCCGCCTTGCCGGAGGTGGATTACCCCACGATCCAGGTGTCCACGCTGTACCCCGGCGCCAGCCCCGACGTGATGGCCTCATCAGTGACCGCCCCACTGGAGCGCCAGTTCGGCCAGATGCCCGGTCTGAATCAGATGTCATCGACCAGTTCGGGTGGCGCCTCGGTGATCACACTTCGGTTCACGCTGGACGTGTCGCTGGACGTGGCCGAGCAGCAAGTCCAGGCGGCCATCAACGCGGGCACCAGCTTGCTGCCCGGCGACCTGCCGATGCCGCCCACCTACAGCAAGGTCAACCCCGCGGACGCGCCGATCCTGACCATCGCCGTCACCTCGCCATCGCTGCCGGTGATCAAGGTCCATGACCTGGTCGAAAGCCGTCTGGCGCAAAAGATCTCTCAAGCGCCAGGGGTGGGCCTGGTCAGCATTGCCGGGGGCCGGCGGCCCGCCGTGCGCATCCAGGCCAACCCGGTGGCCCTGGCCACGGTAGGCATCTCGCTGGACGACTTGCGCACCATCATCGGCAACGCCAATGTGAACCAGGCCAAAGGCAGCTTCGACGGCGCCGCGCGTGCCTCCACCATCGATGCCAATGACCAGCTCAAGGCCGCCAGCGACTACGCCAACCTGATCATCGCCTACAAAGCGGGCACGCCCATCCGCTTGAAGGATGTGGCCACCTTGGTGGACGATGCCGAGAACCTGCGCCTGGGCGCGTGGGCCAACACCACGGCGGGCGTGATCCTGAACGTGCAGCGGCAACCTGGCGCCAACGTGATCGAGACGGTCAACCGCGTCAAGGCGCTGTTGCCGCAGTTGCAGGCCACCTTGCCCGCCTCCATTGATGTGAAGGTGCTCAGCGATCGCACCGTCACCATCCGCGCGTCGGTTGAAGACGTCGAGTTCGAGCTGATGCTGGCCATCGTTTTGGTGGTGCTGGTGATCTTCGTCTTCTTGCGCAGCCCCTCGGCCACGCTGATCCCGGCGGTGGCCGTGCCTTTGTCGCTGGTGGGCACATTCGGCGTGATGTACCTGGCAGGGTTTTCGATCAACAACCTCACCTTGATGGCGCTCACCATCTCGACCGGCTTCGTGGTGGACGACGCCATCGTGATGATCGAGAACATCGCGCGCTACGTGGAGGCAGGCGACAGCCCCATGGCCGCAGCCTTGAAGGGCTCCAAACAGATCGCCTTCACCATCATCTCGCTGACCATCTCGCTGCTCGCGGTGCTGATCCCGCTGCTGTTCATGGGTGACGTGGTCGGCCGACTTTTCCACGAGTTCGCGATCACGCTGGCCGTGTCCATTTTGATCTCGGCCGTGGTGTCGCTCACCCTGACGCCCATGATGGCGGCACGGCTGCTCAAGCACACGCCCGAAGACAGCCACGGCAAGCTCTACCAGGCCGTGGGCCGCATGTTTGACCGCACCATCGCCGGCTATGGGCGCATGCTCAACTGGGTGCTGGACCGCCAGGCCCTGACCTTGTTGGGCTTCGGCCTGACCTTGCTGATCACCGTGCTGCTGTACATGGTGGTGCCCAAAGGCTTCTTCCCGCTGCAGGACACCGGCGCCATCCAGGCCATCACGCAAGCGTCTCAATCGATTTCCTACGGCGCCATGGCCGAGCAGCAACAGCGCCTGGCCGAGATCATCCTGAAGGACCCGGCGGTCGAAAACCTGTCGTCCTTCATCGGCGTGGATGGCGCCAACGCCACGCTCAACACCGGGCGCATGCTGATCACGCTCAAGCCCAAGGGCGAGCGCGGCCTGTCGGCCAGCGAGGTCATTGCGCGGCTGTCGCAGTCAGCCCGAAACTTACCGGGCATCTCGCTCTACATGCAGCCCGTGCAAGATCTGACCATTGAAGACCGGGTTGCCAAGACGCAATACCAGGTCACCTTGAGTTCGCCCGACACCAAAGACCTGTCTGCCGCCACCGCGCTCATGCTGACCCGGATGCGCACTTTGCCCCAACTGAGCGACGTCGCCACCGACCTGCAGGACGAGGGCTTGCAAGCCTTCGTCGACATCGACCGCGACGCCTGCGGGCGCCTGGGCGTGACCGTGGCCGCCATCGATTCGGCGCTGTACAACGCCTTCGGGCAGCGCATCATTTCCACCATCTTCACGCAATCCATGCAGTACCGCGTGATCCTGGAAGTGGCAGCGAACTATCGGCTGGGCCCGCAGTCGCTGGAGAGCCTGTACGTCTCGGGCACCAACGGCGTGCAGGTGCCCTTGTCGTCTGTGGCCCGCATCAGCGAGAGATCAGCACCCCTGGTGATCAACCACGTGGCCCAATTCCCGGCGGCCACCTTGTCCTTCAACCTCACACCGGGCGTGGCCCTGGGTGATGCAGTGGATGCCATCAAGGCCGAGCAGGCCAAGATGGCCCTGCCCGCCAGCGTCGAGACCAACTTCCAGGGCGCGGCCCGGGCCTTCGAAAGCTCGCTGAGCAACACGCTGCTGCTGGTGATCGCGGCCGTGGTAACGATGTACATCGTGCTGGGTGTGCTCTATGAAAGCTACATCCACCCGCTGACCATCTTGTCCACCCTGCCCTCGGCCGCCGTGGGCGCCTTGCTGGCCTTGATGGTCTTCCGGCTGGACCTGGGCATCATCGCCGTCATCGGCATCGTGCTGTTGATCGGCATCGTCAAGAAGAACGCCATCATGATGATCGACTTCGCGCTGGAGGCCGAACGTGATCAAGGCCTGCCCCCGCGCGATGCCATCTACCAGGCCTGCCTGCTGCGGTTCAGGCCCATCCTGATGACCACGATGGCCGCACTGCTGGGCGCCCTGCCCATGATGCTGGGCACCGGCGTGGGCAGCGAGTTGCGGCACCCTCTGGGCGTCACCATGGTCGGCGGCCTCATCGTGAGCCAGATGCTCACGCTGTTCACCACGCCAGTCATCTACCTGGGGTTCTCGGCGCTGGTGCGTCGGTTCAAGGCATGAACATCTCGGCGCCATTCATCACCCGGCCGGTGGCCACCACCTTGCTGACCATCGGAGTGGCGCTGGTAGGGATTTTGGCGTTCTTCCTGCTGCCCATTGCCCCGCTGCCGCAAATTGACTATCCGACGATTTCGGTGTCCGCCTCCTTGCCGGGGGCCAGCGCCGAGACCATGGCCGCCACCGTGGCCACACCGCTGGAGCGGGCCCTGGGCAGCATCGCCGGTGTCAACGAGATCACGTCCAATTCGTCACTGGGCAGCACGCGGGTGACCTTGCAGTTCAACCTCGACCGGGACATCGATGGTGCCGCGCGCAATGTGCAAGCAGCCATCAATGCCGCTCGGGCTTTGCTGCCCACGGGCCTGCCCAGCAACCCGACCTACCGTAAGGTCAACCCGTCCGACCCACCCATCATGATCTTGTCGCTGACGTCCAGCACGCTCAGCACGGCTCAGATGTACGACGCGGCCTCCACTGTGCTGGCCCAGCGTCTGGCGCAGATCGACGGCGTGGGTGATGTGTCCATTGGCGGCGGTTCGCTGCCCGCCGTGCGTGTGGACCTGAGCCCCAGCCAGCTGGTGGCCAACGGCATTTCGCTGGACCAGGTGCGCATGGCCTTGGTCAACACCAATGCCAATCGGCCCAAAGGCACGGTGGAAGATGGCCTGCGGCAATGGCAGATCGGGGCCAACGACCAGTCCCGCACGGCCGCCGAGTACGCCCCCATCATCCTGAGTTACCGCAACGGCGCTGCCGTGCGCCTGAAAGACGTGGCGAGCGTGAGCGACTCGGTGCAGGACGTGCGCGCCTATGGCCTGGCCAACGGCAAGCCTGCCATCCTGTTGCTGCTCAACAAGGCCCCCGGCGCCAACATCATCGAGGCCGTTGACCGAGTCAACGCCCTGCTGCCGCAACTGCGCTCGTCGATCCCAGCTGGCATCGACCTGGGCGTGGTGATGGACCGCACGCACACCATCCGCGCTTCGCTGCACGAGGTCGAGAAGACCCTGGCGATCTCGATCGGCCTGGTCGTGGTGGTGGTCTACGCCTTCCTGCGCAATGCCCGCGCCGTGCTGATCCCGTCGGTGGCGGTGCCGGTCTCGCTGGCTGGCACGCTTGGCATGATGTACCTGCTGGGCTACAGCCTGGACAACCTGTCGCTGATGGCCCTGACCGTCGCCACCGGCTTCGTCGTGGACGACGCCATCGTGGTGCTGGAGAACATCACCCGCCACATGGAGCGCGGCAAGACCGCTTTGCAGGCCGCCCTGGATGGCGCCCGGGAGATCGGCTTCACCGTGCTGTCCATCAGCCTGTCCCTGATCGCGGCCTTCATCCCGATCCTGTTCATGGGGGGCATTGTCGGCAGGCTGTTCCGCGAGTTCGCGGTGGTGCTGTCGGTGGCCATCCTGATCTCGATGGTGGTCTCCCTGACCACCACGCCCATGATGGCCGCCGCCTTGTTGCGGCCACCACAGGCCATCCGCCAAGCGCCGGGCCGCATGGCGCGCAAACTGGCTGCTTTTCAAGCCGTGGTGCAACGTGGCTACCGCCGATCTCTGAGCTGGACGCTGCGGCATCAGCCCCTGGCCTTGCTGGCCTTGATCGGCGTGATTGGGCTGAACGTTCACCTCTACCGCGTCATCGACAAAGGCTTCTTCCCCACGCAGGACACAGGCCGCATCATCGCCAACGTCCAGGCCGACCAGGGCAGCTCCTTCCAGTCGATGAAGACCAAGCTGGACAGCTTCATGGACATCGTTCGCAAGGACCCGGCGGTGGACAGCGTCACGGGCTTCACCGGCGGGGGGCAACGCAACTCGGCCAACATGTTCATCGCGCTCAAGCCTTTGAGCCAGCGCGATGCCACCGCCGAGCAAGTCATTGAGCGCCTGCGCCCGCAAGTGACCAAAGTGCCGGGCGCCAACCTGTTCATGAGGTCGGCCCAGGACATCCGCATTGGCGGGCGCCAGTCGAACTCCGAGTTCCAGTACACCCTTCAGGCCGATGAATTGCAAGACCTGCGCACCTGGGAGCCCAAGATCCGCCAGGCCTTGAGCAAGCTGCCCCAGCTTGAAGACATCAGCAGTGACCAGGAGGACCGTGGCCAGCAAACCTCCCTGGTGATTGACCGGGACGCGGCCACGCGCCTGGGCCTGACCATGCGCAACATCGACAACACCCTGAACAACGCTTTTGGACAGCGGCAGGTGGGCGTCATCTTCAACCCCTTGAACCAATACCGCGTGGTGATGGGCCTGGCGCCCGATTACCTGCAAAGCCCTGAAGCGCTCAAAAGCTTTTACATCACCTCGGACAGTGGCGAGCAGGTGCCCCTGAGCGCGGTGGCCCGGGTGGAGCCCACGCTGGCGCCCCTGTCGGTCAGCCACGACAAGGGCACGCCGGCCTCCACCATCAGCTTCAACTTGCCCGCAGGCGGATCGCTGTCGCAGGCCACCGACGCCGTCAACAACGCGGTGGCTGAACTCGGGGTGCCGGTGTCGGTGCGCGGCACCTTTGAAGGCACGGCCAACGCCTTCCAGGCCTCGCTGAAAAGTCAGCCGCTGCTCATCCTGGCCGCCGTGATCACGATCTACCTGGTGCTCGGCATCCTGTATGAAAGCCTGATCCACCCGATCACCATCTTGTCCACCCTGCCCTCCGCAGGGGTGGGCGCGCTGCTCGCCTTGATGCTGTTCAAGACGGAGTTCTCGATCATTGCCTTGATTGGCGTGGTGCTGCTGATCGGCATCGTGAAGAAGAACGCCATCATGATGATCGACTTTGCGTTGGCGCAGCAAAAGCGGGCCCGCGCACGCGGCGGCGAGATCAGCGCGGCCCAGGCCATCCACCAGGCCGCGCAACTTCGCCTGCGGCCCATCCTGATGACGACCCTGGCCGCCCTGTTTGGCGCCATCCCATTGGCCTTGGGCACGGGCGACGGCGCCGAGCTTCGCCAGCCACTGGGCATCGCCATCGTCGGCGGCCTGGTGCTCAGCCAGTTGTTGACGCTGTACACCACACCCGTCGTCTTCGTGTGCATGGACCGCCTGAGCCGTCGTCGCGAAAAGCGCGAGCTGGTGGCCCCACACGCCCTGCCCTCTGTCGCCTGAGACCCACATGACTGCCTCCTGCGTTCGACGCCTTCCTGTCATCGCCACCCCATTGGCCTTCGCCTTGCTGCTGGGTGGCTGCGCGGTGACCCGGGTTGATCCACCCGCCCCGGCACCTGCGCCCGCCCAGTTCAAGGAAACCGCGCTGTGGCAACGCGCGCCCAGCAGCACGGTCACCACGGTGCCCGACGAATGGTGGACGCTGTTCAACGACCCGGTGCTGAACGAACTGCAAAGCCGGCTGGTCATCGGCAACGAGAACCTCAAGTCGGCCGTGGCCCAAGTGGCCAGCGCGCGCGCCGAGCTGGGCGCCAGCCGGGCCGCGCAGTTGCCAACCTTGTCAGCAGGCTTGTCGGGATCGCGCAGCGACAGCGGCAGCCAGACTAGCAGCAGCAACCAACGGGGCCCGCAAAACAGCGTCTCGCTGTCGGCCACCGCCGCCTGGGAGCTGGACCTTTGGGGCCGCCTGTCGCAAGCCACCAGTGGCAGCGAGGCACGCTACCAGGCCAGCGTGGCGGACCTGGCCTCGGCCCGCTTGTCCGCCCAAGCCACCCTGGCCCAAACGTATTTGGCCATGCGCACGGCCGAAGCCCAGCAGGCCTTGATCGAACGCAGCATCGCGGGTTACCAGCGCTCGCTGGACCTGACACAAGCCCGCTACCAATCGGGCGTGGCCGCGCAGACCGATGTGTTGCAGGCGCAAACCCAACTCAAGACCGCCCAGGTGCAAGGCCTGGAAGCGGCCACTCAGCGGGCCCAGCTGGAACACGCGCTGGCCGTGTTGTTGGGCCAGACGCCGTCTGCATTCAGCATCGCGGTCAATGCCGCCTTGCCGCAGGCGCCCGAGGTGCCCACGGTGTTGCCCGCCACGCTGCTGGAGCGCCGACCCGACATCGCCGCCGCGCAGCAACGCGTGAATGCCGCCTATGCGCAAATCGGAATGGCCGACGCGGCCTTCTTCCCGGCGCTCACCTTGTCGGCCACGGCGGGCTACCGCAACAACAGCCTGAGCAACTTGCTGAGCGCGCCCAACCTGTTCTGGTCCATCGGACCGGCGCTGGCGCAAACCCTGTTGGATGGCGGTGCGCGGCGCGCCGCGAGCGACCAGGCCCGGGCCAACGCGGACCTGGCCACCTCCACTTACCGCCAGACGGTGCTGACCGCCTTTCAGGAAGTGGAAGACAACCTGGTGCTGGCCAGCCAGTTGCGGGCAGAAGCCCAGTTGCAACAAGATGCGCTGCAATACGCGCAGCGCAACCTGGACATCACCAACGAGCAATACCGCGTGGGCACGGTCAGCTACCTGAACGTGGTGACGGCGCAGACCTCGGCCTTGAGCAGCGAACGCACCTTGCTGGACGTGCGCAATCGCCAATTGGCTGCTGTCAATCAGTTGCTGAAGAACATCGCTGGACGATGGCAGGACACCGCCAAGGCCCAGTGACTTCGGGCATCGATCAAACCTGGTCGTCGATGAGCTCTTCGCCGTGGGTGTTGCGCATGGCCTGCTCGACCACCGCACGCGTCAGCGTCGGCGCAAAGGTCTCGATCAAGGCAAAA
>Ga0209873_1000148_pt1 | contig 10717 bp, 13 predicted proteins | sample GWRWT2_30Apr14_FD_187186 | JGI IMG/M metagenome (GOLD analysis project Ga0209873, IMG submission 187186) | Sand microcosm microbial communities from a hyporheic zone in Columbia River, Washington, USA - GW-RW T2_30-Apr-14 (SPAdes) (version 2) | ecosystem: Engineered > Artificial ecosystem > Sand...
CATCTGGATGAACCCGCCTCGGGCCACCGGCCCCGCCGCCAAAACATGGAGCAGCGGCAGGATGGCCTGTGGCCTGTAGTCGGAGGCACCTTCATGGCTTCGAATGGTGATCAGTGCCGTGATCCTGTCTTGCAGCCGCCCAAGGTCCAACATCCTGGTCATGAACGCGACCTGATCGCTGCAGATGTCGATGAAGAACTCGCACCAGTTCAAGAGCATTCTTTCGCTGAGATTGCCCCGGCCATCCAGGTCGCCTTGCCTGACCGCATCGGCCTCGGAAAGCCGCCAATAGTATTCATCTCGTCGCCGAGCTAATCCCCGGTTGACGGACCACAGCCCGCCTGTGAGGCTGCGCATGGCAGCGTGCAACTGCACTCGCCCAGCCCGGCCATTGCCATCCACAAAGGGGTGCACCCAGGCCATTCGGTGGTGCTGGCAAGCCATGGCCACCAGCCACTTGTCCAAGCCCCAGTTGGTGGCATAGACCTCGTCGGCGCGCGCCAGAAAACTCGGCACCGAGGCCCAGGCTGGCGGTTGATGGCGGCCCACGGCCACATCTTCTGTGCGCAAGCGGCCCGGCTCGACCACGCGGTCTTCATCGGTGCGGCGATCGTCTTCGCTGAGGCGGCCATACAGGTTCGCGTGGGCCTGCACCAGGTACTGGCTGCCCAACAGCTGGGCCTCGGTGGCAGCCACACCCTCCATCGCGCACTCGGCCTCAATGTGCGCCAAGGCGATGCGCTGGCGCTTGGCCACATCAGCGTTGCCTGAGAAGCTCGCGCGAAGCGCCTTGTCGATGTGGATGGGGTGGGTGCTTTGCCCCTCGATGCGATTCGAGTAGTACGAATTCATGGTGCGCACCAACTCGCACAACTGGTGCCGCGTGGACTCGTGGGCCGCACCCTGAAGCCGGTGCGCGGCCTCAATCACGGGGCGCGCCAGAACCGCGAGCCGATCCAGGCCCCGCCCAGGCATGAGCGGCTCAAACTGGTGGGGTTGGCTGTACTCGGTGAGTATGCTGGATCCTGCTGACATTATTTTGCCGGTTATTTTTCCGGATCATTGTTGCATTTAAATGCAACAAAAACAATGACATAGGATGCTCATCCAGGCCTCAAAAGCCCAATCAATTGCCGGTTTACTTTCCAGCAACTTGCCTCAAGTCGAATAAGACGCGTCATCCACCTGAACGTCATGCTCCAGGATGACGGCGCCCAGATGCCCTTCGGGCGGGCGGCCAAAGAAAGGCCCGCCTGGCTCGGAGAACAAATACACATCCGACTGCAGTGCGCCGCAATGCGGGCAATGGTTGGTCAAACGGCTGATGCCATCATCACCGGGCAAATCGACCCGCAGGTTGGGCGCCAGCAGCAAGAGCGCATCGGTCAGCTCGGTGGGTGGGTTGGCGATGCCGTACACATAGGTGCGGCTCTCGCCCGATTCACCCAGGTCGACCACATCGGCCGCGACCACGGCGTGCACCTGGGTCAGGGCATGGCACTTCCAGCAACTGGCCGTGGAGGTGCGCATGTGGATGGGGGCGACCAGGCGCAAGGCGGCGGCATCTGCGGACTTGGGGGCCGCGCCTTGACCGGAGTTTTTCTTCAGGCTGTGGGGAGTGCTCATCCAGTCGATCCCTTGAAGAGGTTAAGGCTCCACGCTACCACGACTTCTCAGAATTTGAAGATGGTCAACCCCAGACTCAGGCTGGTCTGCTTGAAGTTGTAATCCAGCAAAGTCTCGCCATAGCCCTGGAAGAGTTGGGCATACCAACGCAGGCCATCGGGCCGGTCACGGAACACCGGGTAGGAGTAATCCAACTGCACCGAACCCTTGCCCGAGAACGAAGGCCGCCAAGCCACGGCCGCCGTGGAGCGCCCTGGCGTCCACATCATCTGCAGTTCGGCCCGCTTCATGTAATCCTGGATGTCGGGGTTGTCGTCGCCCACCGAGTTGTCGGTCTCCAGCCGGTGCTCCAGCCGCAGATTGAACATGAGGTCGCGCCGCTCCATGCCCACTTGGGCATATACCCGGTTCCAGCTGCGCGACAGCGGGTCAGGCTGGCCGTTGGATTGGTGGACGATGCCGGCCTGCGTCATGCGCCATTTCCAGCCCAGCGGCAAGGCTTGCCAGGAGGCGGGGGTGGGCACCACGTAGATGACTTCGGGCTGGTAATCGGTGCTGCGGAAAGGCGCGGATTGGTCGCGGTTCCACAACTGCCACATGGATTGCTGGGTGTAGGCCACCCACAGGTCAGCCCCGGGCAGCAGGGCGTTTTCCCAAACCTTGCTGCGCAGCGAGACTTGAATCTTGGCCTCGCCGTTCTGGTACCGAGGCAGGTTGCTCGCCTTGGCGCGGGTCGGGCTGCTGGGATTGCGGTTCACGCTCGCCATGCTGTGCAGGGGCATGAAAAAATTGGGGCGGTAGCTGGTGTAGTTGAAGGTGCCACGCTTGTCGGCCTGGTCCAGCTCCCAGTAGCGAGACATGAAGCTGTTCTCAGACTGCTGCGTGGTGGCCGGCGTTGCAGCCTGGCTCACGGGCACGGCCTCGGGGGTACCAGGCACTGCGGCGGGCGATGCCGGCAGGGTCACCATGGCCTCGCGCCCGGCCAGCCTGTCGTAGCAGGCCAGTCGAGCGCTGGTATCCGGCAAACCCAGGCACTCCTTCAGATCAAGGGGGGCCTGGGCGAAAGCGGGGGCGGTCAGCCCCATGCTCAAGGCCAGCAGGGAAGAACGGAGGGGGTGGTGTGGGGTAGGCATGCGTGATTGGATCACGCGGCCACTTCGGCACCGAGCTCCGACATCAGTTCTTCCTTGCGGCTGGTCATGGCATCGCCCAATTGGTGCAGGTCCAAAGAAGCCCGCTTGACCTTGGGGAACAGCTCTTCCTCTTCCTCGGTGGCATGGTGGTCGATGTACTCGCCCAGCACGGTCACCTTGGCGTCGTACAGGTCCTCAGTGGGCTCCATGTCCTGGATCTGGGCGATCAGGTCCTTGGCGCTGGCATGCTCCACCACCGCTTCCTTCAGCAAGTCCTCGGCCTTGGTGGCCTCACCTGCGGCGGGATAGAAGATCTCTTCTTCAATCTTGGCGTGCACGGTCAGCAGCAGGCAGATGTGTTCGGCCAGGGCTTGCTTTTCTTCTTCGCCGGCATCCGTCTTGACCAACTTCTCGTAGTCCTTGAACAGCTTCTTGACTTCCTTGTGGTCGGCGGTCAGCAGTTGCAGGGCATCGGGGGTGGCCTTGGCCTTGGTTTTGACAGCAGGTGCCTTGGTGGCTGGTTTCTTGGCAGTGGTTGGCATGTTGTTTCCTTGGGTTGATGGAAAAAAGTCAGTCAGTCAGCGAAGGTCAAAGTCGGCCCATCAGCATCAGCACGATCAGCACAACCAGGATCAAGCCCAGGCCACCACTGGGGCCGTAACCCCAGCTGCGGCTGTGACCCCAGGTGGGCACGGCGCCAATGAGCATCAACAGAACAACGATCAGCAGGATGGTTCCCAAGCTCATGATGGCTCTCCTTATTTCTTGATTTGATTGCCAATGACGCCGCCAACGGCCGCACCACCGATGGTTCCGCCAGCGCTGCCGCCGGTGAGCACAGCACCCGCTGCGGCGCCCACACCCGCGCCCACGGCGGTGTTGCGGTCACGGGCGGACATGTCGCTGCACGCCCCCAGGCCGACCAAGGCCAGCGCGGTGGTGGCGGTCAAAGCCAGGCGGACGGATGTCTGTCGAATGTGGTTCATGGCACTTCTCCTTTGGGTGGGTAACAACCTGTTGTTGGCAAACAGGATGCCCACGAGGGCCGTGCCGTGAAATAAATGTCAGCGCAGGGTGTGCATGACGTCTTGCGCCACCTGATTCAACAGCTGACTCATGGCGGCCGCCTGGCCCACCGGGGTGTCTGGCGACACCGGCGTGCTGTTGGTGCTGCTCCCGGAGAAAACCGGGGTGGGCGTGCTGCCAGGGCCGGTGATGCGCCAACTCACGTCCGCCCGCAATTGCCCAGCGTTGCGCACATAGTCCAGCGGTGCGATGTTGACGATCAACACCTGCCCGGTGGGCATGGAAGGGCAATGCGAGTCACACACCGTCCAACTCGGCAAAGCTTGCCGCAAAAGCAGGGCCAGGTGATTGGTCAGCCCCACTTCCAGGCGCTCGGCCCAGGCAGTGTTGGGCCATTCGGCCAGCGTGCTGTCGGCATTTCGGTAGCGCACGGCATCGGTTTGCAGGTATTCCGGGATGTTGACGCGGCGCAGGGTGAGGAACCTGGGGGCCGAGGCCGTCGAGGCGGGCGACGCGACCACGGCGGGCGTCACCGGATGAGAGGGTGGCAAGGGCAGCGACAACAAGGTTGGCACGGGCGCGGTGCTGCACGCGCCAAGGCCCAGGGCCAAGAAGGCCATGCCCAGGGAGATGACAAAACGGCGAGGCAAGAAGGTGATCATGGTGCTTTCTTCCCGAACAAGATGGTGTTGGGCTGGCGTTCCAGCTGATCAGCGAACGAACGCAGGCTGCGTGCGGCCAGCGACAAGTCCCGCACCGCCAGCTCGGCATCGGACCGCAAGGGCGAGCCCACGGCGCTGAGCTCTGCGAAGTTGCCCATGGCCTGCTGCGCGGCCTGCGCTGCATCGCGGGCAGCCTGCAAAGTTTGCTGGATCTCGGGCTGGGTTTGCAGCACCACCTTGCGCGATGACTCCGACAACTGCTCCACCGACGCCAAGGTGGCTTGCGCCTGAGCCTGCACATCCTGCAAGGCCTTGGCGCCCACCACCAGGGTCTGCTTGGCTTGCGCCGCCGCCGCGCCGATCTCCTTGCCCGACAAGGCCACCGCCTGTTGGGTCACCTTCAAGGTCTGGTCCAACTGGTTGATGGTCCTGCGCACATCCTGCACCAGGTCGGCCAAGGGCAACTCGGCGACCTGGTCCAGCAGGGCGTCCAGCTTGTCGCGCATGGCCGGGATCTCGGGCACGGCCCCCGAACCACCGCCCAGCAACACCGCAGGGGTATCGGGCTTGAAGTCCAGGTCGATGCTGGTCTGGCCGGTCACCACACTCTGGATGATGAGCTTGGCCCGCAGGCCACGTTGCACCAGATCAGGCAACTTGCGAAAGCTGCCGCCTTGCTCATCCCCCATCTTCACAGTGTCACTGGCCAGGGTCAGCCCGACAGGAATGCGCGTGACCAGGGACTTGGGGTCCACCTCGATGCCGATGCTCAGCACCTCGCCAATCTTCACGCCCCGAAAGCTCACGGGCGCCCCGACGTACAAGCCCCGAACGCTGCCTTGAAAGTAGACGATGGCCTTTTGCCGCTTGGCGAACAGGTCGGCACCGCCCAGGGTGACCAGCCCCACCACGATCAGGATCAAGGCCGCGACGACGAAACCGCCGACGAGCAAGGCATTGCGTTTCATAACTTCTCCCGGTGCAGGAACGCGTGCACAGTTGGGTGGGTGGCGGTGTCCAGCAACTCGCTGGGCTTGCCATGGGCGATGGGTTTCTTGCTGTCCGCGTCCAGAAAGATGCTGTCGTCGGCGATGGCAAAAAGGCTGGGCAACTCATGCGAGACCATCAAGACGGCAGCACCCGTGCGCTCACGGATCTCCAGGATCAGGTCGTCCAGGCGCTTGGAGCTGATCGGGTCCAGGCCGGCGGAAGGCTCGTCCAGGAACAGCAAGCGTGGTTGCGCCGCGATGGCCCGGGCCAGGCCGGCGCGCTTCTTCATGCCGCCGCTGAGGTCGGCCGGGCTGTAGTCGGCAAAATCAGCCATCTCGACCCAGGACAGGGCTTCGCGCGCCCGTTCGATGCGCTCGTCTTCGGACAAGTCCGTGTGCTGCTCCAAGGGCATCAGCACGTTTTCCAACACCGTCATGGAGGACCACAAGGCAGCGCTTTGAAAGAGCACGCCAAAGCCGGACCGCAGCTTGGTGCGCTCATCGTCGTGGCTTTTCCAGTAGTCCTTGCCGTCGTACAGCACCTGCCCGTGGGCCGGCTCCAGCAGGCCGATCAGGTGTTTGAGCAAGGTACTTTTGCCACAGCCACTGCCCCCCATGATGGCAAAGATGGTGCCGGGCTCGACCTCGAACGACACCTCTTCCTGGATCAGCTTGTCGCCAAAACGCATGGTCAGGTCTTGAACGCTGAGCAAGGTCATCGTCAGATCCCCAGCGCGTTGGCGCAGACCGAGAACACGGCGTCCAAGGCGATCACGCCCACGATGCCCGCGACCACCGCGCGCGTGGTGGCCTGACCGACGCCTGCCGCGTTGCGCTCGGCATGCAGGCCGTGGTAGCAGCCCGCGATCGCCACCAGGATGCCAAAGGCGATGGCCTTGGAGAACCCCAGGCCCAGGTGCTGAAAGCTCAGGGCATCAAGGCTGCGGTCAAAGTAGGCGGCGGGCGCCAGGCTCAGCATGCTGGCCCCCACTGTGAAGCCCCCCACCAAGCCGGCCACGCAACCAAAGACATACAGCAAGGGCATCACCAGCAGCAAGGCCAGCACACGCGGCACCACCAGATGGTCCATGGCATTCAGGCCCAACACCTCCAGCGCGTCAATCTCTTCATTGGCCTGCATGGTGGCCAGCTCGGCCGCGAAGGCCGCACCGGTGCGGCCGGCCATCACCACCGCCGTGATCACAGCCGCCATCTCGCGCGACACGGCAATGGCCACCAGGTCGGCCACGAAGATGCCCGCGCCAAACTTCACCAGCTGCACCGCGCCCACAAAGGCCAGGATCGCACCCACCAGCACATTGACCACCAGCACGATCAGCAAGGCGCGGGCGCTGCAATCGGCCAGCACGCGGGCCATGTCCTGCGACCGGAAACGCCAATCGTGGGGCAAGCCCCGAAAGATCGCCAGGATCACTGATCCTAAAAAAGTGATGCCGCGAAAAGTGCCTTGCAGCGGCGCGGTCCGAAGCCAACGAATCGTCATGTTTGCCGTTCTAACACGAGGCGGAGGCCCAGCAGGGCAAGAACAGTGCCTGTCGGCTTTGCCCGACGTCAAGTCGCGCCGATGTCTGACACGCCAAGGAGACAGTGCCTACGGTGCGCGCCAGAGGTCCTCTCCTAAAGTTTCAACCACCAACCAACCCTTCACACATCAGGAGAACCTCCATGCGTCATCGTTTGCCGAACTCCCGCCACCTTCGCATCGCGTCTTCATGGACCTTGCTCACCCTGGCCACCGCTGCCGCGCCTGCCATGGCCGTCGAGAACAGCATGCCGGTGATCGACCGCGTTGGGGTGTGGGTGGGCGGCTACAACGTGGACGCGGAAGGCGACCTCAGCCTGTCCTCCCTGGATGGCACCCAGTCCACCGGCCAGCAACGCGTGATTGATGGCTCGGACGTGGTCAAGCGCGCCCGCGTTGACTGGCTGCTGTTTGACCGCCAAGGCTTCTCGGTGGACCTGTACCACTACAGCCAGAACAAGAGCCTGGGCGTGAGCGAGCCCTTCACCTACAACGGACAAAGCTACTCGGCCACGGCCCAGCTGAACACCAAGACCTCGTTCGACATCGGCAATTTCTCTTACCGCTGGTGGTTTGGCGGCGAGGACACCGTGGCCGGCGTGGGCGTGGGCGCCGCCTACTACAAGGTCAAGCTGAACTACACGGCGTCCGCTACCGTGGGCGGCCTGTCGCAGACCATCTCGGACGGTGAGAAGAAAGACGCCTGGGCGCCCTTGCTGACGCTGGGCCTGCGCCACCGCATCAGCGACCAGGTCAGGCTTTACGCCGACGTGTCCGGCTCCAAGAAGAACGGCGGCGAAACCTATGGTGACATCGTCAATGCCGGTGCCGGCGTAGAGTGGTTCCCGTGGCGCAACATCGGCTTGGGCGCTGAGTACAACCACACCCGCATTCGCGTGAACTACAAGACTGACGATGCCGTGGCCAAGCTTGATCTGAAGCTGAACGGCCCAGCCTTGTACCTGCGGATGCGTTTCTAACCATCAACAGGAGCTGAGCATGAACTTCCATTCCTTGACCCTCAAGCGTTCCCTGCTGGCCGGCTTGTTCGCCGCGGCCAGCCTGGCCCTGGTCCCGTCCATGTCCAACGCGACCACCTTCACGTCCAAGCTGTCCGGCGAGGCTGAAACACCGCCCGTGACCACCATGGGCACCGGCACGCTGGAGGGCACGTACACGCCCGCCACCAAGCTCCTGAAATGGAAGGTCGTGTACTCCGGCCTGAGCGGCGCGGTGACGGCCGCGCACTTCCACGGCCCCGCCATCCCTGGCCAGAACGCGGGCGTGGCCTTGCCTTTGAATGGCAAGCTGGACAGCCCCCTTGAAGGTGAAGCCACCCTCACCGAAGCGCAGGCCGCGCAAGTGACGGCGGGCCAGTGGTACATCAATCTGCACACCGCCGCCAACCCCAAGGGAGAGGTGCGAGGTCAACTGATCATCAGCCCATGACCACGAAAGCGCCTTGATTCAGGGCATACCCCAAGCCCCCAAATGGGTGGACCTTGCTGAAGTCACACCCAAGCCATCAAATGGCGGTCGACCATGGTGCAAGATCGGAGCATGACCGCCCATGCCTCCGCACTGCCATCACCGCCCCATCGCCATGGCGCTGATCTGGCCACCACCCGCCGCATCGCCAGCCGCCTGCGCCTGATGATCCGAGGCAACCCGGAGCCCACGCCCGTGCAATGGGCCCGGCTCGGAGCGGCCCTGTGGCGTGGTGACCCGCTGGCCGATGACGTAGCCCATTGGCTTCAACAAGTGGGCATGGGGGTGGGCCGCCCCATGCTGGAGCGCGCCATCGAGCATGGACTGGACGCCGTGCCCGATGCCCCCCAAGCCCTGCGTTGCTTCCTGCAAGCCGTCGAGCAAACGCCCGATTGGGTCGATGAGGCCCAGCTGGCGCGAGGCGCCCGCTTCATCCAGAGCACCGGCCAACACGGCATGCTGGTTTTGCGCGATGCGGGCCTGATGGCCGGCTACCAGGCATCCGCCATCAACAAGACGCTGGTGATGACCGGCTCGCTGCAGCGCGGCGCACAACGCCGCCTGGCCGAAACCTCATCGTGGTGGATGGACTGCACCACCGATGGCGGCATGGGCCGCCACAGCGCCGGTTTCAAAACCACCTTGCGGGTGCGTGCCATGCATGCCCTGGTGCGCCAGAACCTGCTGCGCCGCCCCGACTGGGATTCGGCCGCGCACGGACTGCCCATCAACCAGGTTGACATGCAGGCCACTTACCTGGGCTTCAGCGCGGTACATCTGATCGCCTTGCGCATCACCGGCGTCGTGGTCAGCCGCGCCGATGGCCTGGCGATGATGCACTTGTGGCGCTACATCGGCTGGCTCATGGGCGTCGAAGAAGACCTGCTGTCCGAGACCGAAATGCAAGGCCGCACCTCGCTGTACCAGAACGTGATCAGCCAGGCACCGCCCGACGAAAGCAGCGCCGCCCTGGGTCGGGCCTTGATGAACGAGCCCCTGGACCGGCACTACCCCTGGGGAGGCGCCCTGCGCGGCCGCTTCAACCGAGCCCGCCACCTGAGCATGCTGAGGCTGTTTGTGGGCCGCGAAGGCATGCAGCACCTGGGCCTGCCGCCCGCCTTGCCCTGGCACCCGGTGCTGACCACCTTGCCGCGCCTGCTCTGGACCGGCCTGCATCACCTGCTACCCGGTGGCCAGGCCCGCATGGTGCGCGAGGGCCGCGCCAACCAATTGCGCTACATGCCCATCGTGTTCGGCAAACACCCGCCCGTGGTGGCCCAACACGTGGCGCCGTAGAAGCGGGCACAATTGCGCCCTCTGACCCTTTGATCTTGATCGCCCCTGTTTCCATGTCCTCGACGCCCACCTCTCCTTCGCCGACCCCAGATGCCATGACGCCGGCCGCCTGCGCCACGCAACTTCGGCAACTGTTCCCGGCCCTGTTTGACGGCGCGCCCAAGCCTTTGAAACTGCGCATCCAGGCCGACATCCAGGAGCGCGCCCCAGGCGTGTTCACCAAGCAGGTGCTGTCGGCCTTCCTGCGCCGCCACACCGGCAACCATGCTTACCTCGTGGCCCTGAGCAAGGCCACCCACCGCTTCGACCTGGATGGCCAGCCCGGCGACGAGATCAGCGAAGAACACCGCAAAGCCGCCCTGGAAGAGCTGGGCCGGCGCCGTGCCAACCACGAATCCAAGGTCGAGCTGGAACACCAGCAGCGCCGCAACCGCGCCACCTTGCTGCGCGATTTCCAGGCCACCACCTTGACCCCGGCCAACTTCTGCGCGCTCAAGGGCGTGCCGGTGGAAGAACTCGACCACCTGCTGGAGATGGCCCGCAAGGAAGCGCAAGAAGCGCCCCCTCAAGACCGCCGGCCGCGCCCGCCCCAGCAACGGCGCCGTTGAGCAGTCGCAGGTGCCCTCTGGGTGCCTGCCCCACTGAGACATCTTGCCCACTGCCGGTGCGATTGAAACCGCAGTAGATTCAGGGATGCGCTCCACCCTCATTGTTTTCATCCTGGCGGCAGGCATCGCCGGTTCGCTGCACGCCGCCCCCCAGGTCGAGGACAGCATCGCCCAGCGGGTGCAAGCCTGCACGGTGTGCCATGGCCCGCAAGGGCGCGCCGCCAGTGATGGCTACTACCCGCGCATCGCCGGCAAGCCCGCAGGCTACCTGTACAACCAGCTGCGCAACTTCCGCGATGGCCGCCGCCACTACGCGCTGATGGCCAATTTGCTGGATCCGCTGTCC
>Ga0209873_1000154_pt1 | contig 10526 bp, 12 predicted proteins | sample GWRWT2_30Apr14_FD_187186 | JGI IMG/M metagenome (GOLD analysis project Ga0209873, IMG submission 187186) | Sand microcosm microbial communities from a hyporheic zone in Columbia River, Washington, USA - GW-RW T2_30-Apr-14 (SPAdes) (version 2) | ecosystem: Engineered > Artificial ecosystem > Sand...
CGGAGTTGCTGAGCCGGCTGCGCAGCGTGCCGGCCGACAACGCCACGGTTCGTCAATGAACGCGTCAGATCGCCTGTCAGTGAGCAGGCGCCACCGTCGGCGCGAGCCCTGACAGCACCACGGGCGCCGGCTGCAGCACCTGCGCCAGCACGTCGATCACCTCGAACAGGGCACGGTTGCGGATCGTGCGCACGCCGGCCTGCAAGCTGTCCAGCGACCCCAGGGTCCCGGCCGCCGCCGCCGGCAGCGCGGCGCAGCGCCTGGGCGTTTACCACCACGCCTACCGGGCTCGTTTGCAAGAGACCTTGCGCGACAGCTTTGGCCACACCTTGCTGTACCTGGGTGATGAATGGTTCGATGCCTTGTCGGCCGAGTTCATTGAAGCGCACCCTTCTGAGTCGGCCAACCTGCGTTGGTATGGCGGCGCCTACCCTGAATGGCTGGCGCAGCGCTTGAACGATGCCGGCAGTGCCGTGGGCGATCACCCCGAGGTGGCAGAGATCGCCCGCCTGGACTGGACCCTGCGCGCGGCTTTTGATGGGCCCGATGCGCCAGTGTTGACCTTGGCTGATGTGGCCGCGCTGGCACCGCAGGACTGGGCCACGGTGGTGTTCAAACCGCATCCCACTTTGGCCTTGATCAGCCTGCGGTGCAACACGCTGAGCTTGTGGCATGCGCTGGACCAGGATCTTGAGGTGCCACCGGTCGAGGCTTTGCCAGCATCGATGGCCGTGGTGGTGTGGCGCTTTGAAGAGCGGCCGCATTTCAGGAGCGTGCTGCCGATCGAGGCGGCTGCCCTGCAGGCCATGTTGCAAGGCCAGTCCTTCGCGGAGATGTGTGCGTTGCTGGCGGAGTTGTTGCCCGAAGACGAGAACGCAGCGGCCTTGGCCGGTGGCTACTTGCGCCGCTGGATTGATGAGGGCTTGTTGGCCAGGTAGCGCGGCGATAATGCAGGCATGCCACTGCTTTGCCCGGTCTGACACAACGGCCATGCTTTCGAACTCCTCTTCTGCCGATGCCTCCGTGGGAAAGCGCGGAAAAGGCCGTCCCCCTCGCAATGCGGCTGAAACCGAGCGCATCCGCAGCCATATCAAGGAAGCGGCAGCCAGGGTCTTCGCCGAGCACGGCTCCCACGGCGTGTCGGTCGAGCTGATCACGCAGGCGGGCGACATCTCCCGGCCCACGTTCTACCGCTACTTCAAGAACACCGACGAGGTCCTCGAGTTGATCCTTCGGGAGGCCAATGACCGTCTGATCGAGATGGTGGTCTCGGCCATTCGTCAAGCCGACGGGCCCATGCAGAAGGTGGAGGCGGGCCTTCTGGCGTGGAGAGCCTGGGGTGAACAGGCCGGCCCTTTGTTGCGCGCCATCTATGCAGAAATGCATGACACACGGTCTCCGGCCTCGGCTCACCGCCAGCGTGTGCTGGAGGCCATCGGGATCGAACTCAATCAAATGGCGATCAGCCTGGGGCGGGCACCGTTCGATCCTCTGCAGGTAGAGTCGTTCGTGATTGGTGTCGAGTACCTTGGCTACCGCTTCCACTTTGGTCCTGAAGCGCCGTCCGATGCGTTGTGGCAGCGGACACGGCAAGCCATGATCAGGTTGGCGGTGGGGCTGCTCGGCGGCCCGCTCGAATGGGCGCACGCCATTCAGCTGGCTGAGATGCTTGAGGTGAAGCTGAGCTGAAGTTTGGCGTTGCCCTGGCCAGATCAGCCCTTGCCTGGTTTGAGCACGAATGGGAAGACCATGTGCCTGATCAGGGGCCGATCGACAAACGTCATGCCCAGGATGCTGCCATCGCTGGCCCAGCGCAACTCGTCGGTGACCCAGCACCACGGAGCCCGTGCCGTGCTCGGATAAAGAAGCACCAGCGTGTCTTGACCATCCACTCGGGAAGGCATTCGCGCCAGCGTCATGGGGAAGAGTTGCTGCCTGCCGCCGCTGCAATCGAACAGGTTGACGGCCCGGTTTTCTCCGAGGAACTGCTTGCCCAGCCATCCGCCGAACCCCGTGAAGTCCAGGGTGGGGCCGCTGCTGAGCCGAAACCACCAAGGGCCTGCTGGTTCGCCAGCATAGAAGCCCGCCAACTCATGGGCATCGACCGATCGACCTGCGCGGAAGACCTCTTTGAGTTGCCCGATGGAGCGGGTTGACAGCGGTGGTGTGTTGCGCATGGTGTGGACACATTATTTATCGTTACAATATTGTAATCTTAAATAGGATCAAGAGGGCACGTTTTGACTCAGCTTGCTGGTGCGGTGGTCGTGGTCACAGGAGCCTCAGAAGGCATCGGCAGGGCCATTGCCTTGGAAATCGCGCGGAAAGGCGCCTTCGTGGTGGTGATGGCGCGCTCCCAGGACAAGCTGGCCATGCTGGTCGATGAGATCAAACGCCTGGGCGGCCAGGCCGATTTCGTGGCGGCCGACTTGTGCACACCGCCAGCGGTTCGGGCGGCCATGGCGGAGGCTGTGCGTCGGCATGGCCCGGTCGATGTGCTGGTCAACAACGTGGGGGCGGGCACCTTCAAGCCCTTGCACCTGACCTCTGACGCGGAGTGCGATCTGGCCCTGGCCTTGCCCATCGTGCCCGCCGTGGTGGCCTGCCAGGCCGTCCTGCCGGGCATGCTCCACAAGAAGCGGGGGCACATCGTCAACCTCACCAGCCCGGCTGGGTTGATGCCCATGCCCTACATGGCGCCTTACACCGCTGCTCGCCATGCCATGGTCGCATTGAGCCGGGGGCTGGCCGGTGAGTTGGAGGGCACGGGCATTCAGGTGTCGCTGGTGTGCCCGTCGCAGGTGGACACCACCTACTTCTTGAACAATGGCGCGGACATGCGTTGGTATCCTCCGATCTCCAAAGTGTTCCCAGTGTTGACGCCTGAGCGGGTGGCCAAGGAAGTGGTCGCCGCCATTCGGCATGACAAGCGCGAGGTGGTGTTTCCTTGGCAATTGCGATGGGCCATGCGCCTGTACAGCGTGGCCCCCGCCTCAAGCCAGGTGTTCATGAAAGCCTGCGGCTTGTGGCATCGGGGCCTGGGCCATTCCCCGGCATGAGCTGATCAATGGAGAAGAATATGAACGTGACTGTGATCGGAGGCGGGCTCATCGGCACGTCCTGGGCGGCGTTGTTTCTGGCGCATGGGCACCGCGTGTGCATCCATGACGTGGCGCCAGACGTGGCCTCGCGCGTGCGCACCGAACTGCGGCGCATCCAGCCCTTCATGCGGCAACTGGGGCATTCATTGGACCTGGATGGGCCAAGCTTGTCGTTCGAGGCTGATCTGCCTCGGGCGGTGGGTCAGGCGGATGTGGTGCAGGAGTGCGGCCCGGAGCGCTTGACGTTCAAGCAAGCGCTGTGGGCCACCGTTGAAGCGCATTGCAAGCCTGAAGCCTTGCTGCTGTCGTCGAGTTCGGGGATCACGGCGTCCATGCAGTCTCGCAAAATGAAATCACCGCAGCGCATGCTGGTGGGGCACCCCTTCAACCCACCACACCTGGTCCCGCTGGTCGAGGTGGTGCCGGGAAAGCGCACCAGTGAAGACGCCGTGCGGCGCGCCCTTGATTTTTATGCCGCACTGGGCAAGCGGCCCATTGTGCTGCGCAAGGAGATCCCCGGCTTCGTGGCCAACCGCATTCAAGCGGCGGTGATTCGGGAAAGCGTGGCCTTGGTCAGGCAGGGGGTGGTGTCCGTGGAAGATCTGGACATCGCTGTGCAGTCTTCACTGGGCTTGAGGTGGGCCACCGGTGGGCCGTTCAAGTCTGCCCACCTGGGGGGTGGGGCGGGCGGCATCCAGGCCTTCTTCCAGCAATTTGCCACCGGCCTGCAGTTGCTGTGGCTCCACATGCGCCTGCGCCCGGTCTTGCTGACGGGGCGCACGAAGCAAGCGCTGATCGCCCAGGTGACGCAAAGCTACGGTGGCTTGTCCATCGACGAGTTGGCCTCCATCCGGGATCAGCAACAGATCGCGTTGCTGCACGCCTTGCAAGCACCCACAGACAAGGAGTGAATCCATGACACCTCAAGCCAATGAAGTGGTGTTGATCACCGGTTGCGGATCGGGCATCGGCAAGGCGCTGGCGCTGGCCTTCCATCGACAAGGGTTCAGCGTCTGCGCGACCGCGCGGCGCATCGACACCATGAAAGACCTGGCACAGGATGGCATCCTGACCTTGGCCCTGGATGTCACGCGCGGCGAAGACATTCAGCGGGCACTGGACACTTTGAGATCGGCCGGGGCCCACGTTGGCGTCCTGGTGAACAACGCGGGCTATGGCGCCATGGGGCCGCTGCTGGACGTGCCCTCTGAAGAATGGCAACGGCAGTTCGATGTCAACCTGTTTGCACCGATGGCCCTGACCCGCGCTGTGCTGCCCGGCATGATCCAGCACCAACGTGGCACGGTGGTGAACATCAGCAGCGTGTCGGGCGTCATGACCACGCCTTTCGCGGGCGCTTATTGCGCCAGCAAGGCGGCCCTGAACGCGGCCTCGGACGCGCTGCGCATGGAGTTGCGGCCGTTGGGCATCGACGTGGTCACCGTTCAACCCGGTGGCATCCGCTCCTCATTCGGCGACCGCGCCGCCGACCAGGTCAATCTGGCCGTGGAGTCGCCCTACCAGGCCATCCGATCAGGGGTGCTGGCACGCGCCAATGAAAGCCAGGACGATGCGACATCCGCCGATGTGTTCGCCGATGAACTTGTTCACCAGTTGAAGCGTGCGCGCCCGTCTGCGGTCATCCGAATTGGGAAGAAGAGCACCTTGCTGCCGCTGCTCAAGCAGGTGCTGCCGACCGCGCTGCTTGATCGAATCTTGAGCAAGCGATTCCAGCTGGATCGCCTGGCACCCGAAAAGGTGCGGTGACATGGACCGACGAGCATGGCTGCGTGGCGCATTGGGCACCTCCGGCGTGGTGCTGGCCGGTGGGTTGGGATCGCTCGCCCACATCTGGGGGGTGCGTGGGGTGGATGAGGGTGTGTTGACGGCCCGGGGCCAAGAGATCCTTGGGCACATGACACGCGGGGTGCTGGCGGGGTTTCTGGCCGCGAACGCCTCGCAGCGAGAACACCTGCTGCATGCCGCCAGGCAACGCGTCGAAGTTGGCGCGGCCAAACTCCCGCACTTGGTGAAGCTGCAGTTGGGTGGCCTGCTGGGCGCCATGGAAAGCCCTCCGTCCCGGTACTTGTTGACCGGGGTGAGCCAAGCCTGGTCCCGCTTGTCAGACGAGCAGGTTGCTCAGGCACTTGACCGCATGCGCTTGTCTTCTGACCTGCCCACGTTGGTGGCCTACAAATCCTTGCGCAATCTGGTGTGCCTGCAGGTGTTTTCTGACCCGCGCTTGCAGGCCATGACCGCCTACCCAGGCCCGATGGACATCTGACCCCGCATGAGCAAACTACCCGATCCCTTTGCGCAGGGCATGGCCAGCGGCTGGAAAGTCCACGATGCCCGCGCCCTGACCTCAAGCAAGCTCTCATGCGACGTGGCCATCATCGGCTCGGGTGCGGGCGGTGGTGTCACGGCAGAACTGCTGACGCAGGCTGGCTTGAAGGTGCTCATCATCGAGGAAGGCCCGCTCAAGACCAGCCAGGATTTTCGTCAGAACGAAGCCGAGGCCTACGCCACCTTGTACCAGGAGGGTGGGGCGCGCCAAACGCTGGACCGCACCATTTCCATTTTGCAGGGGCGCTGCGTGGGGGGCTCCACGGTCGTCAACTACACGACCAGCTTTCGCACGCCCGACGACACCCTGGCCCATTGGCGAGATGCGCTGGGGCTGAAGAAGATCACCTCCCCCGCTTTGCAGGACAGCTTTGCGGCGATGGAGCAGCGCCTCCAGATTGCACCCTGGGAGGTGCCGCTCAACCGCAACAACAGCTTGCTGGAAGATGGGCTCAAGGCGTTGGGTCTGCAATCCCACCGCATCCAGCGGAATGTCAAAGGCTGCTGGAATCTGGGATCCTGCGGGATGGGGTGCCCCACCAACGCCAAGCAATCCATGCTGGTGACGACCATCCCGGCCGCTTTGCAAGGCGGTGCGACCCTGCTGCATCATTTGCGCGCGGAGCGTTTCGAGTTGGGCCATGGGCGCGTACAACAGTTGGTGGCCAGGCCTGTGGCCCCGTCAGGTGACCCGGCTGGTTCGCCCATCACCATTCAGGCGCGCCACTATGTGTTGGCTGCAGGCGGCATCAATTCGCCGGCCCTGCTGCTGCGTTCCGACACCCCAGACGCACCAGGCTTGATCGGGCGCAGAACTTTCCTTCATCCGGTGGCGTTCTCTGCCGCACGCTTCGACGAGAAGGTGGAGGCGTGGGCCGGAGCCCCTCAAACGGTGTACTGCGATGACTTCATTCGCCGCTCCAGCTTGAACCCAGGCATCGGATTCAAGATTGAGGCCCTGCCGCTTCACCCTGGCCTGGCATCGATCCTGTTCGGTGGTGTGGGGCATGAGTTGATGCAGCGCTTTGAGGGCTATGCTGGAACGCAAATGCTCCATGCCTTGCTGCGCGATGGCTTCGAGCCGGAGTCACAGGGCGGCCGCGTTCACCTCAACCTGGATGGCTCTGCATTGCTGCACTATCCGCTCGATGAGCATGTGACATCGGGCTTCAAGCGTGCCTGGAAGGCCATGGCCGATGTGCAGTTTGCATCGGGCGCGCGTGAGGTGCTGCCCCTGCATGAACAGGCCAAGCCTTACCGGAACCCGGCTGAAGCAGCACAAGCCATCCAGCAGTTCAGTGCAGTGCCTCACCACCAGGGTGCTGGCTCAGCCCACGTCATGGGAGGCTGCCCGATGGGTTCATCGCCAGACCAAGGCGTGGTTGATCAAGGTGGGCGCCATTGGACGCTGGACAACCTCTCCATCCACGACGGATCGGTGCTGCCCACCAGCGTGGGCGCCAATCCTCAATTGAGCATCTATGCCCTGGCGCACCGGTTTTCGTTGGAACTGGCGCAGCATTTGACGCAAATCAAGGCACCACCAACCCGCTCTGAAACTCCTGTCTGAACCTGGGCAGCGCCTTGCACCGGCTTGGCCGCACCGTCATTGGCGTGCGCGGCGGCCCCATGCGATGAGCGGCAACAGGCCAAACAGAACCAGTGACCAGGTGGCGGGCTCGGGCACCGAGGTGGCGAACGAGGCCGATGCAGTGATGGTCATCCATGTGGTCGCTTGCGATGCAATGGCATAGAGCGTGCCCGTCGCGTTGGCGCCATAAAGGCTGGTCAACACAAGGTGTTTGTTGGCCGGGGCCAGTGTGAAGTTGCCGGCCAGCTGATGAGTGACCTGGCCTGCCCCGTCAAGGATCGTCGTGTCCGACGTGTTGCCTTCAAAAACGGTCAGCCTTCCAAGGTCGGTGAATGTGTAGTCAAAACGCTCGTAGCCTCGGTAGTATTCCGCCGACACATCGGCGAGCACCGTGCCGCTGCCGAAGTCGATGGCCAGGTTGCTCAGGTACAAGCTGTGGAAGCTCGCAGGGAGCTCTTCGCCAAATTCGTCCGTATTCCAATACGTATTGCGCAGCTGAATTTGCGCGTTGACGGACTGGACCAAGGTGCCCGACGCAGAGACCTGCCCTCCGCTGAGCGGCATCTGCACCGTTTTGTTGAAGTTGCTGTAGAGCGCAGCATTGACCAGCGTCGATCCTTGTGGGCCAACCGTGGCCGGGGTCCGAATTCTGAGGAGGTTGCCCAGTGCCAGTTCGTTCTGCGAGAAGTCCAGGCTGGCTTGGCCGGACAAAAAGGCGGCCTCGGGTGCGGCGATGGCGGTGCCCATGCCCAGGCAAGCGGCCAGGGCCAGTGTCAATGTGCGCGCGATGTTCATGTGTTGTCTCCCTTGAATGTCCAGCGCAGTCTAGCGGGACTTCGCCTGGCATGCGCCCCTCGCTTCAGGGGTTGGCGGCGCGTTATGCTGACCGGCAAGCCCGGCCACGTCAGGCAGGAGCGATGCCCTGCCTGGACTGGCGGGCATTGCTGGTGCCAGCATTGAAAGATCACCCATGAAGACCGTCTACAACGCCGCCAATGTGCTCGAAGCCCAGATGCTGCTGGACGTGCTCAGGCAAGAGGGCATCACGGCCCACATCCGTGGCGCGCACCTTCAAGGGGCCATGGGCGAGTTGCCTGCCGCCGGTCTCGTGCGGCTGGAGGTGGCGGAAGAAGATCACCTGCGGGCCCGGGAGGCGATTGATCGCTGGGAGGCGGCCAGCCCTGTGCCCGACACGCCGGTTGGCGCCACCGCTGGCGGCAGCGGCGGCCGCTCGCGTTGGGCGCTGCCTGCCTTGAGTGGCGTGGCCTTGGGCGTGGCCCTGTCCTTTGCCTTCATGCGCGTGCCCGCCTCCACTGAAGGCCGGGACAACAATGGCGACGGCGTGCTGGATGAACACTGGCGGTTCTCGGCTTCGGGCCGGCACCTGTCGACCCAGGTGGATCACAACTTCGACCAGCGGATCGATGCGATCAGCACATTCGACGGCCATGGTCAGCTGGTGCGATTTGATTCGGACGAGGATTTCGACGGCGTCATGGACACGCACATCCACTACAAGCACAACAACCCCGAGGTGGCCGAGGTGGATCTGGACGGCGATGGCGTGGCCGACGTGCGAACGCTGTACCGCGACGGCGTGGCGCACACGGTGGAGTACCTGGACCCCCTCACGCAGAAAGTGGCGCGCCTTGAGCGTGTGCGCCTGGGCGCTGCCCTAAGCGCCGACGTTGACACCGATGGTGACGGCCGCCTGGACACCACTGAGCATTACTCCCGCGTTGGCGCGGTGACATCTCGCGCGCCCATCACGGACGCCAGGTGACTGGTGGGGGGCGCGTCACGCCCCCCGCCGCTCAAGCCTTGACTTCGACCACCGGTTCGAAGCCGCCGAAGATCATGCGTTTGCCGTCGAAGGGCATGGGTGGGTTGCCGGGTGTGGACGGATCCATGCGCGGGTCTTCCATCATCTTCTTCATGCCAGCGTCGCGCGTGGCCTTGTCCGGCCATTCGACCCACGAAAAGGCCACCGTCTCGTCGGCCGTGGCCTGCACTGCGCGGCGGAAATCGGTGACTTTGCCGTCGGGGACGTCGTCGCCCCAAGCTTCGATCACTCGGATCGCGCCCAGCTCGATGAATATCGGGTCGAGCTGGCGAGCGTGCTCAATGAACTTTTGCTTGTTGGCGGTGGGGACCGCGATCACGAAACCATCGATGTATGACATGTCGTCACTCCTGTTTAGTTGAACGGTGGGCGCGCTCGTCTGAGTGCACCCTCGTATTCACACGACGAACGACGGGAGGGTAAATCGACATGGCGTGCTGCAGAACGCCCAATAGCCAAAACCCCTGTCGCGAGCCGTGGAACAAGGGCAAGATCGTCGGCCAGAAGGCACGGTTCAAGACCTGGTGCTGTTCAACCTCGGCGTTGAGGTCGATGTCTGCTCCAGGCTGGGAGCAGCCGGTCGCGCTAGACCAAACGACCGGCTGCTATCCAACTAATCCTGTCACCGGCACAACCAATCTTGGATACCAGAAGGGATACCTAAAGCTGGCAGTCGACACTTTCGGCTTCTTGCCGAAGGCAATCACTTTGGTCGCTGTCACTTTAGTGGCCCCGACTGAAACTTTCATCCCGGATATAGTCGTCGCAACCGGGAAAAAAAAGTGGAGGACCGATGGCACTCAGCGACTTCTGGAACGGGACGAAGTACCGAACCCGAGCCGAACGACTTGAGCAAGAACTGAAGGCTTCGCAGTCGTCTGCCGACGAACTTCGAAAGCGCTGTGACGTGCTGGAGGGCCAATTGCAGCAAAGTGGCCTCCTGAGCTTGGTCGAAATCAAAGACCTAGTCAAACTGGAGGGAGACCGGCTCGCTCAGACCAAGGCGCATGTGGCAGCGGCCCAGGCCGAAGTGGACACCGCCTTTCGAAATTTGAAGGACATCCAAAAGGCTATCCTGGTTGCAGAGGATACGGTGGAGCTCGAATCGTTCGCGCTGTATGTGCCCAAGTATCAGTTCACCAACAGCGCCGACTACAAGGACCGGCTGGATGCAATCCGTGAGGAGCAGAAAGAGTCGGCCCGCCGGTTGAGCAAGGAAGTCGAAAGCTGGGACCACGCGGGGGTCACGCTGACGAAGACGGAGTGGAAACAGTTGCGCAAGGACGTCCTAAAGCTCTCGTTGCGCGCCTTCAACAGCGAGTGCGAGAACTGCATCGACAACGTCAAGTTCAACAACTTCGACCGCATGGAAGAACGCATCCGTCGGTCTTTCGACGCCTGCAACAAACTGCTGAAGCGGACGGAGTGCTGGTGGACGGAAGTGGTCCTTCAGCGCAAGGTGGCAGAGCTACGCCTGGCTCACGAATTCCAAGTGAAGCGTGCCGAGGAGAAAGAGATGGCTCGCCAGGCTCGCGAGGACCAGCGTGAGCAGGAAAAGCTTGAGCGCGAAATCCGCGAGGCGCGTGCCAAGATCGACAAGGAGCGTCGGCACTTTGCCAGTGCGATCCAAAAGTTACAACTTCGG
>Ga0209873_1000155_pt1 | contig 10494 bp, 3 predicted proteins | sample GWRWT2_30Apr14_FD_187186 | JGI IMG/M metagenome (GOLD analysis project Ga0209873, IMG submission 187186) | Sand microcosm microbial communities from a hyporheic zone in Columbia River, Washington, USA - GW-RW T2_30-Apr-14 (SPAdes) (version 2) | ecosystem: Engineered > Artificial ecosystem > Sand...
ATCACTACTGATCCAGGGCTGTCCGTTATTGACGATAAAGGACAAATGTTAGTGCTTGTGAAAAATTGTGCCCCTATTGACATTGTCTTAGATGAAACGAACTCATAGGCCAAGCAGAAAACCTGCAAGGCAGTGACTTTGCCCCCCTCAAACCGCATACCTATTGCATAAATGCGATTAAGTGTAAACCTATCACTCCTGAAACTAAGAGGTTCATCACAGACAATGTGAGACTCACAGTTCCTGACAAAGAGAAACCGGACTACCTGCAACTTCTCTACGACCACTGGGAAACCTTTAGTACGAGTAAACATGACATAGGTCTGTGCACTTGACTAATGCATGACATTGAGCTCAAAACTAAGGAGCCAATATATGTCAAACAGTTCAAAATACCAGAGGCACACATGTCAGAGGTCAAAACACAGTTGACTGAATGGCTCAAATTAGGAGTAGTGGAACCATGCAGAAGCAAATACAACAGCCCTATCTTTGTTGTATCCAAGAAGGATGGAGGTCTACGAATCGTACAGGATTTTAGAGCTCTCAACTCTGAAACCTATGTAGACAAGTACTCTATGCATGATGTCAACGAATGCGTAGCAGAAATAGGCCGGTCTGGATCTACTATATTTTCCACCCTCGATCTTACATCAGGGTTTTGGCAAATGCAGTTAGCACCTGAAGCCAAGAACACCACCGCCTTCACCATCCCAGGACTCGGACAGTACTGCTGGAAAGTAGCCCCCATGGGACTACTCGGGTCTCCTGCAAGCTTCCAAAGACTGGTCGAAACAGTCTTGAAAGGTATACCGAATGTCATTGTGTACATTGATGATCTCATCATCCACACTGACACGCATCGCAAACACAGGGAAACCTTGCAAATGGTGTTTGACCGATTAAGGGCCAACAACCTAAAGGTAAACCTGAAAAAGTGCGAATTTGGGAGCACCAATGTGTCATACTTAGGGTTTAGATTAACACCTGAAGGAATCAAACCCGGTATAGACAAGCTCAATGCAGTAGGGGATACAAAACCACCTACCTGCATCAAAGAAGTACGACAATTTCTTGGTTTGTGTAATTTCTTTAGAGCTCATGTGAAAAACTTTGCACTAGTGTCACATCCTCTAGCAGAGCTAACAAAGAAAGAATGCAAGTGGAAAAGAGGACCTCTACCACAAAATGCTTTAAAAGCTTTTCGTGAACTACAAACAATCTTATGTTCAGAACCAGTGATAGACTATCCTCGAAAGAATAGACCTTATGTGCTTATAACAGACGCCTCCTTTGGAGACGAAAAGACACCGGGAGGCCTTGGTGCTATTCTAACTCAGGTGGACAACAAGAACGAACACCGGGTTATAGCCTACGCCAGTCGAAAACTTGCAAAACATGAGAAAAACTACACTCCTTTTCTCCTAGAAATGCAAGCAGCACTATGGGCAATGGACCATTTCCACGTCTACCTCAAGGGAAACCACTTCACCTTGATGACAGACCACAAACCATTAGAGACAATGGGCACTATTCACACCAAAACACTGAATAGACTGCAAGAAGCAATGAATACTGAGTTCAGCTTCAACATTGTCTACAAGAAAGGAGCAGAAATGCCAGCAGACTTCCTAAGCAGAAACGCCATCGACGCCATCAGCTGGGACAACAACAGTCTGCAAGAGGAGCAACGAAAGGATCCTATCTGCGAAGCTCTTGTCAATTTTCTCTACAACCGACAAATGCCAGCTACCTCAGTCATGCAGGGCTTAGTAAAACTCTATGCCAACGACTGCTTCATGGAAAATGGTCTTCTTTGGAGAAGACTCAAGAGAAAGGGAGATACAGCACACATCGTTCTGTTTGTTCCTGACTCCATGAAGTCGGATATTTTGAAGGAAGCCCACGGTGGACAATTTACAGGTCACGATGGGATCTTCAAAACAAAAGAGAGAATTCTCAACTGCTACTACTGGCCAGGAATGGACAGAGACATTAATGAATTCATTAAAAGATGCATTAAATGTCAGCAGAGGACCAAAACAGCAGGCCCCCACACAGAGCTCCAACCACTACCTCAATGCTCAGAACCAAACCAACGAGTACATGCAGACTTGTTCGGACCATTGAAAACATCAGGCTCAGGCAAAAAGTACATATTGTGTATTACAGACGCATTCACCAAGTACATTGAACTGGTAGCTCTGCCTGACAAAGAAGCAGAAACAGTGGCCCAAGCCATGTTTAATCGATGGATCTGTAGATATGGGTCTCCACTCCAAATCACAACTGATGGAGGAAAAGAATTTTGTGCCAAGTTGTCGGACCAGTTATACAGGCTCATGAAAATAGAGCACTTAACTACAAGTCCATACCATCCTCAATGCAACTCACAAGCTGAAATAGTTAACAAGACTATTGCTAAGTACTTGAGTTCCTTTGTGGATGAATCAACATTAGACTGGGAAATTTATTTACCCCCTCTAATGTTCTCCTACAACACTTCCATGCACTCCACCACCAAGTTCACTCCATTCTTTCTAACCTTTGGACAGCAACCAAGAGCCCCACACTTCCCAACACCTGACTTAACAAAGAAGTTTTACGGTGAATCGACAATTGATGAGATGTACCTCAGACTGCAACAAGCTCGACACCTAGCAGTTCAAAACAATGATGAAGTCCGCGATAACTACGAACAGAAATATAACAAAGATATTTTGCCTATCGTATACGCTGTAGGACAAGAGGTATTTTTGGATGAGCATAATTTCTTACATAAAAATAAGAAATTGGCTCCTCAATTCTCAGGCCCCCATATCATTGAAAAATTAATTGGCAAAACTAATGCTCAATTAAAATTAAAGAAAGGGAGATCTACAATTGTTCATTTAAATCGTTTGAAACCGTTTCTCTCACAATCTGACAAATTAGTTGAAAGAGATCAATTAACAGAAACCGACCAAGAAGTCATTATCCATCCCCCTCAAACATTTTCTGATGAGGAAAATGAAGATGACACTCCACCCTCTAAATTTCTGAATCACCCCCGCAACCTTTTACCCACACTACCTGACACACCTCAGAGGGAGGAACCGCCTAAGAAGAAAAGGGGGAGGCCAAGAAAAACGCAGATACCAGATGAAAGAGGTGCGAACATTGAGGTTCCACCCCCTTCTGACCCAGTAACAGAAAAACCTGCGTTTGAACCCAGGGTCACACGGTCTCAATTACAACAAATGTCCCCTGAGCAAAAGGCACAATATTTTGCAGTCAGTTTTGTGAACGCTCTCAAACAATTAACAACTAAGAAACGTGCAAAGACAATTAAGAACAAGCAAAGCAAACATGGCTCAAGCAATGTTAAGTGGTCGAAATTACAGAAGAAGTACTATCAATTATTTGGTGACATCGACGGACCCTCCGTTAAGATGGAGCATGCACCCTCGACACAGCTCCAGCCCCAACAGGATGACAGCGACTCAGAACAGTCCTCCTACCACACCGACTTCGACACAAGCAGCGAAGCAGAGCTCTCCTTCAGCGACTCTGAGTCCGATTCTGAGCGCGAGGATGAAGAAGAAGAAGCTCAGGCAGATGAGGAACAACCTGAAAAACCTGACAAAGCAGACCACCAAGGAGGACATGATGGAGATGAGGAAAAGGCTAAAAAGGCCCCTCACGAAATGGCTCAAGGAAGACAACAAATCTCCCCTGGGGCAATGCTTCACATGTCACCGGGACAACTGCCCATCGTTCAGGGACTTAGAAGGGATGAGCAAAAGGGATATGCTGTGGAACCTAAAACACCGCATCGTCCATCCTCACCCCCTTTACATATGTCCAAAGCTGGCTTTGTGCCCTCAAGAACACTCGCTTATTCACCGAATATTGTACCACCACCCGTTGTACACTCCCCGGCAGTTGGTCACACTAAGGATACTGATGACAGCCATGGTCACAGCACATCCCGAAAAGGTACTCAGGATCCCAAGGTTCTCCAAATGGGCTCATCTACCTCTAAAAAGGATGACCCGTTACGTTCACCAACCTTCCGAAGAGCAGTGCCAAAGGCAGGCCCTTCTGCAAAGCCAACTATCGCCCTTAAGAGACTCACTTCACCAATTTCAACCGTTGATCGAAGATCTAAAGAAAAACCCAACAATATTGAGCTCTTGGCTCAAATCGTTGGACTCTCTCCAGGTTCTCTTAGCAAAAAGGCTAAGCAAGAACTTGTCGGTCAACTCCTCCACGAAGCCCACTCCGATGCTGTGCCAGCATTGGCCAGACCAAGCTCCGTCACAGAACCTGCTAGTTCTAAGCAACAACCGTATCATCCAAGATCCAAGACTCCGGCATTGGACAAACGGGAAAACCAACGTAAAGAAGCTTTTCAAGGTGTCGCCCAGGCCCAAAGTCTTCTTAAAACAGAAGAAGAACTTGCTCAACAAGGTCTAATCAGACCTACAAGAAGCACCTCCAGAGGCCCACCTATAGCTCCGCTACCAAAACTTCCCTTAGAATATCGTAAAAAGATGACCCCTGCAGAAAGACATAAAATGGAATGGCTTGAAGCAGAGAAGAAAATAGCAGATGAAAGACAAAAAGAGGAAGAAAGACGTAAAAGTGATAAACAATAACTGGGCGTGCGTGTAGTAAACAATTAGATATAAATAAGTGTAAAATTTGAGAAAAATGCAGTGTAATTTTGACATTCTTCGTTTCAACTTGCCTTCAAAATGAAATTTTGCTTGTTTTTAATGATATGTTTATGCTATTCAAGAGCTAACCATATCATTTTTGAACAAGTGGGCGAGATGGCAAGTTCTGTCACTTACCTTCATGTCAAAATGGAAATAGATTTAGATGAGATTCACACCTTCGCTAAAACCTATCTTGAAACTATTGACAAGATTAGGATTCATAGTGTAGAGGAAAAAGTCAAAGCAATCGATAGACTTAAGAAGAAACATAGCAATCAACTCGGAAGTTGGTCATACCAAGAAGACGAGAAGATTATCATGACCCATGTCACCAACATTCACAGGATATGTGATGACAGAAAGGTGAAGGCAAGGACTATGCTCCAAGAAGTCAATTCTTTGAGACATACGCTTCCAAACCCCAAAGTTCCAACTCATATCTGGCAAACACAAGGCTATGATAAGAGAAAGAAAAGGGACCTCGAGCATATGGTGAGGAACGTCACCGTACCGGCAGTCAAGGCAGTACTTTCAGGTGCGTCTAGACTGGCTGCCAACAAGGCAAAGAGTTTCATAAAAGGAAACTCGGCGTCCTCCATAGCCAAAACCGTCGTCAGATCACCCAGAGGCCTTGTGGCTTTAGGACTTGGAGCCCTCGGTACATTCATGGGTCTGTTCAACACATACCAAATACACAACCTGGAGAAGGAACTTCAGCAGACCAGGGATGCCCACAACCGCTTAGTAGAAGTGGTTCACCAGCAAGATCAACACCTGCAGCAACTGGATACCCAAATTAATATTATAACAGCCTCAATAACCTTTATGCAACAAAATGACCTAACAGTTTTATTATTGGGCTTCTTAAACATTGAAAAAGAAATTAGCAACCGTTTAGAAAAGGCCACCCATGTAACTCAAATAGCTCAAAGCCATAGACTTGCAGTAGACTTTCTACCTGCAGATCAATTACCTGAACTTTTTAGCAAACTTGAATTACAAGCCCGAGCAATTGACCACAAATTAATTATAACCCAACCTTCAGATTTATTTCAACTAGAATTGAGCTACTTTTACGATGGTACCCGACTACAAATGCTCCTGCATGTCCCTACTGTCCCTAAAGATTCAATCCTACGTCTCCTCAAACTGCATCCTTTCCCTTTACCACTGAACAAGAATTATTCCATCATACCAATGGTACAAGATGATTTGCTCGCTATATCTGCTGGATTCAACAGATACTCCGCGCAGTTATCTAGTGTTGACCTACTAGGCTGTCATTCCATAAACAAGATTTATTTATGTGAAAGACATGGCGTATTGGGAAAACAACTAAATAATTCCTGTCTAGGATCCCTCTATCTCCAAAACTTCCAACTTGCCCAAGAACTATGCCCTCTCCATATCCGACCAGCTGTAGAAGTCGTCAAACAACTTCTAGATAATTGGTTCCTAATATTCTCTCCTGCACCCCAAACTGCCTATGTCTCATGTAGAAACGGTACCGAAAATGAGGCCTACATTAAGAGTGGTATCACTCGTTCTTATCTCTCCCCTGGCTGTAAAATGAATTTGAATTTCCACTTGTTGCAAGCTGATTTTGCCCTTAGTTTACCTGATGACATTGTAAATTTCCAATGGGACTGGGACGTTACTGATTTAACTAATAATTTAGAAGACGAAATGGCTGATCTTTATAATGAAGGTAATTCGGATCCTACCTTGCAAGACTTATTTGAAGTAAAGAAAAGAAATCCCAAGGTGCTTTTGTTTAAAGTCTTCGTAACTTTTATCTGTAGCCTGGTAGCCCTTGGACTAGTAACATTGGTTATCTTGTGGTACTTTGCCCGAGATTACATACTTCGACTCCCCTGTTTCCGACCATTTATATCACCAAGGATCCGCACTTTAATAGATACTTCACCCCCAGCATCTTCAGCTGCTATGCTTCCTCCTATGAGACGAGCAGCAACTGCCCCTCTTTACCCTAGACTTGATAGACAACTTCCCCCTGTCCCAGAACCTATTTATGTAAAACATTCTCATTATATCTAAATGTGTCCATAGTATGTATGTAAAACTTTAGGAGGTGCCCTGTTGAAATAGCTCATGAGTAGGCAAGATTTCTCAAAACCCTGGACGGATGTTCTGTAAAATAGTTTTTACAGTGTATTCTACATCATTAATGTGAAATCTTGCTCTCCTCATATTTCGATGGGAAACAACCTATTTAATCTGATCTATATCAGATTAACTCACCATGTGTTTATCTTGACCAAATGTGGTCAGTTTACATGTTTCTCATCTTATCGAAATATATTCATTCGACTCTCAGATGTCTTAGAAGTAACTTATTCTCTTGATACTTATTAAAGGGTGAACACAGAAAACTGGTGGCAGCAGTGGGATACAAAATATCTATAAAGAACTTAGAAAATTTGTCAAGACTCTTAAAACGATAAAGTTAAGACAAGAACTCATTCGTAAAGAGGACTCATTTCTAAGTTAAGATATTCGTCCTACTTAATTTAATTAAGTATACAACTTTAGAATACGACATTGATAGCAATTTCTAACAGTTGTTTATTTCAACGAAAAAGACATAGGTTAGTATACGACAGTGATAGCAATTACTAACTTTTGAAATATTCTGAAAGGTAGACCACTATCCAAGTAAGAATAAAGTAATCTAAAAGTCGTTTCACCCCTGAAGAGGCTAAACTAAGAAAATAAAAGTGAGAACCCTCCTTTTATTTTTCGAACAATTATCAAAAACAATTCAGTGTCCAAAACAAAAATACCGCTCGAAAACAAACAGGAAAGAAAAAGACGAATTCCCAAAGGACAAATCTCAGTATAATTGATACGAGATTTACAAACTTCCGACAAATTTTCTTATTTTACTAACACAGAGTAAAATACAAAAACCATGGCTGCTCTTCAACAAGCGCTTGTTAACCATGAAAGGGTTAGAAAAGCTACTGAACTACCTCTGTTCTATGGAGACAAGTCTAAGGATACTATTGATCCTGAAGACTTCATCACCCGATTCCAGTCTGCCAGTGACATAGCAGGATGGGTTGTAGTCCCTCCAGCTGGTGGTCCTCCTAATGAGCACATCAAGTGCGAACAATTCCTGTCACTCTTGAGAGGAAAGGCAATCGAATGGCGTCACAGCGTTGAAATTAATGCTGACTACATATTAGACAACTGGGCATACCTCAGAGATAAATTTCTGACTCACTACTCTCCGAGATATACAGCTCGGACAGCATGTATGTCATTTGCTGAACTGCAACAGACCAACGACGAGTCCGTGGGCGATTTCTACCTTAGGGTAACAAAGGCCTATAGGTTGCTAAAGAAACAACGTCCAAACGCAGTCGCAGTTGTACGATATGATCCTGCTCCATTCGCCGCCGCCGCACCTATTGCAGATATCAACGCCCAACGCGTTCTAGATATCGCCATTGGGAAAGACGAAGGACTAGAAGACATGGGTAGATACATGGTACAAGCCATGTTTCTAGCAGGTCTCAAGGAAGAGGTCAGAATCAAAACCATGGAAACACGACCAAACACCCACCAGGAGGCATACCAAACAGCCCTCAACATCGAATGTATCCTCAAAGATAAACGTGGATCAAAATCCCTTATCAGCTCAATTGCCAAAGATGGTCAAGACGAGCAAGAAGAGGAACTCGATATCGACGAAGACGAAGACTACCTACTTGGCCAAATCAACGCCATTAGAACTAAACGAGGACAGAGGCCCGCTAGATTTGCACCAAAAGGCAATCGAAGCAAAATAGCAATTATATGCAGATATTGCAAAGCAACAGGCCACTTTCAACGAGATTGCTTTAAACGTAAAAAGGAAAACGGCAAAATGGTCGACAGTCAAGGTAAACCATTCAAGGTCAGCCAAATCGAAGACGAGGACCAAACAGAGAATGCCCAACCCCAATCAGAAGAGGACGAACAGGCAGTGCAATCAATTCGCAGCATGTCCCTATCCCAAAGATACTACGGGATAAGTGCAATTAGAGATGTCACGGGCGAAGATGAAGCTTCCCCTGGCTTACAAGTCTCTGATATCCATGAAACATTAGTTGGAGATGAGAATGTATCTCTTTCCGAAGTTTCTGACCCACTTAGTTGCGATTGTCAAAATGACGAACAGAACTGCACCTGTTTCGAACAACTGATGGAGGGAAGGAGGATAATAGAAGAACGATCTGACTGGTTCGAGACCGTCGGAGAAGATAACCCCCTCGAGGATAAAGCCTCAGGGGACACTTCAAATGATTCTTTAAACTAATAGAAGATGTCTACGTATCCTCTATTAGATATCTTCCTCAAGAACATTCTCAGAGGAACTTAGCCGTAAATACCATAAACTCATTAGTACCATGTGTCCAATCCATTAAGTCCACCACACAAAGACCTTATGCTGAATCCAAAATCGGAAAAGTAATCGTGAAAAGCCTGTTCGATACAGGAGCTGATATAAGTTGTTTAAAGACCGAAACTTATAAACGTGCTAATCTTTCAGTACAAGTAAAATCCGATCTAAACAAAAGATTCAAAGCAGCTGGTGGTAACAACTTACAAATATCAGGAAAAGTGATGCTACCCATTGAAATAGACAATAAAAAGGTAGAACATCCTTTCTTTCTAATTGATAACCTCAATGAACAATGTATTCTAGGAATTGATTTTATCACAAAACATCAACTTAGCTACTGTCCACAAACAAGAACCTTCTTTTGGCCAGGTGATAAACCATGGACCACGGGTATTATCAAAGTCTCTAAAGCACAAAGTATACCTGCACTATCCAGCCGGGTAGTAAAAGTGAATGTGATTACGGATATGGATAATATTCCACCAAAAGACACGGTTGTCAGTGCATGTGTTGGCTCAGAAACTAAGCCACTCATCACTACTGATCCAGGGCTGTCCGTTATTGACGATAAAGGACAAATGTTAGTGCTTGTGAAAAATTGTGCCCCTGTTGACATTGTCTTAGAAAGAAACGAACTCATAGGCCAAGCAGAAAATCTGCAGGGCAGTGACTTTGCCCCACTCAAACCGCATACCTTTTGCATAAATGCGATTAAATGTAAACCTATCACTCCTGAGACTAAGAAGTTCATCACAGACAATGTGAAACTGACAGTTCCTGACAAAGAGAAGCCTGACTACCTGCAACTTCTCTACGACCACTGGGAGACCTTTAGTACGAGTAAACACGACATAGGTCTGTGCACTCGACTAATGCATGACATTGAGCTCAAAACCAAGGAGCCAATATACGTCAAACAGTTCAAAATACCAGAGGCACACATGTCAGAGGTCAAAACACAGTTGACTGAATGGCTCAAACTAGGAGTAGTGGAACCATGCAGAAGCAAATACAACAGCCCTATCTTTGTTGTATCCAAGAAGGATGGAGGTCTACGAATAGTTCAAGACTTTAGAGCTCTAAACTCTGAAACTTACGTAGACAAATACTCTATGCATGATGTCAACGAATGCGTAGCAGAAATAGGCAGGTCTGGATCTACTATATTTTCCACCCTCGATCTTACATCAGGGTTTTGGCAAATGCAGTTATCACCAGACGCAAAGAATACCACCGCCTTCACCATCCCAGGACTCGGACAGTACTGCTGGAAAGTAGCTCCCATGGGACTACTCGGGTCTCCTGCAAGCTTCCAAAGACTGGTCGAAACAGTCTTGAAAGGTATACCAAATGTCATTGTGTACATTGATGACCTTATCA